>Ga0256839_1003082_pt1 | contig 17618 bp, 15 predicted proteins | sample 354166metaG_FD_185968 | JGI IMG/M metagenome (GOLD analysis project Ga0256839, IMG submission 185968) | Hydrothermal vent microbial communities from Mid Atlantic Ridge, Atlantic Ocean - 354-166 | ecosystem: Environmental > Aquatic > Marine > Hydrothermal vents | place: Atlantic Ocean: Mid... | reverse complement strand
CCGCTTCCGGCGCGGCCTCGGCCTTCACCTTGGGCCGTTCGCCCCGCTCCGCCTTGTAGCCCAGCCCCTCCATCAGATTGGCGAACTGTTCCAGCGTCAGGCCGGTAATCGACAGCATGTCGGGGTTGGCCTCGAAACCGGCGCGCGTGTCCTGCCCTCTGATCAGGTCGGCCAGCCGTTCCAGCATGTCGATACGGATCGCCCGCTCGCCCGCCAGCCGATAGCCCGCCATGGGATAATACCCCTCTGGCGCATCCTTCAGCGCCGGCACCGTCACCAGCCCCGGCGGCGGAGCCTCGGGAAACTCCTGCAATCCCTTGGTCAGAGACCACAACACCAGCCGCAGCCGTGTCGGCGCGGGTTTCAGCATCAGCTGCTGGAAAATCGTGAACTGGCCGAAACGCACACCGTGCTTGCGCAACAATCCGCGCTGCTCCTGATCCAGCGATTTCACATCCGCCGCAATCTCGGCCCGCGGCACCACGCCCATCGCCTCGACAATGCGGAAGGCCACACCCTTGGCCAGCCCCGCCAGCGTTTCGTCATCGCGCAACGCCAGCAGAGGCTCAAACTGCGCGGCAATCCGGCGCTCGATGAAATGTCCCAGACGGCGCCGCACCTTTTCGGCCACTTCCGGTCCGGCTTCCTCGTCCACGAAAGGCTCCACCTGCGGCGACAGCGCATCGGCGCCAGCGACCAGCTTGCCGACCGCATATTCGCCCCACATCAGGCCGCCCTGCTCGGTCACGTCCATTTCCGTGTCCGGCGCGTTATAGAACTTGTCCGAGCGCAGGTTGAACACCGGCTGCAGGGCAGCAATCGCCGCCGCTTTCAGGGTCTTGGCCTCTTCGCCGCTCGCGGCCTTGTCCAGCTGGAAGCGGAATCCCTCCAGCTTGCCTACAAACTGGCCCTCGACCGTTACTTCGCCGTTTTCGTTCACATCCGCCACAAGGGCCTCCTTCTGTTTCAATCGGCGCAGCAAAACGCTGGTGCGCCGGTCGACAAATCTCTGCGTCAGCGCCAGATGCAGCGCATCCGACAGACGATCCTCAACCGCGCGGGTCTCGGCGCGCCAGTGCGCGGCATCCTCAACCCACTCTTTTCGCTGGGCAACATAGGTCCAGGTGCGGATAAAAGCCAGCCGTTTTGACAGCGCATCTATGTCTCCGGCGGTTTTATCTATCCTTTTTATCTGGCGGGCGAGGTAATCCGCCGGAATCCGCCCCGAATTCCCGTGCAGAAACCCGAACAGCCGCTGCATCAGCCCCGCATGTTCCGCCGGCGAGACCTTACGGAAATCCGGCGTCTGGCACACCTCCCACAACAGGCGCACATCGGCGGGCGAGGTCACCGCATCGCGCATCTCCGGCATGTTCCACAGGGTTTTCAGCGTCGCCAGATCGTCGGCCTCGCGCGCGCGCACCAGATCGTCCTGCTCCGGCGATGCCTCCAGCGAGCGGACCAGCGAATCCGGTGTGGCAAACTCCAGCCGGCTGGCGCGCCACTGCAACTTGCGGATCGGGGCGAAGCGGTGTTCCTCGATCGCCTCCACCCATTCCGGTTCCAGCGGCGAAGCCTCGCCGGTCACGCCGAAGGTCCCGTCCGTGGTAAACCGCCCCGCCCGTCCGGCAATCTGCGCCAGCTCATTCGGCATCAGATAACGGTGCCGCCGCCCGTCGAATTTCGAGGTCCCCGCCAGCGCCACATGGGTGATATCGAGGTTCAACCCCATGCCGATGGCATCCGTCGCCACCAGATAGTCGACATCGCCGTTCTGGTACATCTCCACCTGCGCGTTGCGCGTGCGCGGGCTGAGCGCCCCCATCACCACCGCTGCCCCGCCCTTCTGGCGGCGCAGCAGCTCGGCAATGCCGTAAACACTGTCGACCGAAAACGCGACAATGGCCGAGCGCGGCGGCATCCGGCTGATTTTCTTCTCGCCCGCATAGCTCAGCTTCGACAGTCGTTCGCGCCGGATAAACCGCGCCTCGGGCACCAGCGCAGCAATACGGGCACGCATCACGTCGGAACCGAGAAACAGGGTTTCCGACAGCCCGCGCGCGTTCAGCAACCGGTCGGTGAAAATATACCCGCGGTCCGGATCACCGCAGAGCTGGATTTCATCCACCGCCAGAAACTCTGCACCCATGCCGGTCGGCATCGCCTCCACCGTGCAGACCCAGTATTGCGCCCGCTCCGGCACAATCCGTTCCTCGCCCGTCACCAGCGCCACCACCGACGGGCCGCGCAGGGCGACGATACGGTCGTAAACCTCGCGCGCCAGCAACCGCAGCGGCAGGCCGATCACGCCTGAACGATAGGCCAGCATCCTTTCGATGGCATAGTGGGTCTTGCCGGTGTTGGTCGGCCCCAGCACAGCGGTAATATTGGCAGGCATCTAGATATCCGTTCCCTCGACCAGCGGCCGCAGCCGCGCAATCCCTGCGAGCGCCGACTCAAGATAGGGATGCACCGCCAACGCCGCCCTATAGGCCCGCATTGCCCCCTCGGGGTCACCGGTTTCCTCCAGTATCAGCCCCAGCCCCGCCAGCGCTCCGAAATGGCGCGGATTGATCGCCAGCACCCGCGCGATATCCGCCATCGCCAGCCCGTATTCCTCCAGCAGGAAATAGGCCGTCGCACGGGCATTCCAGCCCTCGGCAAAATCCGGCGCCAGTTCGACCAGCGCCGAAAAATGTTCGACCGCCGTGACAAACGCCCCGGCCTCCAGCGCCTTTTGTCCGCGCGCAAACAACAGGTCCATGGCCGCCGAGCCGCTGCGGGTTTCCTCGCGGTGGATTTTCGATTCGATCTCCTGCCAGTCCTCGGGGTCCGCCTGTTGCAAATCGTCATACAACAGATCGAGCCGCCCCGCCGCATCCACCACGGAATCGGCAAACACCGGCGTCGTCGCCAGTATTATCGCCAGTATTGCCACTATGCGGCGCATTCCGCCCTCCCGCGCTTTCGCTTTGCACTATCTTTGCGCCGCTTCGCCGGATTGCAAGAGGTGATGCCCCTTTGCCACTTAACGTAACGATATATTCATCGGGCCTTTACATTTTCCCACACCACCTTACGTTAAGGTCAACGCAGACAAACGGAGAAAACCATGAGCGCGATTCTAGAGAAAGCCGTCGAAGCCCTGAACGAGAAAATCAGCGGCAAGGTCGACGGGTCGTTCAAATTCGACTTCGGTGGCGAAGGGGCCGTGCGCATTGATGAAAACGGCGCTTCTATCGACGACTCGGATGCCGATTGCACCCTGACCGCCGATGCCGACGTGTTCGAATCCCTGCTGGCGGGCGACCTGAACCCGACCGCGGCCTTCATGACCGGCAAGCTCAAAATCGACGGCGATATGGGCATGGCTATGAAACTCGCCTCGCTGCTCGGCTGATGGAACCGGCACCGCTCTTTACGGACCTCGCGGGCGTGCCCGACGGGGGCGAAGCGGTGTTCACCACTGCGCAGGACGGCACCCGCATCCGTGCGGGCATCTGGGCGGGCGGCAACCGCACCGCCCTCGTTTTTCCCGGCCGCACCGAATATGTCGAACGCTACGGGCACGTCATCGAACGTCTGCTGGCGCGCGACTTCGCCGTGGTGGTGATAGACTGGCGCGGTCAGGGCCTCTCGGACCGGCACGAGGGGCGCACCGACCGCGGCTATGTCGAATCCTTCCCCGACTACCAGCAGGACATCGCGGCCGTCCTCGCCCTGCCACAGGTGCAGGCGCTGAACGGCCCGCGCACGCTGTTCGCCCATTCCATGGGAGGCTGCATCGCCCTGCGCGCCCTTTCCGAAGGGCTGGAGGTCGAACGCGCCATATTTTCCGCCCCGATGTGGGGCCTGCCACACGCAGCAAAATACGCGCCGGTTCTCAATATGATCGATACACTGGGCAAACCGCTGGGAATCGACACCACAATCGTGCCGGGGGCGACAAACGAATTCTACGTCCTGTCAGCCCCGTTCAACGGCAATGTGCTGACCGGCAACCCCGAACAATATGCCCGTATGGGCGACCAGTTGCGCGCGCATCCCGAACTGGGCCTCGGCGGCGCAACTATCCACTGGGCGCGCGAGGCGGCACAGGAGATGGAGAAAATGCGCACCGTTTCCCTGCCGGACATTCCGATGCAGGTTTTCATCGGTTCGAAAGAAACGGTTATCGACACCGAATCCGTCAAATCCCGTATCCCGACCCTGCCCGACGCCCGCCTCGATATTATTCCGAACGGACGTCACGAGCTCTGGATGGAGACACCGGAAATACAGGATCGGGTCTGGCAGATCACCGACGCCTTCCTCGCAACAAAAAACCCCGCCTGAAAAGACGGGGTTCCAATGCTTTGCGGGTCTTTGTCAGGCCCAGAACGGCTTCGCGGCCTCGGCCTCGGCCGCCGCGCGCGAGATCCCCAGATCCTCCAGCGCCCGCGCATCGAGCGCAGCCAAGGCGCGCCGCTGGCGGGCCACTTCGGCCAGTTCCAGAACACGGCTCAGGAGAGCGTTGAAAGAAAACCCGCGCAGTGCGGTGTTCGGTGCGGTGATTGCGACGGTGTGCATAATGCCCTCCATTAGGTTTGATGATCTGTTATTCCCTTCGCATCAGGAATGTTGATTTATATGCCGGAATATGATCAATAATAAAACCGAATGTTTTTGAAGTGATACATCAAGGATTATGATATGCGACGCAACCTCGACATGACCGCCCTGCGTGCCTTCGTCACCGTGGCTGAAACCGGCGGCGTCACCCGCGCCGCCGGGCAACTCCACCTGACGCAATCCGCCGTCTCCATGCAACTGAAACGGCTGGAGGACTCCCTCGGCCAGCCCCTGCTGGAACGCTCCGGCCGCGGCGTCGCCCTGACCGCGCAGGGCGAGCAGATGCTCGGTTACGGCCGGCGCATCCTCGCTCTGAATGACGAGGTCTGGTCCCGCATGACCGATCAGGCCTTCGAGGGCGAAATCACCTTCGGCGTTCCCTCGGACGTGGTCTATCCCCATATCCCGACGGTTCTGAAACGCTTCGCGACCGCCTATCCGCGCGTGAAGGTCCACCTCATTTCCTCGCTCACCGCCCGCCTGAAACGGCAACTCGCACGGGGCGAGACCGACCTGATCATGACCACCGAAACCGGCGTCGACCAGGGTGGAGAGACCCTGCACATCGCCAAATCGGTCTGGGTCGGCGCCCGCGACGGCACCGCATGGCGCAACCGTCCGCTGCGCCTCGCCTTCAACTACGACTGCATGATCCGCGCCAAGGCCCAGCGCGCCCTCGACCTTGCCGGAATCCCGTGGGAAATGGCGGTGGAATCGGATTCCACCCGCACGGTGGAGGCCTCGGTCTCCGCCGATCTTGCCATCCATGCGGCGCTGGAAAACACCGCCGACAACCACCTTGTCGAGATTCCGCACAACGGCGCCCTGCCCGACCTGCCCGACTTCAAGGTGAACCTCTATATCGCCGACGGGCCGCAATCGGACCTTGCGGAAAAACTGGCCGATATGGTGCGCGAGGCCTACGCTGCCTGACCCGCCTTTGACACTACGCGAAATTCCGCGCAGACTGGAGCTATTGAAAACAAAAGGAATTGCCAAGTGACCCGTATTCTGCCTTCTGCCTTCCTCGCCCTGACCCTTTCCATCGCGCCGCTTCACGCACAGGATTTTGACGCCGGAATGCGCGCTGTCGAGGCTGGCGACTACGAAACCGCCTTTGCCGAATGGATGCCGCTGGCCGAGGCCGGCGAAGCCCGCGCCCAATACAACATCGGCGTCATGTTCGCCAATGGCGAAGGCCGCCCGGCCGATCAGGCCGAGGCTCTGCGCTGGTATCGACTCGCCGCGGATCAGGGGTATGCATCGGCACAGTACAATGTCGGCGTCGCCTACGAACGGGGCAAAGCTGTGCCGGTGGACTACGCCCGCGCCATGGAATGGTATCGCCTCGCCGCCGCGCAGGACCACCCGAAAGCGCAATACAACCTCGGTATCATGTATGTGCAGGGCATGGGCGTGCCCGAGGACAATCTGACCGCCTTTGACTGGTTCCTGAAGTCCGCGCGCAACGGCTATGACCGCGCGCAATACAACGTCGGCTATATGTATGACACCGGCCTTGCAGTGGAGGAGGACTTCTCCAAAGCCCGTTTCTGGTATGCAAAAGCCGCGCAACAGGGCCATATCGACGCGCAATACAACCTCGCCGTCCTTCTCGACTACGGATACGGCGGCCCCGAGGACAACCCCGAAGCCGTGCGCTGGTATCTTGAAGCAGGCACACAGGGCGACGCCGATGCGCAGTATGCCCTCGGCCAGATGTTCGATTTCGGCGAGGAGGGCGTGCCCGCAGACAACGAAACGGCCCTGCTCTGGTATCGTATGGCCGCCGATCAGGGCCATCCGGAGGCCATGGGCTCGCTCGGCTGGATGTATGACACCGGCGAAGGCGTGCCAGAGGATAACGCCCGTGCCGCCGAATGGTATCTGAAAGCCGCCCGCGCCGGCGACATGTATGCGCAAAACAACCTCGGCGTTCTCTATGAAAACGGCGAGGGCGTGCCGCTGGACGAGGCCGAAGCCGTGCGCTGGTATCGCATGGCCGCCGAACAGGAATACCCTGTCGCCCTATACAACCTCGGCTTCATGTATGCCGGGGGGCGCGGGGTCGCAAACGACATGGGCATGGCCTATGAGATGTTCCTGCAAGCCTCGGAACAGGGCGACGGGGATGCACAATACGAACTGGGCAAACTGTTCGAGGACGGCACCGGCGCGCCGAAGGACCTGCTACGCGCCTACATGTGGTATGGCATCGCGCAACAGAACGGCTCCGCCGACGCCGGGGCGGCCCAGCAACGGGTCACCGCCCTGTTGTCGGAATCCGAACTGCAAGAGGCCCGCGGCAAGGTCCGCCGCTGCGAAAAACGCGCGTTTACCGGCTGTAAATAACGTCTACCCGACCCGCACCACCACCTTGCCGGTCGATTTGCGCTCCGCCAGCAGGGCCAGTGCTTCGTTGGCCTGTTCCAGCGGCAGGACGTGCGACACATGCGGTTTCAGCCGTCCCTCGCCATACCATTCGAACAGTTGCGCGAAACTGTCGGTCAGCACCTGCGGTTTGAATTTCGCATAGCCGCCCCAGTAATAGCCGATCACGGTGATATTTTTCACCAGCAGGATATTCGCCGGTATCTGCGGGATCTCGCCCGAGGCAAAGCCCAGCGGCAACATCCGCGCCTCGGGGTTGCAGGCCCTGAGCGCGGCCTTGAATTGCGCGCCGCCCACGGGATCGTAAACCACATCGGCCCCGCCGAGGGATTTCACCACCTCGCGGATATCCTCGCTGGCGCTGTCGATCAGGTGGTCCGCCCCCGCCTCCTTGCAGATCGCCAGTTTTTCGGCCCCGCGCGCGCAGGCAATCACCGTCGCTCCCATCATCTTGCCCAGCTCCACCGCCGTCAGCCCGACCCCGCCCGAGGCCCCCAGCACCAGCAGCGTTTCCCCCGCCTGCATATGTGCCTTGTAGTCCAGCGCCACATGGCTGGTGCCATAAGCCACCAGAAAGGCCGCGACCTCCACATCCGGCATGGCGTCCGGCACCGGCACACAACTCGCCGCCGGAACACAGGTGTATTCGCTCAGCCCCCCGACCCCGCTGTAAGAGGCGATCCGTTGCCCGACGGTCAGGTTGTCGACCCCCTCGCCCAGCGCATCGACCGTAGCGCAAATCTCCATCCCCGGCGAGAACGGCAGGTCGAATTTTTCCTGATACCTGCCCTGCACGATCAGCGTGTCACCGAAATTGATGCCGCAGGTATGCACCCGCACCCGCACCTCGCCCGCCGCCGGTTCCGGCATCGCCACCTCGTCCAGCACCATCGGTGCGCCCAGTTCGTGCAACCGCATTGCCCGCATGGAATTTCCCCTCATTTCCGTAACGCCAAAATCATGGCCACCACATTAGACACCGCCGCCAGCAGCGCAACCGCCACAAAGCCCGGGCCTTCGTAAACCCCGCCCATCACCAGAATCCCCAGCGTCGCGGCGGCATAGGTGACGCTGCTGTATAACCCCATCACCGCACCCCGATTGTCCGGTGCCAGCGCGTTCAACCCGACGACAATCATATTGAGGATAAAATGGTTGATGAACCCCCAGAGGAAAATCATCCCCAGAAACAGCGGAAAAACCGGCGCCAGCCACAAAACCGCCAGCAGGGTCGAGGTTATCGACAATGCCACCGGCAACGCCTTCGCCCGCCCGATCCGGTCCACCACCGGCGCACCGAACATCGCCAGCCCGAAACCCAGCCCGTAAAACAGCGCCGTCAGCCCCGCCTCTCCTGCCGAAATCCCGAAGGCCGCGCGGGTGTGATCCCCCAGATAGGCATAGGTGCCGTAAAACGCCGCCATGAAACACAGCGTAATCCCGTATTGCACCCATCCGCCCGCCAGAAACAGCGGCCGGAACCGCCCCATACGCAGCCGCGCCACCGCCTTGCCGCTCGACGGCAGCAACAGCCAGTTCAGCCCCGCCGCCAGCAGGGCGACGCCGCCGGTCAGCCCCAGCATCACCCGCCAGCCGAAAGCGCCGGCCAGAAACGCCCCCAGCGGCACAGCGGCCACCATCGCCACCGACCAGCCGAAAATGACACGCGACATGAACCGCGCCTCCTGCCCCTTGGGCGAAATCATCGCCGTAATCCCGTAAACCGCCGGCAGGGCCACCCCCGCACCGGCCCCCGCCAGCCCCTGCAACAGCGCCAGCGTCACCCAGCCCGTGGCAAAGCCGGAACCGAGCTGCGCCAGCCCGACCACCAGCATTGCCAGCGCCAGCGCCTTTGACAGCCCGAAGCCGTCCAGCGACCGGCCCAGCCACAAGGCCGTGACCGCCGTTCCGGCGCTATAGGCCGCCAGCGCGCGCCCGGTCACACCGGCGCTCTCGCCGAAGCCCCGCGCGATATCGGTCAGCACCGGCGACATCAGCAACCCGTTGGTCCCGACCAGCGCCACCGAGGCCATGAGAATAAAAAGCGATCTGTTCATGGCGCCAACCTACTCCTGCGCCCCGCACGCCCGAAACCCCTGACGCGGCGTCGCCGGTTTGCCCGCCCGCGCAGGCTGTTCTTGCCAAACGGGGCAAAGCCGCTTAAGTGGGCAGCAAACGGGGCTGCCGGCATGCGCAGCCCCGCTCGTATTTTTGAAGGAAACACACCCATGGATATGCGTAACGTCGCTATCATCGCCCACGTCGACCACGGCAAAACCACGCTGGTGGACGAGATTCTGAAACAGTCCGGTCTCTATCGCGATAACGAGACCCAGCAGGAACGGGCGATGGACTCCAACGATCTGGAGCAGGAACGCGGCATCACCATTCTTGCCAAGGCCACCTCGGTTGAATGGGACGGCGTGCGCGTCAATATCGTCGACACCCCCGGCCACGCCGATTTCGGCGGCGAGGTGGAGCGCATCCTCTCCATGGTCGACGGCGTGATCCTGCTGGTGGACGCCGCCGAAGGCCCGATGCCGCAAACCAAATTCGTGACCGCCAAGGCGCTGGCGCTCGGCCTGCGCCCGATCGTGGTGTTGAACAAGGTGGACAAACACGACGCCGAGCCGGACCGTGCGCTGGACGAGGTTTTCGACATGTTCGCCAACCTCGGCGCCGACGACGACCAGCTTGATTTCCCCGTGCTTTACGCCTCGGGCCGCTCCGGCTGGGCCGATGCGGAACTGGACGGGCCGCGCAAGGATCTGAAAGCGATGATGGAACTGATCATCGAACACGTCCCTGCCCCGGCACAGATCGCGCACCGCGACGAACCGTTCCGCATGCTGGCCACCACGCTCGGCGGCGACGCCTTCCTCGGTCGCCTGCTGACCGGCCGCGTCGAATCCGGCACCGTCAAGGCCGGCGACAACATCAAGGCCATCAGCCGCGAGGGCGAGTTGATCGAGAATTTCCGCGTCACCAAGGTTCTGGCCTATCGCGGCCTCGAACAATCCCCGATCGACGCGGGCGAGGCGGGCGACATCGTCGCCATCGCCGGCATGAAAACCGCCACCGTGGCCGACACGCTCTGCGACAAGGATGTAACCGAGGCTATTCCGGCACAGCCGATCGACCCGCCCACCATCACCGTAACCTTCGGTATCAACACCTCGCCGCTCGCCGGACGCGACGGTGACAAGGTGCAATCCCGCGTCATCCGCGACCGCCTGCTGAAAGAGGCCGAATCCAACGTCGCCATCCGCGTCAACGACACCCCCGGCGGCGACGCGTTCGAGGTCCACGGCCGCGGCGAGCTGCAAATGGGTGTGCTGATCGAAAACATGCGCCGCGAAGGGTTCGAACTGTCGATCTCGCGCCCGCAGGTGCTGTTCCGCGACATCGACGGCGTGCGCCACGAACCAATCGAGGAAGTCACCGTAGACGTGGACGACGAATATTCCGGCGCGGTGATCGAGAAACTGACCCAGCGCAAGGGCGAGCTGGTGGAAATGCGCCCGGGCGGTGTCGGCAAGACCCGCATCGTGGCCCATGTGCCCTCGCGCGGGCTGATCGGCTATCACGGGCAATTCCTGACCGACACGCGCGGCACCGGCGTCATCAACCGCATTTTCCACGAATGGGCCCCCTACAAAGGCCCGATCGAAGGCCGGCGCGCCGGTGTTCTGATCTCGATGGAGGACGGCGAATCCGTCGCCTATGCCCTGTTCAATCTGGAGGACCGCGGCAAGTTCTTCATCGGTGTGCAGGAAAAGGTCTATCAGGGCATGATCATCGGCGAGCATTCGCGCGGCAACGATCTGGAGGTCAACCCGATCAAGGGCAAGAAACACTCCAACGTCCGCGCCTCGGGCAAGGACGAGGCCGTGGTGCTGACCACCCCGACCCGCATGTCGCTGGAGGAGGCCATCGCCTATATCGACAACGACGAACTGGTCGAGGTCACGCCGAAAAACATCCGTCTGCGCAAACGGCATCTGGATCCGCACGAGCGCAAACGCGAAGCGAAGAAGCTCGAAGCCTGACCCGGCGTATCGCGATATGCAATCATTCCCCCCTGTCATTGCAAAATGCAACGGGCAGCGGGGGAATATCAAACACATGCCGACGGCACGATTCCGCCATCGGGAAATGCCGCCCGAGACAAATGGATAAAATACATATATATTACATAGTGTTAATATTATTTTTAGTTTTGTTCTAAAAAAATCCATTCCAAATTGCAAAACTGGCACAATTCTTGCATGGTTACAGGCATAGGGACAAATTCCCACGCTAATATCTGGAGTACAGTAAATGAAACACCCTGTAGACGTACATGTAGGCAAACGCATTCGTCACCGCCGCTGGATGGTGGGTATGACCCAGCAACAACTGGGCGAGATCGTCGGAATCAAGTTCCAGCAGATCCAGAAATACGAAACCGGCATGAACCGCGTCAGCGCCTCCCGTCTCTGGGACATAGCCGCTGCACTCGACGTCGCGATCAGCTTCTTCTTCGAGGGTCTGGATACAGCCGCCGACGATCTGGTGCACAAGGCCACTTCCGAGGACAAGCTGCAGGGCGATCTGCTGGCCGACAAAGAGGCCCTCGAACTGGTGCGCGCCTATTACAACATCCCCGAACAGCAGCGCCGCCGCCTGTTCGATCTGGCCCGCGTGCTCGGCGAAAACGCCGCCTAGGGCCTTCCGGCCGATTGACTGGCCGACCAACATGTGAAATCCCCGTGACCAACAGGCCACGGGGATTTTTTATGCGCATGACACCGGAACTGCAAAACGAACTGCTCGCCACCGCCAACGCGCTGGCAGATGCGGCGCGCGCCGTCATCCTGCCCTACTTCCGCACCCCGCTTGCCACCGACAACAAGGACCCTGCCGCCTTCGATCCCGTCACCGTGGCCGACCGCGTGGCCGAAACCGCCATGCGCAACATCCTCGCCACCCGCCGCCCCGACGACGCCATTCTGGGCGAGGAGTTCGGCGCGAAATCCGGCACCTCCGGCCTGACATGGGTGCTCGACCCGATCGACGGCACCCGTGCCTTCATCTCCGGCGCGCCCTCCTGGGGGGTCCTCGTCGGGCTGAACGCCGGCGCGGCGCCGGTCCTCGGCCTGATCGACCAGCCCTATATCGGCGAACGCTTCACCGGCGCTTTCGGGCAAGCCACCCTGACCACAGCGCAGGCGACACGGCCCATCGCCACCCGCCACACCCCGCTGGCCGAAGCCACCCTGTTCACCACATTCCCCGAAGTCGGCACCCCCGCAGAGCGACAGGGCTTCGAGGCCGTCAGCGCCCGCGCCCGCCTAACCCGATACGGTATGGATTGCTACGCCTACGCCCTGCTTGCCATGGGCCAGATCGATCTGGTTATCGAGGCGCAGCTGAACCCCTACGACGTGCAGGCGCCGATTGCGGTGATCGAAAACGCCGGCGGCATCGTCACCGACTGGCAAGGCAACCCCGCCCACAACGGCGGCCGCCTGCTCGCCGCAGGCAGCAAGGCCCTCCACGCCGAAGCACTGGCCATCCTGCGCGCCTACTGACGCGCCCGCGCGACCAGTTCCAACACCTTCGGCCCCATATCCGCCACAATCCGCGCCACACCTTCGGCGCCCGGATGCGTCGCATCGGCCTGCATCAGCGCCAGATCCGGCAGTCCCCCTTTGGAAATTCCCGCCAGAAAATTGGCATAGAATACCGCACCGTATTTCTCTGCCAGCTCCGGATACATCGCCGCAAACGCCGCCTCGAACTCCGGTCCGTAGTTCTTCGGCGCCGGCAACCCGACCAGCATCACCGGCAGCCCCCTGCCCGTCACCGCCGCCAGAATTCCGTCCAGATTGGCGCGGCTGTCCTCGGGAAACAGCCCGCGCAACAGGTCATTACCACCCAGCGCCACTATCACCCCGTCGACATCCTCGCCCAGCGTCCAGTCGATCCGCGCCAGCCCGCCCGCCGTGGTGTCCCCGCTCACTCCGGCATTGACCAGCACCACATCCGGCGCCCCGTTCGCCGCCAGCCACGCCTGCAACTGCGGCACAAACCCGTCGGCCTCGGCCAGCCCGTAACCCTGCGTCAGCGAGTCGCCGAATGCCACGATTGTGACTTTTTCCGCCGCCGCCGCTGGCATAGCCTGCCATGAAAGCATAGCTACAAACACAACGCCCCAAATTCCGAAGGTCTTCCACCCCATGACAACTCCTGTAATCCGCCTCGACGATACCCGCCTGACCCTTTCGGGCAATGCGGGAACCGTCGATATCCTGCGCGGAATCTCCCTGACTGTCCAGCAGGGCGAGACCCTCGGCCTCGTCGGTCCCAGCGGCTCGGGCAAATCCTCGCTGCTGATGGTGATGGGCGGGCTGGAACGCGCCACCGGCGGCACGGTCTCAGTGCTGGGCAACGACCTCTCCGCCATGTCCGAGGACGCGCTGGCCCGTTTCCGGCGCGACCACATGGGCGTGGTCTTCCAGTCCTTCCATCTGATCCCGACCATGACCGCGCTGGAAAACGTCGCCACGCCGCTGGAACTGGCCGGTGACCGCGACGCCTTCGCCAAAGCGGCGGCCGAACTGGATGCGGTCGGACTGGCGGAGCGCAAGGACCACTACCCCGCACAAATGTCCGGCGGCGAACAACAGCGCGTGGCGCTGGCCCGTGCCGCCGCCCCGCGCCCCGATATCCTGCTGGCGGACGAACCGACCGGCAACCTCGACAGCGCCAATGGCGCCGCGATCATGGACATGCTGTTCAACCTGCGCGACCGCCACGGCGCCACGCTGGTTCTGGTCACCCACGATCCGGCGCTGGCCGAACGCTGCGACCGCGTGTTGCGCCTCGCCGACGGGAAGCTGGCGGAATGAGCGCCGCCCTCCGCATCGCCTTTCGCGAGCTGCGCGGCGGGCTGAAGGGCTTCCGCATCTTCCTGCTCTGCCTGACGCTGGGCGTCGCCGGCATCGCCGCCGTCGGCTCCGTGCGCACCGCCATCGAGCGCGGATTGTCCGGCGAATCCGCGGCCCTGCTCGGCGGCGACGCGGAAATCGCCTTCACCTACCGTTTTGCCGACGCGACCGAGCGTGCATGGATGGCCGAAAACGCCCTTGCCACCTCCGAAGTGGCCGATTTCCGCTCCATGGTCACCCTGACCCGCGACGGGGAACGCCAGCGCGCACTGGTGCAGGTCAAGGGCGTCGATGCCCTCTATCCGCTTTACGGCAGCCTCGGTCTCTCGCCCGACATCACGGCACAGGACGCGCTGGCCACCGTTGACGGTCGCGCCGGTCTGGTCGCCGCCAACACCCTCGTGGAACGCCTGAACCTGCGCATTGGCGACACCCTGCGCCTCGGCAACGCCGACTTCCGGCTGAGCGCCATCCTGACCAACGAGCCCGACAGTGCCACCGGCGGTTTCTCCTTCGGCCCGCGTGTTATCGTCTCGCTCGACGCCGCCAAATCCGCCGGACTGCTCGCCCCCGGCACGCTGTTCACCGGCAAATACCGCCTGAAACTGCCCGCCGGAACCAACCTCGAAACCCTGAAAACCGCCGCCGAAACCGCGCTGGCGGATCGCGGTATGCAATGGAGCGACACCCGCGACGCCACCCCCTCGCTCAGCCGCTTTGTCGAGCGCATGGGCGCTTTCCTCGTCATCGTCGGCCTCGCCGGGCTGGCGGTCGGCGGCGTCGGGGTCTCGGCCGCGGTGCGCGCCTATCTCGACGCCAAGAAACCGGTGATCGCAACGCTGAAAACGCTGGGCGCAGGCAGCGGCACCATCTTCGGCATCTACCTGCTGCAAATCGGCATGCTCGCCCTGCTCGGCATCGCGCTCGGCCTGATTCTGGGCGTCGGCCTGCCGATCCTGCTCGGCCCGCTGTTCAGCGACGCCCTGCCGGTGCCCGCCCGTTTTGCCGTCTATCCCGCCCCGATGATCGAGGCCGGCGTCTACGGCCTGCTCACCGCCGCGATCTTCTCCATCTGGCCGCTGGGCCGCGCCCTCAACATCCGCGCCGCCAGCCTGTTCCGCGACGAAGCAAGCCGCACACGACGCGCGCCGCGCTGGTATTTCATCCTGCTGACGGCGGCGCTCTCGGCCCTGCTGGTCGCCTCTGCCGCGTGGTTTTCCGGCGTACCGAAACTGGCGCTCTGGTCCGCTTTCGGCGTCATCCTCGCCCTTGGCGCGCTACTGCTGACCGCAATGCTGACCAAGGCCCTCGCCCGTCGCCTCTCGCGCAGCCGCCTGACCCGTGGCCGCCCCGTCCTGCGGCTGGCCCTCGGGGCCATCGGCGGCCCGGGGGGCGAGGCCGGATCGGTGATCCTCTCGCTCGGCCTCGGCCTTGCGGTGCTGGCCACCATCGGCCAGATCGACACCAACATGCGCCGCGCGATAACCGAGGAGCTGCCCGCCGTCGCCCCCTCCTATTTCTTCGTCGATATCCAGAAGGACCAGTTCGAGGGCTTCAACACCATCGCCCGAACCACCGAAGGTATCGATAAAATCCAGACCGCCCCGATGCTGCGCGGCATCCTATCGAAGGTCAACGGCATCCCCGCGGCCGAGGCTCTGGGCGAAAGCTGGGTGCTGGAGGGCGACCGCGGCATCACCTACGCCGCCACCCCGCCGGAGGGCAACGATATCGTCGCGGGCGCATGGTGGCCGGAAGACTACACCGGCGAACCGCAGATGAGCTTTTCCGCCCATGATGCCGGGGAACTGGGATTGAAACTCGGCGACAAGGTCACCGTCAACGTGCTGGGCCGCGACCTGACCGCAACGGTTGTCGCCTTCCACAGAGCGGATTTTTCCTCGATGGGCATCAATTTCGTGATGATCGTCAACCCCGCCGCGCTACAGGCCGCCCCGCACAGCTATATCGCCACCGTCTATGGCGACGAACAGGCCGACGCGCCGCTGCTGGACGCCCTCGCCACCGCCTACCCCAATATCACCGCCATCCGCATCACCGACGCGGTCGAGCGGGTAAGCAAGATGCTCGACGGGATCGCCGCAGCCATCCGCTGGGGCGCGGCGGTGACCCTGCTCACCGGTTTCACCGTGCTGATCGGCGCCGCCGCCGCCGGCGAGCGCCAGCGCATTTACGAGGCCGCCCTGCTCAAAACCCTCGGCGCTACCCGTCCGCGCATCCTCGCAAGCTTCGCCCTGCGCTCTGCCATCCTCGGCGGAGCGGCGGGGCTTGTGGCTATCGGCGCAGGCGCGCTGGCAGGGTGGGCCGTGATGACCAACATCATGGACGTGGCATTCCGCTTCGACCTGCCCTCGGCCCTGCTGATCGTCTCGGGGGGTGCCCTCGCCAGCCTGCTCGCCGGTCTGGCCTTCGCATGGCGCCCCCTGTCGGCCCGCCCCGCACGGGTGCTGCGCGCCCGCGAATAAGAGGAAAAACCGCCCCGGAATGCCCGCTAACCCTTGAAAAGGCACTGTTTCGTGCCAATATGTAGCGCACACGCGCAACGCCGTTGCGCTTCGGTTTAACTTATGGAGGGTCCTGATGGCCGAATTTGATACTGTCCGCCGCGCCGGTGCCGGAGTCCGCACAGCGGAAATCGACGCGGGTTTGCGGGCACATATGAACAAGGTCTATGGCCTGATGTCCGTTGGCCTGATCGTCACCGGCATTGTTTCCTATTTCGTCGGTATGGATCTGAAATCCGCCATGGCGGGCGAGCCGACACGCTTCCTGTCCTACGGTGTGATCCAGGCGATGTTCTCCTCGCCGCTGATGTATCTGATCATGTTCGCCCCGCTGATCATGGTCTTCATGTTCGGGGCCGCCGTGAACCGCATGTCGCAGTCCGGCGCGCAGATGTTCTTCTACGCTTTCGCCGCCGTGATGGGCCTGTCGATCAGCTCGATCTTCGTGGTCTATACCGGCTTCTCGATCGCGCAGACGTTCTTCATCACCGCGATTGCCTTCGCCAGCCTGTCGCTCTGGGGCTATACCACCAAGAAAGACATCTCCGGCTGGGGCAGCTTCCTGTTCATGGGGCTGGTCGGCATCATCGTGGCGTCGATCGTCAACATCTTCCTGCAAAGCTCCGCCGTGATGTTCGCGGTCTCCGCCCTCGGCGTGCTGATCTTCGCCGGCCTGACGGCCTATGACACGCAGAAGATCAAGAACGAGTATCTGCAGGTCCGCACCCAGCCCAACGGCGAGGCGATGGCCGGCAAGATGGCAGTCTACGGGGCGCTGAGCCTCTATCTGGACTTCATCAACCTGTTCCTGATGCTGCTGCGCCTGTTCGGCAACCGCAACTAGCGCGCAACGCCACAGATACACGAGAGGCCGGAGTTTGCTCCGGCCTTTTTTGTTGCCTGCTGTTCCGTGGTTAACAAAACCACAAATCCGGTTTAATGGATTGTTAACCCCTCGCCTTCGAGCCACTAAACCGGTTTAGTAGAACCGCCCCCGACCCGCGCACAAAAAAACCGCCGGAAAAACCGGCGGCTTTTGAAAATCCGAAAAGAGGCGAAGACCTATTTGATCTTGCCTTCCTTGTATTCGACGTGCTTGCGCACAACCGGATCGTATTTCATTTTGACCATTTTCTCGGTCATGGTGCGCGAATTCTTT
>Ga0256839_1003081_pt1 | contig 17620 bp, 20 predicted proteins | sample 354166metaG_FD_185968 | JGI IMG/M metagenome (GOLD analysis project Ga0256839, IMG submission 185968) | Hydrothermal vent microbial communities from Mid Atlantic Ridge, Atlantic Ocean - 354-166 | ecosystem: Environmental > Aquatic > Marine > Hydrothermal vents | place: Atlantic Ocean: Mid... | reverse complement strand
ATAGAGACGTGTTGCCGAAATTGCCCATCGTCAATATGGCAGGTTTTGACATCGAGCCAGACACTAATATGCTATTGCCCAATATTGAGGAAGAACAGCTTCACATTGACCCAAGCAGAGATACTCTATTGCGATTACAAGGAACTATCTCTGGAGATGTGGCGAGCAAAACAAACAGAAAAATCCTAAATATAAAAAATAAAATTAGTATTTTGAATAAAAAAATAAAAGGGAACATTTTGGAAACTGAAAGTGAAAATAACTTAACTAGTTTTAGTCTAGAAGGTTTGGATACTCTTAATGAGAAGACTGAAAAAATGTATTTAGAGCTTTATGGATTAGATAAAAAGGAAAAAAATATTCAAAGCAAAGAGTATGAAGAGGAATATAAGTATATAAAAAAATTGAGATATGAAAACAATGAAATAATGAGACAACTATAATGAAAAAAATATTAATTATGTATGCGGGCATAGCCACTCTATCTTTAGCGTGTACGCCACCGTGTACTGATGCAGCAATGCTATCAATGAGCGTGGAAAAGGTAAAGCAAAACTATACAAAAAAAGACAAAGAGTTGGCACAAAAATATAAAGATTTATACAAAACTATAAATGAAGTTTTTGAGTTACAAAAAGATACAAATGTACTTCTTGAGGAATCTCTACAATTGAATTCATTGTCAATAATTGCAAGAAATAAAATGAACATATATATAAAGTCACAATTAAAAATGATAGGAGATAAATAATGAGTAAAACACCCTTGGATATGTTTGCTAAATTTGTACGATTTGTGCAAGATAACCTGGATCTAAATGACACTATCGCAATTGATAATCTTGATAAAGATGATAAATATAAAATTGTTTTAAATAAAAGAAATTTATATTATTATTGTATAGAGCTTGCAGGCGACAGTAATACAGAAATATTTTTAGGGGAAGTGGAAATAGAGCAAATATTTGACAATTTTAAAAATGAAGATGATGCAAAAGTTATCAACGTGATGTTAAAAAAAGGAGAGTTTCAAAGAAATCTTATATTTTCCAAAAACAAAAAACTATTAGAGTATATGGCAAAAAAACTGTCTGCAAGTTTTGTGGAAGATTTAAAAGCAATAACATACCTTTATGATATGTTTTTGGACAATAACTACTATGTAAAAAATAAAAAACAATTTTCTAATTTTTCATTAGAAAAGATAAATTTAAATAATTTATCTGGCTCATTTAATTCATTTGTTAAAGATGCAATTGCAAAACAATTTAAAGATACGGCATGTTATCAAGGCTATACTATTAAAAATAAAATAGGAAATGCAGAGATATCAAAATTCTTTAAATTAGACTTTGAAGGAACACTCTTTAACACATTTGATTTTTCAAAAGATAAATTATCTCACTTGATAGAAACACGAAAAAAAGAATCTTTTTTTGATGGAAACAGTAAACCTTTTAAGGATATATTGCAAATGGTTAATTCTGGAAATGTCAATTGTGCCCTGTTTAATTCTACTCTTTTTATTAAGAAGCCAAATATTGCAACAATTTTAGAGATAGGTGAGTGTTTTGCAGTTGAATATGCAGAAAAACACAATACAGTAAATACCTACATAAAAAATACACCCCTGTTGGTTAGAGATACATATCACGATGCTATCGCAAATGAGGAATTTTGTATAGGAATGATTGGGACATGTCATAAAAAAAGTCTTGAGAAATATGAAGCAGATTTTTATGCTAAAGATTTGCACGGTGCTTTTTTTAATTACAATTTTTCTTACACAACTGACGATTCTGGAAATAAGTCATCTGACTTTACCACGATTGGAATAAAGGGAACAGGAAAAACGACATTTGTATCAGCAATGATAGCACAGCTTCTAAATTTTAATCCAACGAATAACGAAGAGAAAGCAAACAGACTTAATTCTTTTAGTGAAGGTCTGAAGAAAAACAAAATACGATATTTTGATATTAAAAAAAGTGGCTATACGGTGATGAAGCTTTTAGAAAAAAAAGATCCAGAAGCCGTAGTCTTTATTGAAACAAGTTTAAACAAGTTTAGATTTAACCTTATGAATATTAAACACGAAATAGATAGTGATGGTATCGTTCATCTAGACAGGGATGAATTAGCATTAAATGTTTTACTTACCTCGATAATTATAGAATCCAAAGAAAAAAATGCAGCAGGAACAGATGGTCCTTCAAAAGCAGGTCTTAATGCCTTTGAGTCGTCAATACTTACAAAATCTATAGCTGAAATATATGAAAAAAAAGTATATATGGATAGGCAGATTAGAGCCTTCAAGAGTGAGAATATAGTAGGATATAACAAGTTGATGAAACTAGGATATTCTCCAAATCAAAACATAAATGAAGTTACAGAGAGTGGCTTTGATTATTTAAGAGTGCCAACATTAAAAACATTAATAAAATATGTAACAGGAATTTCAGCTGACAGAGGAAATACAACCATACAAAATCACGCTGGTGCATTGCTCGCTAAGTTAATACTTATAGATTCAATGAATATTTTTTCTGGTTATGACCAACTCGACTATAAAGATGTTAATATTTTACATATTGACTTTGACCCTGTAAAAGATCTTCCAGAATATATACCTATATTTCTTAGTCTATTTTTGAAAATTTACAGGAGTGACAAAATGGAACAGGAAAAAATTGCAATAGACAAAGGAAGAGATGAACGTCCATATATTTCATTTATATTTGAAGAAGCAAAAAATGTTACCGAACAGCCTTCATTTTTAGAATTTTTCTTAAAGGTTTCAAATGAAGCACGAAGTTACAGAATTAAACAAGGATTTATCTCGCAATTAGTGTCTCATATACCTAAGGCGATTTTTAAACAGATTTCTAATAAATTTTTTCTACTACCTGCTAAAAATCAAAAAGAGCATTTAATAACTGATATTGATGAAGCTATTAATATAGATGATAGAACTAAAAAACTTTTAAGAGACACACCAGAATTTGGAGTAGTCTTAATAAATGAACACGGTTCATCATCGTTTGCATTAGATATGACAGAGGAAGAAATAAAAATTTTTGGACAATCACAATGACTTTGTATTTTGTTGCAATTTTTCTACTTGTTGGCATCCATGGAATGCACTATTATATGGAACAGACTTATTATTATAGGCAGCCACACGGAGAGTTATTTTTTTTCACTATTGCAATTTTATTTGTTACATATAAGGTACACATAAATACTGAATCTTTACTATACTCAAATATTTTTATTTTCTTGGCACTCGTATTATTGCTAATTTTTCATAAGCTTTCTTATTTTCTAAAAGGAAACAGAAAAATTATTGCAAAACAAAGTAGTTTTTGGAATATGCCTAAATCAAAAATACTTGATAAGACAGCACACAAAATATTGGAGAAAAAAAACAGAAGAGAATTAAAAATAAATAAACTAGAAAGATTAAGAAGTGATAATTTTTTAAATATTGAAAAAGGAAAAAAAGTATTAAGTCAAAATTACATATTGCTTCACTTAAAAGAATATGATAGTTTTACTATTCTAGGGGATGATGATATCGAAAAATATTTAGAGAAGAAAGCCAAAACTCTATACAAAGAAGTTTTTAAAAAAATACAATATTTTATTGATGAATTAGAGATTGAGACAGACTATGAGGAAGTTTTTAGAAAAAACAAGAATTGTGTAGAGTTTTTTTTGATGGAGCTGTGGGAACAATATAGTCCTCCATTTTCATATGGGATTGGCACGTTGCAAACCTATGTATGCAACAAAGATAGAACAGTAGATGAAGAAGCAGAGAGTTTTTTATTTGCATTGCTTTCAACAAGAAATCAATCTGTGCATAGAAAAGGGTTTGCTCTTTATTATTATTATCATTTTTTTAAAAATAAAGACAGAGGGGTCAGTAATGGGTAATCCAACCGAGTTCGTCAAGGAAAAAAAATATAAACTAAGTCAAGGCAGCCTAAAGGATTTAATATTAAATAAAAAAGATTTCAGTATGACAATACTGTATGCTAATATTCTTCTTGCTGTGGTGGCTTTTTTTGTCTTAAACATATCAAAAGAAATAGAGAGTGCAAACATGATTATTACAGTTGTCATTGCAAATCTTGCCGTAGTTATTGGTTCTTCATTTGCTAGCATAGACAAAAAGGAACTAAAAGAAGCTTTAGTTAAAAACAACAAAAGTTCAGAATATTCTTGGAATTTGGGCTATGAAGTAAAAGAATTTATGGGTTCTGGTTTGGAATCATTAGTAGAAGAAAATTTAACAGGAAAATATGCATTAATTGATAACGAGATTGAAAAAAGAATGGGTGGAGTGATTGGAACAACAGGGTCTGGTAAAACATTTCAACTTAATGGTGTCTTTGAGCAGAAAATTAGTGCAGGGGGAGGAGCATTAGTTATAGATGGGAAGGGTACGGTAGACCAACTTAAAACTATGTATGCAATAGTTGGAAAATATGACCGTTTAGATGAATTATATGTGCTAAACTTTGCAAACCTAAATAATACTAATTCTATTGGTTTTCTAAACAGTGGAAATGCACTTATTTTGAGTGAAATATTGTCAGAGCTTATAGAAAAAAGTGACCCACAATGGGATAGCGTTGCGATAGATGTTATGTCAAACATCCTCAAGCTTTTAGTATATAAAAGAGACCACGAGGGGTTGATTCTTTCTTTTTCTGTTATTGGTGAGTATCTTAGTATGTCAAGGTTAGCAAGTGAAGCGATACTCTATAAGGACAAAGTAGACGATGTGTTTATAAGGGATTTTGTGAACTATGTTTGTGTTAATACTAACTGTGACTATGATAAGTTTGTTACGGGAAAAACCAGAGAAATAAATACCGAGCTAATGAAAGCCAGCAATAATACTAAAGTCCAAGGAGTATATAATTTCACAACAGCTTCTTCAAAATGGAATCAAATACTAACAGTTTTTGGAAGTAATTATTATAATATTTTTGGTTCTCCTCATCCAGATATAGAGCTGCTTGATGCTATTCAAAATAATAATATAATTATAGTTGTTCTGCCTACATCCGAAAGTGAAGCAACAGCTAAGAAAATAGGAAAAATGTTTTTAGGGATTATAAAATCGGCAGCAAATACAAAAATAAAAAAATCTATTGAGCCTAAGATACCATTTACAATCTTCTTAGACGAATATCCAAACTATGGAACAGTTGGATTTGCAAGATTTATTTCTAAATCAAGAGCAATCGGGTTGCCTTGTTGGTTTTATTTTCAAAGTATCGCCCAACTAGATTCAATTGACAATGGAAAAGGGATAGAAACTAAAGAGTTGCTAGATAATATTGGAACATTTATAATTATGAAAAATAACGATGCTGAGTTAGTTAAAAAATTGAATGAGCGTGTACCTGTAGTAGTTGAACTTGAGCGTTACATGACAATTAGGCGTACAGGAGCTAGTGCTGATGATTTGAACGCAGAGAAAAGTTTAAACAAGGAAAAGAGGGATGCATTTAGATCAGAATTGTTTAATGGGTTATCAGATGGAGAAGCAGTTATTTTTTTAGGGAACAACTATTATAAGGTAGTGGTCAAGGCACATGATGATTTTACCTTAGTCTATGATAAGTTGAATCTTGAACCATATTTTGATTTACCTAAAACATTTCCTAAAAGTGAATTAAAAATTAGACACTTTCTCCAGAGAAAAGAGTACTTGCTTGCTTCAGAAAAAAAGAAAAAGTTATTTAAAGATAGTTTTTTTTAAAAAAACAAGTCTTTTTAAAAATTAATACCCTATAATACAACAGAAGGTTTTAAGTAGTCTTCAATAAAATAAAGTAAGGATATACATGTTTAGAAATTTATTTACAGCAGTAGCAGTAACGAGGGATAAGGTTATAGTTTTTTTATTTTCTTTATTTCTGACAGTAAATATGCATGCCGCAGACTATACTAAAGTAACAGAGCAGAGTAAGGCAGCTGTTGTTGCAGGTGGGGAAATGATATCTCCTTGGATTGTCGCATTAATTGCGTGGGCACCGTTCATTGCGATAATGATTGCCATCATAGGCGTATATGCCTATGAGAGAAATAAATCAAAAGAAGAACGAAAAGATGGTACTTTTAAAATCATCATCATTCTAATTATTGTTGCAATATTGATTATGCTTATGCTCGAATTAGTAATCTCGTTGGTAATGGACTATTTAACGGGAAACCCAGAACTTGGAACAACAATACGACAAACTTATTGGAATACAGTGATAAAATAAATGAATAATTTACATAATACAAAAAAATTAACTATCGGACTATTGGTATTCTTTACCATAGGAAGTAATAGTTCTTACGCTTATTGTTATTATGTAGACTGTTCTACGGTTGTGACTTCTTATTTGGAGAAATACCAAACGAGAAGCACAAAAGCATTCACTAAGCTTACAGAAGAAAAAAATACTTTACAAAAAAAATATGAAACATACGTTGAAGAGTTAGATAACTTTATTGAACTGCAAAAAGCAGAAGTTAAACTCAAAAGTAAAATAATTGTTGAGCTTAAAAAGAAAGAATTAATTCAGTCAAGTAGAATAAAAATGTATTTTTTTATAGAAAAAAATAAAGGTTTGAAGCAAGGTTTGAAGCCATGAGGTTTTTTTTCTTTAAAAAAATATTCTTAATATTTATATTGTATCTCGTGCCTAGCAATGCAGCATTATGGAGTTTAAGCTACTACTCGTTAATTGAGTCTACTATAAAAAGTGATGTAGAATCCAAAATGGAAACCCAAATGCAAGAAGTTGAAGACTTACATAAGTATTACAAAGATGAAATAAAAAAAAGAAATACCGATATTAAAGAGAATAAAACTAGATTAAACACATTAGATGCAGAAATAGTGTTAATTATGAAAAAAATAGAACTAAACGAAAACAAACTAAGAAAGCTGGTATTATGATATGGTATACAGCAGAAGACATTTACTATTACGAGTTATGTCGAGACTTAAACAAACGTAAAAATGGTACTTGTCTAAATAAGTATACTGAAAATGAAAACTATACTGAACTCTCTGGATATAAAAAAATCATTATATCACCAACTTCTAAACAAATTAGAAAAAATATCGGAAAAGATAATATTGCATTTTTGTCACCTGTAGAGCCACCAGATAAATATTCAAATGTATTTGTAGAAGTGGAATTGGAAAACCTACATGGTGCTTTGACCACACAAGAATTGAAAAATAATATAAGTATTAGTCAGTCATTAGAAAATAAATTAGCACTTAAAACAGTAATGCCAGATCTTACTTTTGATGATTTGGCAGGAGCGTATGGCTTTAAAGAATGGGCAAAAACAGTTGATCTTTTTAGAGAAAAAGGAAACGCAATTAAGCCTGTTCTGCTAGTTGGAGTTCCAGGTGTTGGAAAGTCTTATCTAGCAGCATGTTATGCAGGGGAGAAAAAAATACCACTAATGATGCTAGATTTGTCTGTAATAAAAAATTCTACTAATCCTTCTAAACTGCTACATAAAGTATTTCACTATTTAAGTGAGATGGAGCAAGAAGTAGTACTGCTTATAGATGAGTTGGAGCAAGCAATACATGGTAAAAATACTGATATACTTGGAACTATTCTAAGTATATTTAATGACTTAAACACTTCTGTTGGGTATACTTTTAAAGGTATCTTATTTGCAACATCAAATAATATTTCAGATTTAATTCAAAATACTCCTCAATTCATTAGACATGGGCGATGGAATGATAAGTTTTTTGTTAACTATCCTACACGACAAGAAGCACTTGAGGTTATGAAACTTTACAGAAACAAAAATAAGTTACCAGAAGATGTATTTAATCATACTTACATGACTATGATGTATAGTATTTCAGCAGAACACTATATAGATGTCAATATTGACGAAGAGAGAAGTGTTTACTCAAATAGTGAAATTGCATATCTTTTTGAAAAAATAGCACTTTATTACAATGATAGTTATAGAGCAGATAAGTTAATTGATTTAGTTGAGACACAAATTAGTGCTGTGTCACCCCTACAGGAGACAGCACATGTGGCACTACAAACATTAATAAAGGATGCTCAACGCAATAAATTTACAAAAGTTTAAAAGGGCAAACAATGGCAAATAAAATCACAAAAAATATTTTTAAAGAAAGACTTATAGAAGAGTTGATGTTGTCTGAGAAAAAGATTACAATGACTGATTTAAAAAATATGTATTTTAATAGAATATATGAAGCCATTAACGGAAATAGTATTATAGTTGAGGATATTAATTTAAAAGAAATTGGAACGTTCAAAAGGGCACAGAGAGAAAATAAACTTTCAAATCGTTTTTATATTAAAGTTACTTATTCTAAATTATTAAGAGACCACATAAGAGACAAAGATACTCAAAATAAAATAAATAATCATTATAAAATTAACAATCAAAAAATAATCTCATTCAAACAAATAGTAGATACCTTTATCCACGGTAGCGAGACTGTAAAAACTAAAAATGTTGTGATTAAAAAAGATATAGAAAAAGAAATAGTGATGACAAATACTCTAGTGGGATCACTTTTTTTATTTGATGAGAAGATATATAAACGAGAAAAAAACGATAATAATCGTTTGAAATATACAAGAATTCACATTCCTAAAATAGAAGATGAAACAAAAATAAGTGACGTTAAACTTAAAAAACTTAAAAGTTTAATTGAGTTAAAAATAACTTTTCAAAAACTTGTTGCATTAGAGTATAATTCTCCCCTAAATACAGAGGAGATGAAAAATTTAAGGACTCTACTTAATCATCAATATGATTCTTTAATAAAAAAACGAATATATTTAAATAATCCTGTGACTATATCAATTCTTCAATATGATGAAAATTACTCTTCATTATTGGGATTAGAAAAAGAATACACAAAGGAAGTTAAAAAATCAGAGAGCGACAGGACAGGGAAGCCTATAACAAAAGAAAGTAGTAAAAAAGCCGATATCTTCTTTAAAAGAACACATTTTCCAGAAAAGAAAAGAGAAGAAGCATCTTTCAAAATAACTTTAGAAAATAGAGAGGAAATATATAAAATTATTGACTCTTCATATGATAGCTTTAAAGAACTATTTTATGATTTTATGATTTTGGGATATACTATAGATATAGGAAACAAGCTACTGCATATAGGAAAAAATAAAAAGTTTGGTTTTGTTTTAAGTCAAAAAAACAAAACACTAAAAGTAAAACACTTGTCTAGTATAGTCGAAGAAAGAAGAAGAAGCGAAAGAAGAACAAAAGATAGAAGAACCCAAACCAAAAAGGATATTAAATGAAAATAGTTATTTTATTATTAATTATTCAAAGCAGAATAATGGCATGTATGTGTGCATCAGAGCTACAACAAGCATTTGAAAAAATGGAAACCAAGATTTTTACGGAAAACGTAGATAAAATGTACGATAAATTAAAAGTAACGAATGAGAGAACTCAAGACAATATTGATGCATTAATAGAGAGAGTGGGTATTACAAAAGAAAGGGTTGAGCTGAATTCAATCTACCTAAAAGAGCTTATAAGAAGTAGGAAACAAGAAAACACATTGAGAAAAGTGGATATGTAATTAAGTTATATCTACAGGTTTAAATTTCCCTTGTGAAATAATGTTTCCTATATTATCCACTTTAGTGTCATGTGAAACAATCCATATTCGATGGTTATTAGTAGAAAATCTAAAACCTTCCTGTAGATACTTTTTTGCCGATACCTTGGCTTCAGTAATATTTTTACCAAATCCAAAAGTATGTCTACTGTTATGAATGAGTACAAGAATTTTAAATTCATTGGTAAGCATTTTTCGCCCTTGTTTGTTATATCTGTATGCGTAAGATACGCATAATATTTTTCTTTGATTTTTTATCAAGAGTGGAAATATTAACTCCCCTAAGAGAGCGACTAGAATGTATGTATCTGTTGTTCCCTATATAAATTCCAACGTGATCCACTTTTTTATGCTTTTCATAAGCATTATATTTAAAATATATCAAATCGCCCTTTTTTAACCACTTTATATTGGGTATATTTTTTGCATTTTTTGATTTTATTTGACTATTTGTTGTTCTTGGTATTTTTTTATAAGGCTTAAATATTAGCTGGACAAAAGCACTACAGTCAATTCCTTTTTTGAGCGAAGTTCCACCCCATATATATTTTACTTTTTTGTTGTATTTTAACGCAGTCGAAAGCATTGTGTCAATATTTTTTTTTGACGAGAATTTAGGATATTCACCCCCGTAGATATAAGAAAATAAAAATGCACACATAATAATATTTTTCATAAATATATTATACAATATTTTTTTTTAAAAAGTCTATCTTTTTTAAAAAAATAGTGTATATATAAGGTATATATTATACATATATACATATAATATATATGTAAAAACAAAAAGGATGAAAAAATGGCTACAATAGCAATAGTAAGTTTAAAGGGTGGCGTGGGGAAAACCACAACATCATGGAACTTATCTCTCTACTTTAGAAAACATCATAAAAGTTTAGGTTTCTCTGATTTTAATCTCATTGACCTCGACTATGAACAATCAAATATGTTACTCTGGAATGCGAAGCGTGAAAAAAATAAACAATTAAATGTTTTTACAGTAAAAAACAAAAAAGAGTTTATTGAGGTATATGAAGAAAAGTTAGAAAATCCAAGTATGCTTAATATTATTGATACAGGAGGATATGCTAGTGAAATTAATTATTTATCATATATGTCATCCGATATTTTAATTTTATTACTCAATCCAAGAGAGGAAATAGAATATAGAAGTACTTTCGCAACACTAGCAAAAATAGATAAAATTTATACCGACAATGAAATAAATGCACCTAAAATAAAAATATTATTTACGAAAGTTCATCATGGTGCAAAATTTGAGACATACTCAGAAGAGCGTAGATTTATGGAGGATTACCCATTTAAAAAAATTCACCCAATGGCTTATGAAGCTATGGTATTTAGTAGTAGGTTGTACACGATAGAAAATCAGCGTGGTGGTGGAATTTGGGATATAGATGCAATACCAGAGAATAATAAAACATTATTGGAAACAAAAAAGTTAATTAAACTATTAACAATAGACATAAAAGAGGTAAAATAAACATGGCAAAAGATAGAAAAAAAATTGATTTAGAAGCATTGGACGTGTCTCACTATTTAAATAACGAAGATACAAAAATAGAAGATGAAAAAAATGAAACCTTAGGAACTAGAGAAGAAAGTGAAATGGCAAAAGATATAAAACATGAAAAAAGTAAAATAAAGAAAAAGCTAATTAGAATTCCAGAGATGTATGAAAAAAATATAAAAGAATACATAGAGAAAAATAGTACACCTTATCACGCTATTACCGTGCAGAGCTTCATAGTTCAAGCCATAGAAGAAAAATTAATAAATTTAGGATATTAGAATGAGACACTTAGTAATTATTATGTCAATGGTTATAGTAACAAGTTACACTTTTGCAGGATTTATTATTCCAAAAAAAGGAAGTTATCAAGATTACAAAGAGTCTTATAATCTTGAAAGTTCTTATTTTGAATGGACGTTTATAGGACTGTATGGCACAATCCAAAGAGAGAATGTCAAGCAGCTATCTCACATAAAAGACAACCAACTAGGTGTTAGGTTTGGTGTTCAAGGTAGTGAAGTCAGATTGTCTGGAATTTATTTAAATAATTTCAATAAAGGAAGCGAGTTCACACTCCAAACAGACTACTTATTTGATACATGGGAAGATATAGGTTTTGTCCAAGTAAGACCATATATTGGTGTCACGCTTTCAAGAATGAAAAGAAAAGATACTATTTTCTTTTCTCCTGGTTTATCATTCGGAATTTTAACAAACCTAAGTGAAAATATTGATATGGATATCTCTTACTCTGTAAGAAAAGCAATTAATGAAGAAATTTACAATAATCAACACTCTCTCACATTGGGAGTAAATTACTTTTTTTGAAAAACTATGCTTTTATAAAAAAATGCTACAATAATAAAAGATTATCATATGGAGTTCAAAATATGCCAAAAGAAGTTTACAGTACTGAAAAAAGTAGAGCAGAAGTAATTTTTGATAAGTATGAGTTGGATTATGAAAAAAACAATAGCGAGACATACACGCAATACTGTAAAGAGTATAGACTGCTAAATGATGATGATGCTGATTCAGTTATTACAAAACATTTTACCAATAAGGAAAAAATTTTCAGATGGTATCTGCCTACAGTTCCAAAAGAGCAGTTATTGGAATATTTAAAAGAATTTGACTATACGGTAGAAGAACTATACGACGACCCACTAATGGTGTATAAAGTTTTAGACAACGATGAAAATATTTAGCATCACAATTAGTATTTTGTTAATAACTCAAGGGTTATATTCACGAAACTCTCCTACACTCTCTTGTAAAGTACCATTTTCCCCTAGCACACCATCTCAGCCAAAAATCGGAAGAAATGGTAAATTCCAAGGTAATTGCAGAGTAAAAGGCGATCGAGGATGGGCTACTTGCCATGCACCCAATGAAGCACATAAATCTCTTTCTATTTTAAAAAAAAGAGTTAAATATGACAGCCTTTTTTTAAAAACACAAAGAAAAACAGGTGTTTCTTGGAAGCTACTGAAATCTTTTGTCTATCAAGAGACTTCATTAATTGATAGATATATGAGAATCGACAGGATTACTTCTGGTGATGGGAAAGGAACAGGGTTTTTGCAACTTACAGTATCTGCTATAAGGCATGAATTGAAAAAATACAACAAAGGACTATATTCAATATACAATGTAAGACTGACAAAAACAAGCGTTAAACAAAATTCCTTACATCATATGATGCTGGGGGCTTCTTGGCTCTTGCATAAGATGAAAATGAGAGGAAAATGGGGTAATTCTAAGTTTAAAACTTATTTTTCAAAAGTGTTTCATACATATAAAGATACACAAGAGGGATGGGGCATCAAGGAAGTGAAGCATGATGTCAAAATGTATAAAATTGTTAAAGAGGGCATAACTGCCTTTAATGGATTAAGCAGAGGATGCATAGTAAATGGTCGAGTACTTACTGCATATGCTGACCATATTGAACATTATTACAATGCTCTTATGGGAATTAGTCCTTCACCTATACCTTATGTAGAAAGTGTGAACGAGAGTGAAGAGATAGCACTAGACGATACGGTTATATCAGATAATATAATAGGAAACAATCCAAGAAGCATAAGAAAAAACTACGGAAAAAAGAAAAGAAAAAATCATTCCTCTAAGAGAGGAATAGGAATAAGAATAGGAATAGGAATATGAAGAAAAAAGCAGACAATACCATAAGGGTTAATAAGACACCTTACTTTTTACTAAATACTTATATTATGGAAAAAGCAGATATAGACGAAGACAGGATGATACTTTATGGAGTAGATAAAGAATCTAATTATACAAAAGCGAACCCACTTTATATTTTGTTTTTAAAACTAATACCCATGCTTATTGTAATTCCTTTTTTGACCATTCCTAACAGCAAGGTCGGTTTTGCCATATTTGCTGTATCTGTATTTTTTCTCGCAGTCTTTACAATTCTTTATGAATATGCAAGTAGTTTCTTTTTAAAAATTGTTATTCTGTCAAGTCTGCTTTCGGTTATGTATATCTCTATTTATCTACCTAAAATAAATATAGAGGAGTACTTCTTTGCTTTTGTACATTATTTTTCTGTATTGCTTGTACTATATATTGTTCTTAGAGATTTAGTTAATAACAACCCTAAAGAGTATTATTCCTTGGGGGATGTAAGTACGGAAAAAACAGGTGTAGTTGTGCATAAAGGAGAAAGGAAATATGGAAAAATACCATTTACTAAAAAATCTCTCCTTTCTTTTAAAATAAAAGAAAATAAACATTATCACTTATCATTTAAAGGACATTTTTTTATTATTATGAAAAAAGAAAAAGCCAAGGAGAAAGAAAATGATTAATAAACTATTTTTACTTATACTATTGATATCCTCATTACAGAGTGCCGACCCAAAAAAAAGCACATATTTAGATGTGGATAACCCCAATCCCACAGGGAATAAATATAGTCTTACGTGTCCTAAGGTTCTGTCAGAGTATGCAACACGAGTATTATCATATGATTATGATGGAGGAAAGATTAATTGTAATGTCTATGGTAAAGATGAAAGTGGGAAACTTGATTTTACTAAAGTGATAGATACTATCAGTCACGAAAATCCCTATGTAAAGGCATATCTTAACTCTATGACTGCAGTAGAAGAAGCAGCAGCAAGAGAATTGATAAAAAATAAATATAAAATAAATGCAGGGAGTGATATTGGTATTAAATCTTCAGCAGATACTTGGTTTGAAGAGTTTGTAAATACGCCTGCTGAATTTATGACGACAAGTAAAATGCTGATTGCGGCGTTAACATTAGATGGTGATGTGATTGACTTGCAATCTACATTGAATACTAACATATTAAAAACAACCTCAGAATACACACATTACCCTAACCTAAGTAATGGTGATCCAACAAAAAAGATTTTTGATGCCCTCGTTGCCTCTGCAAAAGCGAGAGGTGATATAGATGGAGAGCTTTCCCAATATAAATATAAACATGATTTTTCCTCTTCTCATTCAAAGGATATACTCGGAGAGCTGTATGTGCTGATTGTTGATTTTTTTGCAGAATTTAATGAACTCTACAGAAAGGTAATATTTTGGGTTTTTATACTCAGTGTATTTTTTTCAGTCATGTTTTATTTCCAAAACAAAAGCACAAGAAGTGCATCTGGTCTTCATAAGCAAGAAGATCCTTACGAGCGATTTATTTTAGGTGCGTTGATTGTCTTCTTCTTTTTTATCCCTGTAGTAAAGCATGAGTTTTCTAATGGAACAAAAATACAACAAGCCTATATACAGACAGGTGCAAGACAATTAATGTATATGGGGATGGATTGGGCAGATGAAGGAACAAGAATACTCTCAAAAACCTATTTAAACTTTATATATAAAGGAACAGGAAATTTTAGTGCATCTCAAATATTAAACCTAACCAAAGAAGAAAAATTAGTAGACAAGAGATTGACAGAACATAAAGTGGTTTTGGGTGCATGTGAAGGATATTACGATGAAGCAAAAATGGAAAAAGAACCAGGATATACAGCCACAAAAATATTCCCAACAAACAGAAAGGATGATTGGGTTCTTCTCAAAGATGCGTATGAAGATAATGAAGCTCTATATCCAAATATTCCCACGCTAAGTGCATGTGGTAATGCACTTAGGAAAATACTTATACTCGGCGAAGAAAAAAGACACATTCAAAGTAATCTTTTAGCATTCGCTGAAGCTAGTAAAAACAACCTAACCAAAGATAGACTGAAGATATTAAGTGAGGGATTACTTAAAGAAGTAGCATCAAATGGCGTTATCGCAGCACCTTTGATTGGTGCAGCAGATAGTTTCTTTAAAGCTTCTGACTTATTGTCTGCACCTCAAAAGAAAGTAAAGGAAGAATTGGACATTGAAGCAGCAAAAAACAATACAGCAGCAAAGTCCGAAGAGGATAGTGAGTCTAGTTGGTATCAATTGCAATATTACGCTACAAATTCACCCTATATGATGCTTCCTGGTTTTTCTAATTTTAGGGAAACACTTTATACTTTAGGAGAGACAATGACAAAGGGTGTGGTATTTGATATAATTAAAATAATTCCAGGAACCACTACTATAATAGAGGGGGGTATATTGTGGATGTCCACAGTTATACCGTTAAACTTCTATAAGAGTTTCATTAGGTATCTCCCATTATTAGGTATTATTGTAGGAAGTTTTTTAACGCTAGTGTTTTTTATTATTTCTGTACAAATTTATTATATTATATTGCCTTTTTTTGCAGCGTATGCCTTTAGTACTAATCAACCAGGTGTATTAATTAGAGGGCTTTCAAAATTCTTACTTATTTCCCTCAGACCACTAATATTAGTTATATCCTTAGTAATAGCACTCTTAGCAGTTGTCATATTTCAAGGGATTTTAGGGTATGTAATAGATCCATTCTTTAATGTTTTTACAGCTATGTTAGACCAACTAAGCTTTTCTACTCTCTTGTCCTATGGTGGAGAAGGAAGTTGGTTTGGTGATGTCTATGATGGGTTTTTTCTATCTGCACTTAAAGGGATAATACATATATTTGTAGGCATAGCAGTTTTTTATGCAACTTTCTATATTACTTTTTATGGGGCTGACATTTTTGCTTCCCTTTTTGGAGAAAAAGAAAGAGGGCTTGATATTCAAGAGCATATTGGTAATCCAATAGATAGTGGTACATCAAGAGTATCAAAACCTATATAATACTATATATGTACAGTATATATTAAGTATATACAAAGAAGAATTATGTTAGTGTGTTATATAATCAATAAAACAAGGGGCTAAATGAAAAGGTTATTAATTTTTAATATAGGACAGGCTGTTTACGTCTTCTGTTTGTTCTATGCATGTTATGACATTACTTTTGGGAGCGTAGAGCCTATCTGGGCAATAGTTGTGGTGCTGTTTGGAAAATACTTCCATAGTTTTACAATGTGGAATGCAGTAAGAGTATTACATAATGATTATGATAAGAATATGAAGAAATATGAAGAAAATAAAGACGAATTGAATAATATTAGGCTCTACAAAGAGAAAAGCATTAAAAAGAAATATACAGTTCTTGGAGAAGTGAAAGTTGCTGAAGTTAGTGAAAAAAGAGCAATGATGGCAATGCTTATTAATGCGTACGAGCTAGGAGCAGATGCAGTAATGTCTATACATGATTATTATCGTGTTAGTCCAAAGATGTTAAATATGAAGGAAGGACTTATTTACACTAAAAATGTTATGTTTATTGACAGAAATGATACTTATTTAAATCAAGAAAAACCATTATATTTTTATGAGGGTATTGCAATTAAATTTGAAAAAGAAAAGAAAAGCAGGTTTTTTTCTAAGAAAAAACCTAAAATTGCTGCTTGATATTTTAATGATTCCACCTTCTTACATTATCGTCTTCTTCATCTAGTTCTTCTTTAGCACCATTACTCATAACTTTTTTATTGAACATATTTTGTTTTCTATAAACATTAAGTTCTTTGGCTAAATTCTCTCTGTCTTGCCAATGAGGAAAGTAGGCAATATTGTTTTTTTCGCCTGTTTTCATTGTGTCTGTTTTGAGAAGTGCATTTGTAGCAAGTACAGCACTTTTTAAAAATGTATATGTAGCTTCTTGTCTATTGTCTAGGTTTGAGCCTTCAGCTTTTGCCTTAGACCTAAGTATATGTAACTCATCTAAAGCTTTTTTTGCAGATGGTAGGTTTATTTTTTCCAAGTAAACCAATATAGATTTTCCATATCGTAATTGACTATCTTCATCATCTTTTACAAGTTTTCCAAATTCTCTTTGAATAGCTCTATCAAAAGTCTTTGCCTTTAGTTGACCATAGAGTTTATTTGCATCAACATCAAATTTTTGCTCATCTTTATTTATCAACCAAT
>Ga0256839_1003080_pt1 | contig 17622 bp, 15 predicted proteins | sample 354166metaG_FD_185968 | JGI IMG/M metagenome (GOLD analysis project Ga0256839, IMG submission 185968) | Hydrothermal vent microbial communities from Mid Atlantic Ridge, Atlantic Ocean - 354-166 | ecosystem: Environmental > Aquatic > Marine > Hydrothermal vents | place: Atlantic Ocean: Mid... | reverse complement strand
TGCGCCGAAATTTTTCCAGCAGTCTATTCTAATGTTCCTGTTGCAACAGGCCGAGCGCAATAATGACCAGCAGGCGCTTGATGCGGTTGAGCTTACATTGCAGGCAATCACTTCCGGTGGCATTCATGACCAGATTGAGGGCGGGCTGCACCGCTATGCGGTTGATCCCGCATGGCGCATCCCGCATTTTGAAAAGATGCTTTACGATCAGGCGATGATGGCGGAGGCTTATGTGGAGGCTTACCGGATTACCGGCAAGGCTGAATATGCCAAAATGGCACGGAAAATTCTTGATTACGTGTTGGCTGATCTGACATCGCCGGAAGGTGGGTTTTACTCAACCCGAGATGCGGATTCTGAAGGCGAGGAGGGCACCTATTATGTGTGGTCTGAGCCGCAATTGCTCAAGGTGCTTGGCGCTGATGATGCGGCCTATGCGGTAAAGGTTTTTGAGCAGGTGCCGGATGGCGAACTGGCGGGCAAAATCATTTTAAATCGCGATCAAATTAAAGGTCGATCGGTGCCACGGGTCGAGCAGATATTGGCAAAGCTTGCCACCGCGCGTGCCTTGCGCATTAAGCCGCAGCGCGATGAGAAGATTGTCGCCAATTGGAACGGTATGATGATCAGTGCCTTTGCCCGTGCTGCTGTGGTGTTGGGTGATAAAGAATATGCAAGTGCGGCAACCAAGGCTGCTCAATTCATTTGGGATAATTTTCGCAAAAAAGATGGTACGATTTATCGTTCCTACTTTCACGGAAAAGCGGAAATTGATGCCCAATTGGTGGATTATGCCTGGCTTGGGCGTTCCTATTTGAAACTCTTTGATCTGTCCGATCATGCGGTCTGGTTGCAGCGGGCGCAAGACATGCTAGCTAACATGGAAAAAAGCTTTGCAGACAAAGAGCATGGAGATTTTTTCTCATCCAGAACAGTAAGTGGATTTGGGCGTTCGAAATCACGACAGGATTCAGATATTCCTTCCGGTAACGGAGTTGCACTTGATCTGATTGTCGGTGTTGCCAAGCGGGTGGGCAGCCCGGCAAATCAGCGGCGCACGGAAACCTTGATTGCGGCCCTTTCAGGCTTTGCCGCAGGTACTCCCGCATCTGGTACTTCGATTCTTGCGGCGGCTGATCGTTATGCCAATGGCGAGGTTGGCCCGGTGCAATATGGGGGCAATGGTAATGTGCGGGCCCATGCGACCATTCAAAACGGCAAGGTGGTGGTTTATTTGCGGGTTGAACGGGGTTGGCATGTGAATGCCAATAAGCCGCTGGAGGATTACCTTGTGCCAACCAAATTAAAACTTGGCGGCAAGGAGGAGGGGAGTGAATATCCTGCACCCGAAATCAAACGGCTGGGCTTTTCTCCAAAGCCTCTGGCGTTGCTTGAGAACGAATTTCAAATCTCCTCATCGCAAAATGTCAGTGGCAGCCTGGTTAGCGATGTGGAACTGGAAATTCAGGCCTGTTCGGACAAGATTTGTCTTGCCCCGGACACGCTGAAATTTCGTATTGCGGCACCCATGTCGGGCGGGTGAATTTGGTTATGGGGGAGTAGTATTTAACCACCGAATATTCCCATGTCGAAATATTCTGGATCCTTGACCCCTTCGACAAGGCGGGCCGTGGATGACGGTGGGGGGAGAAAAGCCAGCTTTGTTAAACCATCGTTTCTGCTTCACGCCTTATTTTCACCGCTAGCGATGTCTCGTCAATATCCACATCGGCGAAGGTGATTACGTCGCCAGCTTTGATGTTTTTGTTCAGCAACACTTCATGGGCAAGACCAATGGGCAGGGCACCCATGTCGACGCTTTTTTGCGCGGGGCAGGCCTTGCCCCAAACCGTATAGCCACCTTCGCCATCAAGTCGTGCGCCTTTGACCAGGTCCTGTTTGGCGATGGCCACCGCATCGCCGCGAAATGCCTTTGATACGCCGGTGGGTTCACCTCGCAATGCTGCATTTAAGACAGAAATGCCCAGTTCCAACCCGATCAGATGGAACGGTTTGTACATGGAGGCATAGCGTCCCGATGTATCGGTTGAAAGGCCGTATTGCTTAAAACAACTTGCTGCATAGTCATTTGGCGCTTCAAAAACCACATAAACGCCCCAGCGTAAATCGCGGAATACCGGGCGACCATCGCGTTCGATGGAGGAAACCACTTCCACAAGGCCGGGTCGCTGTAATATGCCACCGGCGGCTGCGGGCCGCAAAATATTGGCCAGATCATCGACCCCGCAAGGTGGAAATTTTAAGCCGTTATCTGGGACGGAGAGATCGCAGGCATTGGCGATTGCCGCCATTTCAATCGCCGATTTGGTGCCGTCTAGAAATGAGTTGAACATTTGCGGGTTCATATTGGCGGCCTTGGCCTCATCTCCGCTCAATCCGTAATGAGGCCAGACATTATCCGGGGTAACATGATGGTATTCGGGCAAATATTTGGTGCCTTTGCCGGCGGCGGTGATTTTAAATCCGGCAGACCTTGCCCAATCGACCATTTCGGCCACCAGAGCTGGTTGGTCACCGTAAGCCATTGAATAGACCACACCGGCAGATTTGGCGCGCTTTGCAAGGGCAGGGCCTGCCAGCACATCGGCCTCGACATTGACCATGATGATATGTTTGCCCTGTTCAAAAGCCGCAAGCGCGTGCTTGATACCGGCTGCTGGATTGCCGGTCGCCTCAATCACCACATCGACGTCATCACGGGCGCAGAGTTGGCTTGCGTCTTCCATAAAGCTGGTTGCTGAAATCTGTTCATCGCTCCAGGCGACATTTTTGCATGCCGTTTCGGCGCGCTCTATTGAAAGGTCGGCAATGGCGGTGACTTCAAGTCCGTTGGTGGTTGGAACCTGATTTAAAAACATCGAGCCGAATTTTCCAGCGCCAATAAGACCTACGCGCACCGGGCCATTTATTTCCATTCTTGCTTGGATAAGAGATTGCAGGTTCATTGCGAAATTTCCGAATTTGGTTGATTACAGTGGGGCAATTAGCCTACCTGTAACGGAATAAGTCAATCATTTGAATGATGCGGGGAAAGTTTTATGCCGGAATGGCTTTTAGCAACATGCGCCACCTCTAATATTTCAACAACGCTGATTGTTATTGCGGTGGTGATGTATTTGCCAAATCTCTATTATAATTCCAATTCGAAGGTTTTTAAAAAGAACCAAAAACCGAAGAATGAAGACGAGGATCAGGGAATCCAGTTTTCTCAAACTGGTGTGCTGTTCAATTACGCCATTGGTATTGTGTCGGTTTTTGGTATTTATCTAACCTTTCAGGGGTGTTGAGAATGCTCGATATATTGACCCTCTCCATTTTTGGGGACGGATGCCTGCGCAGTAGGTGGAGGGGGTAAATTTTACGACTCAGTCAATCATTTGGCTTATGAGCCTGTCTATCAATCTGATTTTGGATATTGAATGAACCTCTTAGACAATGGCGCGGCGGCGCAGATTATCAACGAAAATGGAACGTCTCCCATTGTTTTGGTGTGCGAACATGCAAGCCTGCATATTCCGGCCGTGCTTAGCGGCCTTGGGCTGGATGAGGATGATCAAAATGCCCATATCGCCTATGATATCGGGGCGGAGGCGATGGCGCGCAAAATGGCCGATCAGCTCAATGCACCGCTGATTGTGCAAAAATATTCACGGCTGGTTTATGATTGTAACCGCCCACCTGAAAACCCTAGTGCCATGCCGGAAAAAAGCGAGATAACCGTAATTCCCGGCAATAAAGGGCTGAGCGAGACGCAAAAAGCCGCGCGGGTTGAGCAGATTTATCTGCCCTTTCATCAATCCGTCAGCGATTTTCTTGATCAGCGCCTACAAAGTGATGTTGAGCCGGTCTTTGTGACCATTCATTCGTTTACCGCGACCTATTTCGGCAAACCCCGCAGTGTAGAATTAGGCGTTCTGCATGATGAGGATACACGGCTTGGTGATGCGATGCTTGAACATGCGCCCGGCGATTATATCGCGCGGCGTAACGATCCTTATGGGCCAGAGGATGGCGTGACCCATACGCTTAATTTGCATGGTGGTGCGCGCGGTTTTAAAAATGTTATGTTGGAAGTTCGAAATGACCTGATAGCTGATGCGGCCGGGCAGGCAATATGGGCGGCGCGATTGACCGGCCTGCTGAAGCGATCTTTGTCGTTGACCTAAATCTGATAAAAGGCTTACTTGGCGCCCAACATAAAACGACCGCCTATTTATTATTGGAGAAGATGAAAATGCCCGGAATGCTTAGCCTCGATGAATTGAAAGCCCTGGTTGCAGATGGTTCAATTGATACGGTTCTTGTCTGTCAGGTGGATATGCAGGGCAGGCTGATGGGCAAGCGGTTTCACGCACAGTTCTTTGTTGATGGTGGCTATGAGGAAACCCATTCCTGCAATTACCTTTTGGCAACTGATGCGGAAATGGAAACCGTTGAAGGATTTAAATCCACCTCCTGGGAAATGGGCTATGGCGATTATGTGATGAAGCCTGATTTGGCGACCATGCGGCTGATCCCGTGGCTGGAAGGAACGGCGCTGGTTTTGTGCGATGTGCTTGATCATCATACTCATCAGGGCGTGCCACATTCGCCGCGGGCCATTTTGCGCAAACAGATCGCCCGGCTAGAAGAAATGGGCATGAAGCCTATGATGGCGACCGAGTTAGAGTTTTTCCTGTTTGATGACAGCTATGAGGAAGCAAAAGCGCTCGGTTATCGCGATATGCAATTGGCCAGTGCCTATAATGAGGATTACCACATATTCCAGACCACCAAGGAAGAAGATGTGATGCGGGCCATTCGTAACGGGCTTTATGGTGCAGGTATGGAAGTTGAGTGTTCGAAGGGCGAAGCCTCTGCCGGGCAGGAGGAAATCAACATTAAATATAGTGATGCCTTGAGCACTGCTGACAATCATTCGATCATCAAAAACGGGTGCAAAGAGATCGCATGGGCCAAAGGTCGAGCGCTCACCTTCATGGCCAAATGGGACAAAGCTGCGACCGGTTCTTCTTCGCATGTGCATCAATCATTGTGGAGCCTTGATGGTAAGGAGGCGCTGTTCTTTGACAAGAATGCCGAACACGGCATGTCGGATTTAATGCGCCAATATTGCGCAGGCTTGCTTAAAAATGCTGGAGATATTACCTGTTTTCTGGCCCCTAATATTAATTCCTACAAACGTTTTGCAGCGGGCACATTTGCGCCAACCAAAGCAATCTGGAGCCTTGATAACCGAACTGCGGGGTATCGGCTTTGCGCGGCCGGTACAAAATCGGTGCGAATGGAATGCCGGGTCGGTGGCTCCGACCTTAACCCCTATCTGGCGCTTGCCGCGCTTTTGGCAGCCGGAATTGACGGCATTGAAAACAAGCTGGAGCTTGAAGCGCCCTTTGTGGGCGATGCTTACGGCGATAAAAGTCTGCGCGAAATTCCGACCACACTTGGGGCCGCCTCTGCTGAGTTGAATAAATCCGAAATGTTGCGTGCGGCAATGGGCGATGATGTGATCGACCATTATGTGCGGGCGGCCGAATGGGAACAGGAAGAGTTTGACCGTCAGGTAACCGATTGGGAAATCAATCGCGGCTTTGAGCGCAGTTAGCCACTCCTACCAAAGTCTAATTTATCCCGTTGCAATTCGGGGGCATTTAATGCAGAAGCTATCAATCTGGTTTTAAGGGAGAAAAAAATGAGAAAACTAATTTTAGCTGCTGCCACTGCAGGTTTGTTGGCTGCAACTGCGTCACCAAGCTTTGCTCAATCCGCATGTGATGAAGGTGAAGTAGTCATCAAGTTCAGCCATGTGACCAATACGGATAAACACCCCAAAGGCATCGCCGCCACATTGCTGGCAAAGCGGGTCAATGAGGAAATGAACGGCAAAGCCTGTATGGAAGTTTTTCCGAATTCCAGTCTCTACAATGATAACAAGGTTCTGGAAGCAATATTGAACGGTGATGTGCAACTGGCCGCACCTTCGCTTTCCAAGTTCGAAAAATTCACCAAGAAATTCCGGGTGTTTGACCTGCCATTCATGTTCAACGATATCAATGCGGTTGATCGTTTCCAGAAATCGGAAGGTGGCCAGAAACTGAAAGATTCAATGGTCAAGCGCGGTCTGCAAGGCCTTGAATTCTGGCATAATGGCATGAAACAGATGTCGGCCAATGTGCCGCTGATCAATCCTGAAGATGCTAAAGGCCTGAAGTTCCGGGTGCAGGCTTCTGATGTGCTGGTTGCGCAGTTTGAACAGCTTGGCGCCAATCCTCAAAAAATGTCGTTTAAGGAAGTTTACGGCGGATTGCAGACCAAGGTTATTGATGGTCAGGAAAACACCTGGTCGAACATCTATGGCAAGAAGTTCTTCGAGGTTCAGGACGGTGTAACCGAAACTAATCACGGGATTATTGATTATCTGGTGGTTACATCGGCTGAATGGCTTGAAGGTCTTAAACCTGATGTGCGCGACCAGTTTTTGAAAATTCTGGCCGAGGTTACTGAAACCCGTAACAGCGAATCCACTGCGGTAAATGAAGCCAACAAGGAAAAAGTCATCGCTGCCGGTTCTCCTGTTCGCACCCTTACTGCCGAACAAAGACAAAAATGGGTTGATGCGCTGAAGCCGGTGTGGAAGAAGTTTGAAGGTGACATTGGTGCGGATACCATTGCCGCTGCACAAGCTTCCAACAACTAGGTTGGTTCTTATGATTTAGTATTAATGCGCGGTTGGATATTTTCAGCCGCGCATTTTTTGTGATCCACATAACAGGGGATAAAAGTGGCCACTAAAATACAAGGCGCAATCGCTCGAACAATCAATGATATTGAAGAAACACTGATCGCTCTTTTGCTGGGCGCAATGACCTTGATTACTTTTGCCAACGTCATCGCGCGCTATGTGTTCAATTCGAATATTCTTTGGGCAGTAGAGGGTACTGTGTTCCTTTTTGCCTGGCTGGTACTTTTGGGTGTCGCATACGGTATCAAGCATTCGATTCACATCGGTGTTGATGTGGTGGTGAAAATGTTTCCGTATCCGGTGCAAAAGATAATCACCCTTGCCGCCGCTGCCGCCTGCATTGTTTTTGCGCTGTTGATGCTCAAAGGTTCGTGGGACTATTGGTTGCCATTTGTTGGTAAACGGGCCTTCCTAGAAACGGAAGATGTTCCGATGCCGGAGTTTCTGCAATTTCTCTCAGTCTGGCTCAATGATGGCGAGCGCTATGAAAAAATACCACGTTTAGTGCCTTACTTTATCTTGCCCTTGTCGATGACACTGATCACCTGGCGATTTATTGAGGCTGGTTGGCGGGTGATGACCAATCAGGAAACTCTGCTGATTGCCAGCCATGAGGCCGAAGAAATGATGGAAAAGGCTGGCGCTAGCCAACCGGGTGAAGCTGAAAACGGTGAGGCAAAACAATGACCGTTGCCATTCTTTTCGCGATCGTCATTACTTTGATGCTGATCGGTGTACCGATAGCGGTTGCGCTTGGCCTTTCCAGCATCCTTTTTCTGCTGGCCTATTCCGACACATCGCTTGCCTCGGTGGCGCAAACCCTGTTTTCCGCCTTTGACGGCCACTATACGCTGCTAGCCATACCGTTTTTTATTCTTGCCTCAACCTTCATGTCGACCGGTGGCGTGGCGCAGCGTATTATCCGGTTTTCTATTGCCTGTGTCGGTCACTTTCAGGGCGGGCTGGCGATCGCATCGGTATTTGCCTGTATGATGTTTGCCGCCCTTTCAGGGTCGTCCCCGGCAACAGTGGTGGCAATTGGTGGCATCGTTATCGCCGGTATGCGCCAGGTTGGCTATACCAAGGAGTTTGCTGCAGGCGTAATTTGTAACGCCGGAACACTTGGAATTCTCATTCCGCCATCAATTGTCATGGTGGTTTATGCAGCTGCAACTGATGTTTCAGTTGGGCGGATGTTTCTTGCAGGCGTGATCCCCGGACTTTTGGCCGGGTTCATGTTGATGTTGGGCATCTATGCCGTTGCAAGGTTTAAAGGACTGCCATCGCAACCGTGGGCCGGATGGCGGGAAATCTATGAATCCGCCCGTGATGCGATGTGGGGCCTGATGCTTATCGTGATCATTCTTGGTGGAATTTACGGCGGTATTTTTACTCCGACTGAAGCTGCTGCCGTTGCGGCGGTCTATGCATTCATCATTGCAAATTTTGTCTACCGTGACATGGGACCGTTGCACAGGAGCGATGGAAGTAATATTTCGATATTGCAAAAACCGCTTTCTGTCGTCACCGTATGGTTCCACAAGGATACCAAACAAAGCCTGCTGGATGCAGGTAAACTGACCATAATGTTGATGTTTATTATCGCCAATGCATTGATTCTTAAACACGTTTTGACAGAAGAACGTATCCCGCAGATGATCACTGAAGCGATGCTGGGTGCCGGATTTGGTCCAATTGCCTTCCTGATTGTCGTCAATGTCATATTGTTGATCGGCGGGCAATTTATGGAGCCGTCCGGCCTGCTGGTTATTGTTGCGCCACTGGTGTTTCCAATCGCCATTGAACTGGGCATCGACCCCATTCACCTTGGCATCATTATGGTGGTCAATATGGAGATAGGAATGATAACCCCGCCGGTCGGGCTCAATTTATTTGTCACGGCGGGGGTTGCGAAAATGTCGGTGATCAATGTGGTCAAGGCCGCCTTGCCGTGGGTCAGCATATTGATGGTGTTCTTGGTAATGATTACCTACATTCCGATCATATCAACATTCTTGCCGACCTTGCTGATGGGGCCGGAGATTGTGACAAAGTAGGGGGCTGCTGGTGTCCAAAGATGACCTTATCCAAATTCGTGATGCTGTGCGCAGGCTTTGCGCATCGTTTGGCGAGGACTACTGGAAAGACTTAGACAGCACCCATGAATATCCAACCGAGTTCGTGCAAAAGCTGACGAGCGAGGGATTTCTTGGGTGCCTTATCCCGGAACAATATGGTGGGGCAGGTTTGGGGCTTATTGAGGCCTGCGCCATATTAGAAGAGATTTCCCGATCAGGTGGGCATCCGGGTGCAGCACATGCGCAAATGTATGTGATGGGTTCGCTTTTAAAACATGGCAGCGAGGCGCAAAAGCAGAAATATCTGCCGGCTATTGCGCGCGGTGAATTGCGTTTGCAGAGTTTTGCGATTACCGAGCCATCGACAGGCACCGATACCACCTCGCTTAAAACATCCGCCATCCGCGATGGTGATAATTACAATATCAACGGCCAGAAAGTGTGGATTTCACGGGTCGAACATTCTGATCTGATGTTGCTTTTGGCGCGCACCAAACCGATTGGCGAGCGTAGCCGCAAGAGCGATGGGCTATCTGCCTTTATTGTCGATTTGCGTGAGGCAGTTGGCAATGGTCTTCAGGTGCAGCCGATTGATGCGATGATCAATCACCATGCATGCGAATTGTTTTTCGATAATCTCTCAATTCCAGCGGAAAACCTTGTGGGCCGTGAACATGAGGGCTTTAAAGTCGTACTCGACAGCATGAATGCCGAACGGATTTTAATCGCCGCAGAGTGCATTGGGGATGCGCGTTATTTTATCGACAAAGCATCGGCCTATGCCAAGGAGCGGGAGATTTTTGGCAGGCCGATCGGGCAAAATCAAGGGGTGTCTTTTCCGATTGCGCAAAGTTATGCGCAGACCGAAGCGGCAAATCTGATGGTTGAAAAAGCCGCCAACCTTTTCGATGCGGGCGAGATCTGCGGGCCGGAAGCTAACATGGCTAAAATGCTGGCTGCGGATGCTTCAAAAGCTGCCGGTGATACCTGCATGCAGGTGCACGGCGGCTTCGGGCTGGCGCGGGATTATCATATTGAGCGTAAGTTCCGAGAAACGCGACTTTATCAGGTGGCGCCGATTTCAACCAATCTTATCTTGTCCTATCTGGCTGAGCATGTGCTTGGGTTGCCACGGAGTTTTTAAAGCCAATGAAACCGCTTGATGGCATGTTGGTGATTTCGGTTGAGCAGGCGGTGGCCGCCCCCTTGTGCACGGCGCGACTGGCCGATGCCGGTGCGCGGGTGATCAAGATTGAGCGTGCGGAAGGTGATTTTGCCCGAAAATATGATCAGGCCGCTGGTGGGGCCAGCTCCTATTTTGCCTGGCTTAATCATGGCAAACAATCATTGGTGCTGGATTTCAAGCAGGATGAGGATGCAGCTTTGTTGCATCGACTGATTGGCCAAGCGGATGTGCTGGTGCAAAACCTTGCACCCGGCGCGATGCAGCGGGCGGGCTTTGGTTCAAGCGAGGTGCGGGCGCAAAACCCGAACTTGGTCACCTGCGATATTTCAGGTTACGGGGAAGCGCCGGAGCTTGCGCATTTGAAGGCCTATGATTTGCTGGTGCAGGCGGAATCAGGTCTGATTGAGGTTTCCGGCGGGCCGGGAGAGCCGGGCCGGATTGGCATTTCCCTTTGTGATATAGGCGCGGGCATTACCGCCCATGCGGCAGTATTGGAAGCGCTATTGTTGCGTGAGCGTTCAGGCGAGGGGAGTGGTGTCGCCATCTCGCTGTTTGATGTGGCGGCTGAATGGATGAGCGTTCCATTTGTTCATCAAGTTCATGGGGAGGGCGCGCCAAAGCGCTCGGGTCTGCATCATCCATCCATTGCGCCCTATGGGGCTTATGAGACGGATGATGGTGTAAAAACTATCCTCTCCATTCAGAATGAACGTGAATGGCAGCGTCTTTGTGATGATGTGTTTTTGCGCCCGGATATGGCGGGCGACCCTCGTTTTAATTCCAACAATCAGCGGGTAAAAAACCGTGCCGCATTGGATGAAGATATTGGAAAAGTGCTTGGGTTGCTTAATGCAACAGAGTTTCGAGAACGGCTGGGCGCGGCCAAAATTGCCTATGCGGGTTTAAACAATGTTGCCGATTTGGCTGCCCACCCAGCACTTCGCCATCGTGAGATTGTTGCAGGCGGGGGTGCGGGGCTGGCATTGCCTGCTCACCCGGTACGCTGGGCAGGATTGCGCGTGCAAGGGGCATCAGCGGTGCCTGAAATTGGCGAACATAGTGCTGCAATAAGGGCGGAATTTGCTGATGATTGATGTTGAGCAATTGCGCCAATGGGTTGGTAAAACCAAGAGTGCGACCGACATGATCAGTCTTAACATCTGCCGGGGGATGGAGGCTCTGCTAGACCGTCCGCCGCTTCTGCGGAAGGGTGATCCATTGCCACCACTATGGCATTGGCTCTATTTCCATGAGATTGCCAAACAAAGTGCGTTGGGCCGTGACGGCCACCCGAAAAAGGGTGATTTTTTGCCACCTGTGCCGTTGCCGCGTCGCATGTGGGCCGGCGGGCGGTTTGAATTTGGCGCACCGGTTGTAATTGGCGCTGACTGCGAAAAACAATCAACTATTAAATCTATTGAGGCGAAATCTGGGCGCTCTGGTGCTTTATGCTTTGTTGGGGTTGAACATCAGCATATTGTTGATGGCACATGCGCCTTTCGGGAAGAGCATGATATTGTCTATCGCGAAGACCCAAAACCGGGAGATGCGCCAATTCCATCTGTAATTGCCAGGGAAAACCCGGAATTTTCGCAGATCATCACACCGACTTCAGTGATGCTGTTTCGATATTCTGCACTTACATTCAATGGGCATCGTATTCACTACGACCGCGACTATTGTCGTGACGTGGAGGCATATCCGGGGCTGGTTTTTCATGGACCACTAACGGCAACGCTGCTTTTGCAAATGGGGTTGGAACATGCAGGAGAGCGGGAATTGAAGGCGTTTGATTTTCGTGCCGTAAGCCCATTATTTGACGTGGCACCTTTCGAGCTGCGCGGCTGGCAAAATGGCAGTGAGATTGAATTGCAGGCGGTTAATCCCCAGGGCGGGCTTGCCATGCGTGCTGTTGCTGCTTTCTGTTGAGTTCAAACTGGCCCCATTAAGAGATGACCGGCTCCAGCAGTGAGCGAAAAGCCAGCCCTACCAGACATCGGGATCAATGCCCTTTTCTTCCAGAACTTTGAATTTTGCCTGCAGGTAACGTTGAAACGGCATCTCGTCATATTTTTTTTCCGCAACGAATTCAAACATCGAAAGAAAATGGAAAGGTTTGAAATAACCTGGAATGCGAGCCACTTCCATTTCTGACGGCTCGGCCTTTTCAGTGCCGGGCTTTATAAATACGATGGTCGGGGTAAAATTAACCCGCCATTTTCGGGCCAGCTTTTTTTCTGGCAATTCGCTGCCGTCAAAATCGGTCATTTCCCGCGAGCCCCAAAGGTCTACCTGCACAACCACAAAGTTCTTTTTGATGTAATCAGTGATCTCCTTGCGGGCCAAATTGACCCGGTGCATTTCAGCGCAATAGGGGCAGCCACGTTGTTCAAAGATGATGGCAAGTGATTTGCCCTCTGCTGCTGCTTCGGCCCGGTCTTCTGCCAGATCGAAAAAAGAATCCAGAAACCAGTCCTGTATGTGCAATCCATTATCGCCGATCGGAACATCGGTTGCACTGACACTCGTGCCTGTTGATATGAACAAAGTAGACAGTGCAGTGGTGCTGATTGCGGTGCTTTTGAGCAGGTTTCGGCGGGTAATCATAATTCTCTCCACAAATCGGGTGCGCGAACGGGCTCAACACACGGGTCTAGTATCGAGGTAACGTACACCCGATTGGCTTATTTGTAAAAATTCAACAATAGTGTTTAATACAATTCTTGGTGAACAACGGATAGAAAAAATGCAGGGAATAAATTTATCAGCGCTGTTGTCAGCCCTTTTGATTGCATCAATTGCAGCAATGTCAATTGCCGTTACAGGGGCAAATGCTGCATCAGATGTGGCGAATGAGTTTGTCGTTGAGGGTGAATATGAAGATGTTCAGTATGATCTTGAAGACGCAATTGTTGGACGTGGATTGACGGTTGATCATGTCTCTCATGTGAGTGATATGCTGCAACGGACCGCCGGCGTGGTGGAGGGCGCCAAACAAATTTATAAAAAAGGCCAGCAATTTCAATTCTGTTCAGCCAAATTATCGCGTGAGGCGATGCAGGCTGATCCGGCCAATATCGTATTTTGCCCCTATATGGTTTATATGTATGAACGGGTGGACGAGCCGGGAAAAGTGCACATTGGTTACCGCAAGCTGAATGAAATTGGCAGTGAACGCTCAGTTAAAGCACTAAAAGCGGTCAATGATCTGCTGCACGGCATAATCAAAGAGGCGTCCGGGAACTAGCAGTTTGAATTGACTGTTTTGAATTGGCTTTTACCGTTGCTGCCCATTAGCTTGCTTCTGTATTGCTCAATGCGTGGTATCACTCGGCATTAATGCAATGCCCCAAATACTCACGGCAAATTGTGTTGCTGTTGCACGTAAACTATTGGACACATTGCCTCATGGTGCAATAAAGATTTTAGAAATATAGTGATGTTTTAGCCGACCCATCCAACGACATCAGAGTTTCTGTTGCCATTTCATCGAGTCGGCATTTTCAATATCGATGGAATTGCCTATGTCGCTGAAAGTTGAACGCATTTTCCCATTCCTTGCCTGGATTGGAAGTGTCAATAGATCAACCCTTAGAGCTGACCTGATCGCTGGTTTTACCGGCGCTGTAATTGTGCTGCCTCAAGGTGTTGCATTTGCCGTTATTGCTGGCCTGCCGCCAGAATACGGGCTTTATACGGCTATGGTGACGCCGATAATTGCGGCCTTATTTGGTTCATCGTTGCATTTGATATCCGGCCCGACAACGGCGATTTCTATCGTGGTGTTTTCGGCCGTTAGCAATCATGCAGTTCCAGGGTCGCCGGAATTTGTTTCTTTGGCATTGACCATGACCTTGATAGCAGGGGTGTACCAATTTGTGCTTGGCGTTGCGCGAATGGGGCATTTGGTGAATTTTGTATCGCACACGGTGGTCGTTGGTTTTACAGCGGGTGCAGCCATTCTTATTGCCACATCGCAAATAAAAAATGTGCTGGGTATTCATGTGCCACGCGGTGAGTCATTCATAAACACCTGGATTGATGTCTGGCACGGGCTTGGTGAGACCAACTATTTTATTTTCATGGTGGCTTTGGCCACTTTGGCAACGGCTATTCTGGTTAAGAAATTTTACCCGTCCTTTCCGCATTTGTTGATAGCGCTGATAACCGGCGGGGCAATTGCCTATTCTCTGGATGGTCAAAACAATGGCGTTACTTTTGTTGGGGAAATACCGGCTCAATTGCCACCGCTCTCGATGCCGGATTTTTCTTATTCCACAATAAAGCAATTGGCGCCCGAGGCATTTGCAGTGGCGCTTTTAGGTCTTATTGAGGCGGTGTCGATCAGCCGTTCAATTGCCACAAAATCACATCAGCGTATTAATGGTAATCAGGAATTTATTGGCCAGGGGCTGTCCAATATTGTCGGCAGTTTCTTTTCATCCTATGCGGGTTCAGGCTCTTTTACCCGCTCTGGTATCAACTATGCATCCGGTGCGAAAACGCCATTGTCCGGTATTTTTGCGGCCCTAATATTGATGTTGATTGTTGTGCTGATCGCACCCTATTCGCGGTTTATTCCGGTTGCGGCAATGGCGGGTGTCATTATGCTGGTGGCCTATGGGCTGATTGATCAGGGGCAGATCAAGCATGTGCTTGAATCAAGTAAAACTGAGACCGCGATCCTGCTGACGACGTTTTTCGGCACTTTGTTTCTTGAGCTTGAATTTGCGATTTACCTTGGGGTGTTTCTGTCGCTGGTGATTTTTCTGGCGCGCACCTCTACCCCGGATATTGTTGTGCTGGCACCGGATATAGATCCGCTCTATCACAAACATGCGCTGGTGGATGTATCGACCAAGCCCGCGGTACAATGCCCGCAATTAAAAATTATTCGGGTCGATATGTCGATCTATTTTGGTTCGCTCGACCATATTCAGAGCAAGATTCATAAGATTACCAAGCGTGACAAGGTCTATGATATTTTGATCATCGCTGAGGGGATCAACCTGATTGATTTGGCTGGAACAGAAATGTTGTTGCATGAGGCGGAACGTCTGGATGCGATGGGCGGCGGTTTGTACTTCGCTGGTATAAAACCGGCGGTTTACGAATCAATCAGCAAAACCCACCTGATAAACGGCATCGGCAATGCGCATTTCTTTGATGACAAGAAAGAGGCAATTGTAAAACTTACCCGGCTGTTGCGTATGCAGGGCCGTTGCGAAAACTGCCGCGATCGGGTGTTCCGCGAATGCAAGGATCTGCCAATGCCGGAAGCAGCGGAATAAAGCTCTTTGGCCGTTATCCCTGAGTTTTTTCTGCCAATAACGGGCAGGAAAGATAGACGCCGAATTCCTCGCCAATGTTGCAGCTGATCCGCGCGTGAACTTTGCCCTGACGATCGAGAAACCTCTGTGTATCATCAACCGGAAAAATGCCCTCGTGCCAGATATTCGGGTGAATATAAAGGCCCTGACTGCCATCGCACCAAAACGCCACCACATTTTCAGGCTTTAAATCGTCGCCCGGCAAAGCCACCGGCACGACAAAGGGCTGGTTATCGAGCGGAAAGAATAGCTGCCCACCGTCCGGGTGATAATTCATGTGCCAGATCAGCACCTGATTGCGCGGGGCGGTTTGTTTCTCGTTCGATGCCTGTTGCGGGTCGCAAGACCAGCCCAGAACATAGTTGCCGTTCACCGCTTCATTGGCCCCGTAAAGAACATCGCCTTTCCATTCAGCTGAAAATACCCCTTCGACAAAGCCGCCTTCATCGCCGGTGCCATCATCAACCGGTCGCCAACCCGGTTGTGGCCATTGTACGATCTCAATCTCAAAATTTTCAGGATCTTCGACCAGACAACCATAGGGCTTGACGCTTTCGAGGGTTGCGCGAATAAGCGGAACCTCGTGCCAGGGCAGAGATGGTTTTTCGCTTGCTTCAAATATGTATTCCGGTGCGCTCATTTGGCGGTTCCTCCACGATGGGCATCGACTACATTTTGCACCATCGGTGCGTAATATGAAAATGGCTTGGTGGTTAAGTCTGCGCGCTTGCCTGCGTCATCATAATGGCGAACCTTGATGAGGTCGGCGAGGTTGGCGTATTTTTCAAACTCATCTACTTCGTCAGCACTCATTGGCCCACCCTGGAGATTGAGCGAGTGAACTGAAGCCTTTGACAATCGGTTGAAATATTCGGGCCTTGTGGCGCAGAGGTAGCGCTTGGCTGCAACATGGTGGCGCACGCAATCTACGACGAGTCGTGGAAAGAATGGTTCCAGTACTTTCGCGCCTGCTTCTTCGTGCAAACGATCATCTGTGTCATCCATCGAGAATGTACCGAACTCTGATGTGAAATGTCCAATATCATGCAGCAATGTGGCAACTATAATGGCTTCCGGCTCGTTGGCGCTTTCAGCAAAATGTGCACCTTGCAACATATGTTCGGCCATAGTGACCGGCTCGCCCAGATATTCCTCACCGCCGCGGCGCTCAAAAATATCGCCTATGAAGGCAACTATGGTGTCGGGCGATAAATTACTGTGCTCTGTTTTTTCCATTAGCTGGCCTCACTAAGCTGGTGCTCGAGTGATGCCAGTTTCGACATCAATCCGTCCTTATCGGCGTAGCAACCTTGTAGCCATCTTGTGCCGGTGCCGGAATAGGCCTTGCGGGCGTGCAGAATACGAGTGTTGTCGACGATAAAGCATTCGCCGGGGGAAAGGCGGAATGTGATTTCCATGTTTGGGTCGTCGATGATTTCGCCAAGTCGGCGGTAGGCGTCGTAATAGGTTTGCATATCTTCAAATGGCACATCTGTAATTGCGGCGGCAGAGCGGTTGTTGAACCGAATGCCAATCAGCTCTCCATCCGGCGATAGTTCGATCATCGGGCGGCGCGAACGAAGCACAACGCCATCCTCTCCTGAATATTCAAACCGTGCGCAATATTTGGCCAACACATCAAACCATTCGGCGTTTTCTTCGCGCAGGCGCTCAATTGCCTTAAACCCGTCGACCACCATGTTTTCACCACCTGCGGCCGAGCTGTCAAGGCAATAGAGAACTTGAATTGTCGGGACCGGGTCGCGATAGGGATTGTCCGTATGGGCTTGCAGGCCAAGGCCGGTATAGGCGAGGTTGGTTGGATTGATTTCGGTTCGAACTTCAAAGTGTCGGCCATAATTGGTTTCGCGTACATAGCCGAAAAGGTCGACCACCCGCATCAAGGAAAGATCGTCAGTGGGGCCGTTTTTCAGTGTGCCGAAACCGTATTTGGCGATGTTTTGAAGCCAGTTCTGCCGTGTTGAAGGACATTTTTCAACGTCACTGAAAGCAGCGGATGGAATTGCGTTGTTTAATTCTTTGTCCCAGGTTTCAATATGAGATGCCGTCCATCCCGCAATCCTGTTCTTCGAGTTGGTGTCATAGGCGTGATCCAGCAACCACGGTATATTATATTCGATGGATTTGTTTTCGGGATGAAATGTAAGCTGAACTTTTTCGCCAACAGTTTCTGCCCGACTGATATGTGTATTGGCCGGAATATCGCGAAGCGCGATCAGCCGTTGCCCATTGCCGGGGTCACGG
>Ga0256839_1003079_pt1 | contig 17624 bp, 15 predicted proteins | sample 354166metaG_FD_185968 | JGI IMG/M metagenome (GOLD analysis project Ga0256839, IMG submission 185968) | Hydrothermal vent microbial communities from Mid Atlantic Ridge, Atlantic Ocean - 354-166 | ecosystem: Environmental > Aquatic > Marine > Hydrothermal vents | place: Atlantic Ocean: Mid... | reverse complement strand
TTTTACCCTCAAATTTGGGTCATGCTTAATCTTTGGCTCATCCTGTATTTTGTATATAACATGTTGTTTTACACTATTTTGCAGTTCATCAGCCCTGCGGGCGAAAAATTCTTATGAATTTTTCGGGTTAGCTCACCGGGGAATTACACGATCGTCACGACCCATTATAATGAATGTACAAGGCGGATTAGCCTCAGGTTGCCCAGGTTTTTAATTTTCCGCCAACCTTGTTGCGCTAAGGTGGCCGGGGCTTTGCCGGTTAATTCTTTAGGGTAATAGCGCTTACACCGGTCAGGTGCCAGCCAAAATTCCTGCGGAGGGCTGGCCCCGGCCACGGTAAAGCCGAGGTGCAGGTAGCTTTTCCCGGCCGACCATTCCCGGTCAACCGAGGTCATCAGGTGCTGGGGGTGTACCGTACGCTCAAAATGGCGGAGAAGCTTACCCAACCCACCTACTACCGTATGGTTAAGCAGGCTGCCGTAGCGGATAAGCTCATGGGAACGGTAAGTAGCCCCCTGATACTGAACCGGACAACTACGGCCAAAAGCCGCCACCGCCACCAACTGCGGGCCGAGGAAAAGGCCATAGCGGTATTTTGCCCGCACGGGCGCATTCAAATGGTTGCGGGCCAGAAACCCCGTCAACAGGGCTGGCGAAATATCCGCTACCTTTGTATCCCGGCCATGGAGCCGCTGGCTTATCCCTAAGGCTGATAAAATCCGCGATTCAACCACCTCCCGGTGCTGCCGAAATACATCTTCCCATAAGCGGAGGGTAAAGCCCTTCGTAGCCGGCACGCTGGCCTCAAACGGGCTCCCCGGCAGGGAACAAGCGGGAACAAAGGCGATATTCAGCCTACGACTGGTGAGAAAGTGCTGTTTTTCTGCAAATTGAAACTCAATTTGATGTGATTTAAAAAGGGCAATTACGTGTTCCTCGAATTTCAGCACCGACAGGCAAAAGTTCCTTATTTACTAAACTCAACAGTAAAGGTAGTGCCTTTTCCTTCTTCACTTTGTACCTCAATTTTCCCCTGCAGTTTTTCCAGCAAACGCATCACGATGACCAGACCGATGCCGGCTGGTTTTCCCCCTTCATTTTCCCCTTCCAACTTTTTATAGCCACTAAACAAACGTTTTTGATCGGAGACACTAATCCCCGGCCCCTGATCGGCAATGCTTATTGCCACCGAATTTACATTATCCCTGAGTTCTACGGAAACTGTGGAGTCGTTGGGTGCGTAATCGATAGCATTCTGCAGGATATTAGAAAGTATCTGCTGAAAATACTGTTTATCCGTATTGAGCCTACAGCTACCTTCACCTTCGGCAAAATCAACCTTTATTTGTTTCAACCGGGCAGCGGGCTCATGCAGCCTGATTACCTTATGGGCAAGTTCAACAACATTATATTCATGCAAGGTGAGTTCGTGCAGTTCCGATTCTATCCGGTGTACATCAAGCATTACGTCCACCATATCCGAGGCTTCCAGGGTAACCTTTTTAATTATATCAAGGTATTTCACCTGATCGGAAGAAAGCCCGTCCTTTTCCAGCCTGACCAATTCCACCAGCCCCTGGATGTTGCCCAGCGGGGTTTTAAGGTCATGGGCCACCACCGAGATCATATTGTTCTTCTCCATATTAATCTCCTCAAGGCTCTCATTCTTGAAAGCCAACTCGTCATTCTTCTCGGCAATCTCATCATGCTGGGCCTCTATCACCTTATATTGTTTTTTTAATTCCCGGTAAGCACGCACCACAAAAACTAACCCGAAAACAGCAATAAAAGCAAAAACCACCAGCAGGATAACAATCAGCTTTAACTCTGCCGGATCCGTATATTCCTGCACTAAAGGGGGCACGCTGGTCTCCAGTTGATCCACAACACGATGAAAATTTGTGTGCACAACACTCCCTATCCCTTTAACTTCAGCAAGCATCAGATGAGCTACGCCACATTGCGAGCCGAAATGCCCTAAAAATGTCATTTAATATTGGTTGGTTAGAAAAATTTCCTAAAAATATACAAATTAATCGCTTTTCAAAACTTTTTTATGCTGAAGGAACAATCATTATAACCCCAAACAGAAAGCGAATAGTGTATAGTGTTTATCTTTGTGCCTTTATTTAACCAACCCTTTAAGCCAAAGACAATTATTTAACTGTTGATGAAGAATTTTATTGAAGAATTACGCTGGCGCGGCATGGTGCATGATATTATGCCGGGTACGGAGGAAACCCTGCAACAAGGCAGGCGCACAGCCTATATTGGTTTCGACCCCACAGCCGATTCGTTGCACATTGGCAGTTTGGTGCAGATTATGACCCTGGTGCATTTTCAGCGTTGCGGCCATAAGCCCATAGCCCTGCTGGGCGGGGCTACCGGCATGGTAGGTGACCCTTCGGGGAAATCGCAGGAACGCAACCTGCTCTCTGAGGAGGCCTTGCAAAAAAACCTGGCCGGAGTGAAAAAACAACTGGCTAAATTCCTCGACTTTGAGGCCAAAGACAACCCGGCCGAAATGGTGAACAATTACGATTGGTTTAAAGATTTCCGCTTCCTCGATTTTATCCGTGAGGTAGGCAAACATATCACCATTAATTATATGCTGGCCAAGGATTCGGTAAAAAGCCGCCTCGAAACGGGCATGTCCTTCACCGAGTTTACCTACCAGTTGGTACAGGGGTACGATTTCCTTTGGCTCTACGAAAATAAGGGCTGTACCATCCAACTGGGCGGCTCCGACCAGTGGGGCAACATTGTAACCGGTACCGAACTGATCCGCAGGAAAGCCGGGGGTGAGGCCTTTGCTATCACTACGCCTTTGATTAAAAAGGCGGACGGTACAAAATTTGGGAAGACCGAAGGGGGTAATGTGTGGTTAGCCAAAGACAAGACTTCGCCCTATAAGTTTTACCAATACTGGCTCAATGCTTCGGATGAGGATGCGGCCAACTACATCCGCATCTTCACCTTATTAGGTAAACAGGAAATAGAGGCCCTGGAAATTGAACATGCCGAAGCCCCTCACTTGCGTTTGCTGCAAAAAACCGTAGCCCGCGATATTACCCGCAGGGTGCACTCGGCAGAAGATCTGCAGATGGCCGAAAAAGCTTCGGCTATCCTCTTTGGCAAATCTACCAAAGAGGACCTCGCCTCTCTGGATGAGCACACGCTCCTGGCGGTATTTGAGGGAGTTCCGCAAACTAAGATAGATAAAGACGCCCTGGGAAAGCCCGTTGCCGAACTGCTCTCTGAAGCCAGTAACAATATTGTTTTTGCTTCCAAAGGTGAAGCCCGCAGAATGATTAAAGGCGGTGGGGTAAGCCTTAACAAAGAAAAAGTTACCAACAGCGAGGAAGCCTTTGCCACCGAACTGTTGCAAGGGAAATACCTGCTGGTACAAAAAGGTAAAAAGAACTACTATTTGTTTATCGTAGCATAAGCAGTAGTGGCACATCGTTGTTGGGAAGAATAGTACACCACCTTATAACTATTTGAGGTTAAAGGTTACCTTTCTACGCTTCCGGGTATTAGGCTATGTATTATACGAAGATTTAATACTTTTACAACTTTCATTAACCACACACCCATATAAGATTATGAAGAAAGCTATCCTGGTATCACTGTTAGTTCTGGCCTTTGGGCATACCAAAGCACAAATTAAATTCCACCTTGGTGTTTCAACGGCAATGAACAGCACCTTTGTGTTGGATAAAGGGCTGAAAGCCGATCCCCGGTACCTGGCCGAAGCTACCTACAAATGGGCTCCTGTCGGCTTCAGTTTTGGTATGGATATCGGTAAAAAATTTGGCCTGCAACTGGAATCCATCAAGGCCGTTCAGGGGCAAGTTTATCAGGTAATAGACGCCTATAACCAAATAGTTGGTGAGCGGAACTTTGATATGAGTTACCTGCAGTTTCCTTTGTTGCTGAAATTCATGTCGGGCGGTAGTGGCCTGACCCGTTTTAACTTTCAAATAGGGCCCCAGCTATCCATCATCCAGTCGGGTACCGAAATTATCAAATACGCCCAGTCAATACAAAATATCCCCGATGGGGTGCCTCCGCCCGAAGGCGCAGTGCCCCTGCCTGACGGCACCTACGAAGTGCCGGCCGTAGATGAAATTATTTCCGGCACTCCTGATATCCAAAACGCGTTGTATAGCTTTCAGGAGAAAGAAATACAACTGGCGGCCGCCATTGGCCTTGATATTGACATCATGCGCAATTTCTACCTGACCACTAATATCCGGGCCAACTACAGCTTTACCGATATGCGTGGCCAGGACTTGCTGGACCTGGTGAAAAGCGGTAATGCATCTGAAATTTTTGACCAGCGGGCCAACCTGGCCGTAGGGGTACAATTGTCGTTGCACTGGATGATTGGCGGCACCCGTTATTTTAATGCCAAAGACAAAAAAATCCGCGAGGCCATTAAAAACGATAACTGAAGCTAAGTAGGGGTTACTTAACCCGGATTATTCATGAAAATCATGAATAATGAGGCAAATTAACCGCCAAACGATTGTTTGTCAGTTAATTACATCAGGTCCTTAGGCTCCGGCCAGTACCAGCCGCCTTTGGTGCCAACACCAGGAAGGGACAGCAAAGAAAAACGGCACCGGATTTCATACCGTGCACTGCCAGCCATGAAAACAAAAAAAACGGCAGCTACCCTACCGCTTTTCTGCTTATCCGGTGCTGGTTATTTCTTCAGCCAGATGCCTACCGTTAACATTACGGCATTATTTTTCAAATCAAAATTTGCTGCCGTATTGGCATTAATGTCCTTTACCCCAAGATGATAACGCAACGAGGCATGCAGCATCGAGAGGTCAACCCCGGCACCGAAAACAATTTGCAAGTCGTTACTGGTAAGTTGGTCCTTGAAGTCCTGGGCATCCAGCTTAGAGCTGGTCAGCCACGAAAACTGCGGCCCAACTTGCAGGCTAAGCACTTTCAGCATATACACCTTAGCCACTACCGGCAAAGCAATATAGGTATTCTTCAGGTCCTGGAAACCTTGTCCCAAATCAACCTTTGAACCATTCTGGGTATAAATAGCATCTATTTCGATGCCAATTAACGGAAACCTGATTTCGGTCATCAGGCCGGCATGCCAGGCTGTTAAGTTTTGTGCCAGCACATCCGGATTGGTAGAGTTAATTTTAGAAAAATTAGCCCCACCCAACACCCCAAACTTAAGTTGGGCTTGCGCACTAAGAGAACCCGCTAAAACCAGGGCAATTGCAATAGCATAAATCTTTTTCATATTGTTTTGGTTTAATTTTTATGATATAAAGTTATCAACAAAATTCAATATTCTAAGCAATAACGCTAATTCTCTGCCTTAATTGTTTCGGCCAGAATAGAAATATCTATACCCTTCTCCGGATATTTCCCCCGGATACCGGCAAAAAATGTTATAAGTTGGCGAAAATCCTTTTCCCTATCGTCTGTTGGATAAAAAGGGGGGTGCACCATTATCTTCTTTTGCGCATAATCAAACCCTACCGGATAGATGGGGATAGTAAGTCTTTTGGCAATATGGTAAAAGCCCGTACGCAACCGTTTCACCTTAGCGCGGGTACCTTCAGGGGCCAGGGCAATAGAAAATTTCTCATGCCGGTTAAATATCTCCACTACGGCCTCCACCTGGTTTTTATGCTGCCTGCGTTCTACCGGATACCCTCCCAAAGCCCTGAACAAAAACCCGTACGGAAAACGAAACAACTCACGCTTTCCCAGGTATTTGGTAGCCGTGAGACGCAGCACAGAGCGGGCGATGATACCGATAATAAAATCCATATTAGCCGTATGCGGGCCGATAACCACAATAAATTTATCCGGCAGCGGCTCAAATTGCCCTTCTACCGTCCAGCCTGTTTTTTTGAACCAATATGTGTATAGCCTTCGTAACACAGCCTTTTAACTTGTCGCCAAGATAACCAAATTATTTTACCGTACGCCTTTTTCGGGGTATTTACCGGTTTTGGTACGGTAAAAGGCCAGAATCTCCTCCAGGTCTTTGTCGTAGTTTCCTGTGGGATAAAACACCGGACCGATACCGGCCGTTTTGGTAGCATAATCAAGGAAGCCAAGGATAATGGGCACCTCGGCTTTTTCCGCTACCCGGTAAAAACCGGTTTTCCAACGGGGCACATATTTGCGGGTGCCCTCCGGGGTGATCATCATAATCATTTTCTCATGGGCCTGCAGGATATCTACCATGGCATCCACCATACTGGCCTTTCGTTTGAGGGAGCCGTTTTTAGGGGTACGGTCAATAGCAATAGCGCCCAGCTTGCGCGCAAACCAACCAAAAAAAGGGGCGTTTACCACCTCCTTCTTAATCGTAATGCGCAGGGGCAAGCCCAATATGAAAAAGGCCGCCCGGGCGTAGAGGAAATCCCAGTAGCTGGTGTGGGGGGCGGCAATAATAACCGCTTTACTTAAATCAGGAGGTATTTCACCGCTTACCTGCCAGCCCGACAGCCAAAAAATAAATTTGGAAATAGCTTTCAACATACTAAAAAAGGGTGTCTAATAAAGTTGGATCGGCAGGGTTGGGCATGGTAACCTTAAAGCCGGCTGTGCGGCCCATCTCCCGCAGGGCAGAAAACTCAGCCCCTTCATTGCGGGCCCAGCTTCTGCGGGCGATGCCATTATTCACATCAAAAAACAACATATTCTGTAACTTACGGTCGGCATCGGCACTGCCATCCAGCACCAGGCCAAAGCCCCCGTTTATGACCTCGCCCCAGCCTACGCCCCCGCCATTATGGATGGAAACCCAGGAGGCGCCCCGGAAGGAATCACCGATAACATTTTGGATGGCCATATCGGCCGTGAACTGTGAGCCATCATAAATGTTGGCCGTTTCCCGGAAGGGCGAATCGGTGCCTGAAACATCGTGGTGGTCACGGCCAAGCACTACCGGGCCTTGCAGCTTGCCCTCACGGATGGCCTGGTTAAATGCCAGGGCTATTTTTGCCCGGCCTTCGGCATCGGCATAGAGGATTCGTGCCTGTGAACCTACCACCAGCTTATTGGCTTGCGCCCCTTTGATCCACTGAATATTATCGGCCATTTGCTGTTGGATTTCAGCAGGTGACTGCTGCCTTATTTCACTTAAAACTGCGGTGGCAATTTCATCTGTCAGCAGAAGGTCATCCGCCAGCCCACTGGTACATACCCAGCGGAAGGGGCCAAAGCCATAATCAAAGCACATCGGGCCCATAATGTCCTGCACATAAGACGGGTAGCGGAACGAGATGCCATCGGCAGCCATAATATCTGCCCCGGCCCGCGAAGCTTCGAGCAGGAAGGCATTGCCATAGTCAAAGAAATAAGTGCCCCGGGCCGTATGTTGGTTAATGGCATTGGTTTGCCTGATCAGGGAAGCCTGCACCTGCTTTTTAAAGGCTGCCGGGTCATTAGCCATCAGGTCGTTGGCTTCCGCAAAACCCAGCCCCACCGGATAATAGCCCCCGGCCCAGGGGTTATGCAGGGAGGTCTGGTCAGAACCGAGGTCAACATAAATATCGTTTTCGGCAAAGTACTCCCAAACATCAACAATATTACCGTGGTAGGCAATGGAAACAACTTCTTTTGCTTCCCTGGCCTTGGTTACCCTGGCAGCAAGGGTTGGCAGGTCGTCAATTAATTCATCTACCCAGCCTTGCTCATGACGTTTGGTAGCGGCCTTTAGGTTCACTTCTGCCACTACTGAAATACAGCCGGCAATGTTCCCTGCCTTTGGCTGGGCACCACTCATGCCTCCTAACCCGGAACTGACAAACAACTTACCGGCCAGCCCCTCGCCTGCCCGGGCTATCTTACGGCCGGCATTCAGCAAGGTAATGGTGGTGCCGTGCACAATACCCTGGGGGCCTATGTACATATACGACCCGGCCGTCATCTGCCCGTATTGGGTTACCCCCAGGGCGTTGTATTTCTCCCAGTCGTCCTGGGAGGAATAATTGGGGATCATCATGCCATTGGTAACAATAACCCGCGGGGCATCTTTAGAAGAAGGAAACAACCCCAGAGGATGCCCGGAATACATGTGCAGGGTCTGTTCATCGGTCATGGTGGCCAGATACTGCATGGTAAGGAGGTACTGTGCCCAATTTTGGAATACCGCCCCGTTACCGCCATAGGTAATCAGTTCGTGCGGGTGCTGGGCCACGGCCGGGTCCAGGTTATTCTGGATCATCAGCATAATGGCCCCGGCATGCTTTGACTGAAACGGGTATTCATTCAGTGGCCGGGCATACATGGCATAATCCGGCCGGAAGCGGTACATGTAAATGCGGCCGTAATCCTCCAGTTCCCGGGCAAATTCCGGGGCCAGGGTTGCATGGAACTTGGGGGGGAAATAACGCAGGGCGTTGGCCACGGCCAGTTTTTTCTCCTCCCGGCTAAGGATGTCCTTCCGTTTCGGGGCGTGGTTTACTTCAGGATCGTAGGGTTTCGGGGCCGGCAACTCATCTGCGATGCCCGCCAGGACCGTTTCTTTAAAATTCATCACTATTCGTCTTAGGCGAAGGCAAAGTTAGCCATGTTTTTGGTAGCATATTTATACCCCTCGGCAAAAATTTGCCCTGCTTGTGCCAGGTTGAAGCCACTGTAGTGCACCAACCCGGGAGGTTCAATAAAAACATCGCACAAAGCTTTGCTCCTGCCGGTATTGCCGTTAATGGCCAGCAGGGCGCTGCGCTCCATCAGGGCTTTGGCATTGGCCAGCCGGGCCACATAGCCGGCCGGGTTACAGCTCACCCCAATCAGGGTTTGTACCAGGGGCCGTAAAGGTTCTGCCGGCAAATTGTTAAGGAGGCCGCCATCAACATAATTATGGCCCTTGATAACTACCGGCTTAAAAATCACTGGAATACAGGATGAAGCCAGAATAGCCGGCAACAACTCCCCCTGGTGAAAATACTCCGTTTCCCCTTGGTTAATTTCGGTAACGGCAGCCATCAGGGGGATAGTTAATTCAGCAAAGGTGGCCGGCAGGTATTGGCCCAGGAGTTTGGCCAGTTTGTCGATACTGAGCAGGCCTTTAATGGAAAATGAGGGCTTAAAAATAGCCAGGGCGTTGGTTTTTCGGATAATGTTCAGGCATTCGTCAGGGGTGTGGCCGGCAGCATATAGCGCCCCCACAATGGCCCCGGCACTGGTACCGGAAACTATGCCGGGCCGGATACCGGCCTCGTTTAGGGCTTTAAGCACCCCGAGATGGGCAATTCCCCGGGCCCCTCCGCCCGATAAGGCTATGCCAATCATAAATCGCGGAACGGAAATACCTGATCTACCCGCACTCCTTTTCCGGTATGTTTTACCGTACAGCATTCGTTTACCGGATCATGCTGAAAAACAAGCACATACTTGTTATCAGCCGCCTCCTGTAGGAAACGGGCTTTTTCTTCCATCGTAAGCAAAGGCCGGGTGTCATAGCCCATAACATACGGCAGGGGAATATGCCCCACCGAGGGCAGCAGGTCTGCCGTAAATACCAATGTATGCCCTTTATAGGTTATCTTGGGCAGCATTTGTTTATCGGTATGGCCATCCACAAAAATTATCTCGAAAGGCAACACCTGCTGATCAGCCAAAGGCACAAAACGCAAATGGCCCGACTCCTGCATAGGCAGGATATTTTCACGTAAAAAAGAAGCCTTTTCCCGTGGGTTAGGCACAGTAGCCCACTGCCAATGTGCTTCGTTCGACCAGTAGGTGGCATTCTTAAAAGTGGGCACCAGGTTTTCGCCCGCATATTTAATACCGCCTCCACAGTGGTCAAAGTGCAGGTGGGTAAGCATCATGTCGGTGATGTCGTCTTCGTGTACCCCCACATTATGCAGGTTTTTGGCCAGGGAATCATCACCATGGAGGAAATAATGACGAAAGAATTTCTCCGACTGTTTATTACCGATGCCATTATCCACCAGAATAGCCCGGTTGCCCTCTTTAATCAATAAGGCCCGCAAGGCCCAGTTGCACAGGTTATTCTCATCAGCGGGGTTGGTCCGTTGCCATAAGGTTTTGGGCACCACGCCAAACATAGCCCCGCCATCGAGCTTAAAATAACCGGTATTAATTAGTTCTATTTCCATTGCTAACGCTTTATGTAATACCCAAAACCGAAGAAACCGTTAACCCCACGCAAGTATTGATCTTTGCCAATACCGAGGGTTATGGGGCCTATCAAAGAATCGTAAGAAACTTTAGCACTGAAACCCAACCTGCGCGGGTAAGCCCCGATATTGGTAATTAACACCTCACTATCAAACCACTGCATGGGGTAGCGGCTTTCCAGATAATCAACCCGCCCGGTAAGATAAATATTTTTGAATGGTTCCCATTGCAGGAAAGTTGAAGCCGTGGCCAGGTTCATGGCATCAAACCTTTTGGCCGGGGTTGCCTCGTAGGCCTGTACAAGCCAGCCAACCGGGCGTTCGCCACCGATAAAGGTTCGCAAGGGAAAGTCAGAGGCGCTTAACTGGCCATTATTAAGCCTGACTGAGAGGCCATAACCCAATGTCAGGTTGGCGCCCAGAGGGATAAGCTGGTCAAGCCTGAAAGACGCATAGACAAAATTATCGGGTGGCGTAGTAGCTTCAACAGGCCCGTCAGGAAATATATTCGAGCTGATGCTTAAGGAGTATAACCGGTCAAACAAGTAGCCGGCCCGGAGGTCCATTCTTATACCCCGGGTAGCAAAAAAAGGCTTGTTGAAGGTGTTTGAGCTAAGATACGCCTGTACGCCCCAGTTTTTGGTAGATATTTCATTTAGCACAAACACAAAGCCATCGTCATTTATAGAATCAGCCACTACCGGGTTGATAATATGGTTTAAGTATTCTATTTTGGCGCCAAAAGTCGCATTGCTCCGGTAAGTCCCCTGCAAGGCCAGAGAAGCGTTAAACGCTTTATCCTCAAACAAACTATTCAGCCCTGAAGAGGGGCTATTTGAATTATCCCTGGATTCCAACCAATAACTGGGCATATCATATCTCATCCAGGTGGTACTTACTACTACCGCCAGGTTCTGCTTTTTTCCGAGGTACTTGAAATAGTTAAGATCAAGCCGTGGGTTCTGGGCCAGGTCATATTCAAAGATAAACCTGGAGCTGGGCAGCAGGAAATTGCGCGAGGTGAGGTTAAGTGTAATGCCGGCTTTATTGTCACTGTCGTAATGGGCCGCTACTTTAATGCTGGCCGGGGCCGTTTCTTTAACAATAATGGCCAGCTCATTTTTTTCATCATCAATATTATAAATCACTTTAGAAAAGTAGAGGGTACCATAGAGTAAATTGATCCGTTTTTCAAGTTCATCAATATTGATCGGCTTATTTTCTTTGATACGCAGTTTGCCCAGAATAAGCTCATCCGGCACTTTTTCATTACCCTCTATACGAATTGTCTTAAACGTATATTCATTTACTACCGGCAATTTTTTGGGAATGCGTACCGGGCCAAGTTGGTTTAACGAGTCGGCAAGCTTTCTGAAAACCGGCAAGAATTTCTGTCCTGCCTCTTCCCCGCGCTTAATAATTTCTTCCCCATCCCAGAAGCTACCGGTTGAATAACCTTCCAGATCAGGCTCTACATAAATATCCACCAGTTTGGTTTGCTCGCGCGAATCATGGGCGCTAAACACGAAGGCACTTTGCGACAGCACCGCCACCATATTGTCCAGGTCTTCCTTTTTATCCAGGTCGCTGCTGACAAACACCCCGATAATAATATCGGCCCCCATATCAAGGGCTTCCTGTACCGGGAAATTACGCAACAAACCACCGTCAACGTACAGGGTGCTATCAATAAGTGTAGGTGTAAAGAAAGTAGGTATCGACATAGAAGCCCGCATGGCCAGCGGCAGTGAGCCACTGTTCAGCACCACAGCCTTCCCTTTCTCAATATCAGCCGCCATACAGGCATACGGGATAGGCAGTTTGTTGAAATCGGTAATCCCATGGGCCGGACGGGTGATTTTATTCAGCAACATGGTTAGTTCCTGGCCTTCAATAACCCCTTGCGGCAGGCCTATTTGTTTGTTCCTGATGGGCAGTTCAATAAAATAGCGGCCATAAAATGGTTTTTCTTCAAAAGCCACTTTGTCAAGGGGTATCTCGTTGGTAAGCACGTTTTCCCACTTAATATCCAGGGCAATTTGTTTTATTTCATCGGCCGAATAACCAATAGCGTAGAGAGCACCAATAATGCTGCCCATACTGGTGCCGGTAATATAATCGGGGTACAGGCCGGCTTCCTCCATAGCCTTAATTACCCCTATGTGGGCCATGCCCTTGGCCCCTCCGCCACTAAGTACCAGGCCCACTTTGGGGCGCTGTGCCAGGGCGACAGAAAATCCTGATAGTAGGAGAAGGATGGACAGTACCCTGAATTTCCTCATCTTGCAGTTGTTGGTTACGCCAGGAAATCACTTTTCAGCAACTTCGCCCATCGCTACGAATTTGGCTATTCTGGCCTCTTTGAGCTTCTCGGGCTTCAGCTTACGTAGCTCTTTGTAATTGTCGAGGATGGCTTTCTTCACCGCATTGATAGAAGCCTGCACATCGGCATGGGCCCCACCTAACGGTTCTTCGATAATGCCATCAATTAAACCTTTGTCAAGCATATCCTTAGCTGTAAGTTTCAGCGCTTCTGCGGCCTGTTCTTTGTATTCCCAGCTACGCCAGAGAATAGAAGAACACGATTCGGGCGAGATTACCGAGTACCAGGTGTTTTCCATCATTAGCACCCTGTCGCCAATGCCTATACCCAGGGCCCCGCCCGAAGCCCCCTCGCCTATCACAATAGTAATAATGGGCACATCCAGCATAAACATTTCTTTCAGGTTGCGGGCAATAGCCTCGCCCTGGCCACGCTCTTCAGCCTCCAGGCCAGGATACGCCCCCGGGGTATCAATTAACGTCACCACCGGAATATTAAATTTGTTGGCAATTTGCATTAACCTTAGGGCTTTACGGTAGCCCTCGGGGTTGGCCATGCCAAAATTTCGCATCTGCCGTTGCTTGGTGTTGCGCCCCTTTTGCTGACCGACCAGCATAAAGGTTTGGTTATCAATAGTAGCCAGCCCGCCAACCATGGCCTTATCGTCTTTTACGGTACGGTCGCCATGCAACTCAACAAAATCACTGGTCATACCATAGATATAATCGAGGGTATAAGGCCGTTCGGGGTGGCGCGACAACTGTACCCTTTGCCAACGGGTCAGGTTCTGAAAAGTTTCTCGTTTCAACTTCTCTATTTTCTTTTCAAGTGTTTCAATGGCCTCCTCTACATCGGCATCACTGTCTTTGGCAAGTTCTTTCATCCCTGCCAGTTTCTCTTCAAGTTCTACTATTGGCTTTTCAAATTCAAGCAGCATAGGTATTCGTTTAAAGGTAGGCAAAAATAAGACTAATTCGTAATACCGGTGCGCAAAACAGCCAAATGTTAGTAGAAAATATCAGGAAAAGGTTATGCCCGCGAACCGCCTGCATTGCCTACGCTGCTTAGGCATGCAGCCCGGATAAATCATCTATGGCGTTTGCCCCGCTTACGGCAAGGTTGGTTTTTGGACAAGAAATTTATTCGCAGGTAAGCAACCGGTAAAGTTTAGCCCCCTGAAAATAAAAAAGCCCCACAGATTAAGGCGGGGCTTTTTGCGGTCTGGACGAGACTCGAACTCGCGACCTCCTGCGTGACAGGCAGGCATTCTAACCAACTGAACTACCAGACCATTTGCAAAATATAGACTATATACATACGATCGTCTTTTCGAACTCGCGGCCTTCCCGCGTGCTGGGGACAGGCATTCTAACCTACGGAGCCCCACCTGCTGCGGGCAGATACCAGGCCTCCGTTTAAGGTGATGCAAAACTATAAGCATGCCGTATCTTTTCCAATAGCACCCAATAAATTTTTCCGGATAATTTTCTTCGCCTTAGTGCACACAAATTTTATCTCTCCCTATTTTTTATTTGCCCCGGATACACGAACTTAGAAACAGAAACTCAGCCAATCCATTGAAAAAGCTAAGGCCCCTGCTATTCCTGCTACTATCCCTTACCACCTGCGGGCCGGAAACGCAGCCGGGCTGGGTAGCGTTGCCGGTACCGGATGAGTTTGGCGAGGACTCCGGCAGGGTCTTTCTGCAGGTGTACGGCAAAGACCTCTCGCCTGGATTAACTGAAGCGGTAATTACCTACGCTGTTTTTAATGATTTGATCTCGGGTGGGGAAAAGACGATCTTTACGTTCACGCTCAACGGGCAAACCAGCCATGAAAACATCATGGTGATTACCCCGGATGGGCAAGAGGAACAATTCAACTGCTATGATGGAATTATTTTTAATATCGACAGCGAAGCCCGTGATGTAGAGCGCCTGGAGAAATTAATGCGATACGAAAAACTTACGTTCAGGCAAGGCCCCCATACATTTAGTATCAGCACCAACGGTTTTCATCCCCTGCCATAGCCAGCCTGCTTGTCCTGTCTGGAAAATAATCTACCTTTGGGCTACTTAACTTAATTTAACTGCTATGAAAAATCTCCCCTACTTCCTGCTGGCCCTGTTGCTAGCCTGCAACCAAAGTAATCAAGCAGACCAATCCGCCTCAGATACACAGCAAAGGCGCTATGATTATGATGTGGAAGAGCGTCTTGCCGAACTAGATATTACCCTCTCCGACCCACCTAAACCGGTGGCCAATTACGTCAATGCCGTACGTACCGGCAACCTGGTGTTTATGGCGGGCAAAGGGCCCCGTAAAGCCGATGGCACCAATGTAACTGGCCGTGTAGGCACCGATTTAACCATTGATGAAGGCTATCAGGCCGCCAGGCTAACGGCTATTGCCCAGCTTTCTGCGTTAAAAGCAGAAATCGGGGATTTGAACAAGGTGGTACGGATAGTAAAAGTAACCGGTATGGTAAATGCCGACCCCGGTTTTGGTAACCAGCCGGAGGTAATCAATGGCTTTTCTGATTTGATGGTAGAGGTTTTTGGTGCGCGCGGCAAACACGCCCGGGCGGCTGTAGGCATGGGCTCCCTGCCCCGCAATATTGCCTGTGAGATAGAAATGATTGTTGAGGTAGCCGATTAGGTGCATCCTTTATATGCACTGAAACTGCACCCTGCTGACGTGTACATGTAACTAAACTGAACGGCCGCTCAGCAAGTTTTTGAAAGCTGCAATTCCTTCAATTATGGCTGATTTATTTGCGATTTTGGCTCCAAACAAGTACCTTCACCTTGAGAAAATCTAAAATTGGTGTTTGAACAGTGAAGAAGGGGGTTCTATCCGCTACAGCTACCTTAGTATTAATAGTTATCGTCATGGCGGCCGTTAACGGTTGCCGGCCACTGTTAGGGCAGCCACCGGACGATTCTGAACCCACTGAAACAGACCTTTACGGTAAGGTAAATACGATAACTATTTATGTTCAGGGAAGGGAAGGGAGCATAGTTGTGCCGGCCAATGGCACTTTCACCCATATTACCTACCCGGCTACCGACTCTGTTCCCCGGCACAGCGTGCTTACAGGGGGCGGGCAGGTACCGGAAAGTAGCATCAGCTTTAAGATAATTCAGAATGGTGATGAACTGATGGCAGGAGGTTATGATGGTGTATCGTCATTGTTTTCGCTGGATGGCCTGGTTTACTTTGACCTGCAATTTGATGGTGTTCGGTATAATTCCCTTGTTTATGGTATCGGGGCGGGAGGAAATACGGTCTATTACGACAGTTGGTTTACCATAAGTCAAATTCATGCAATAGACTACCTGCAACCCGAAGGAGAACGAAAGGTAATGATATTAAAAGGGCAGTTTAAAGCTATTCTTAAAGAGTATAATGACCCGGATGATGCCGCCAAAATAATCATCGAAGGAAAGATAAACTATCAGCTTCCCGGTTAGGGTATCTCAGCTTTTTGAATAGAGAAGAGTTGCCGCTGGCTTAATTCCTCCACATCGTTTACCGGGTCACCATAAACTACATACAGGTTGTTCCCGATAGCCGTCATGGCCCAGATACTATTTGCTTCAGCATCACTCAAATTAATATTAATTTCTGTAAAAGTATTGTCCCGCGTATCAAATACCCCGAAAAACAAATCGGTATTGTCGAAACCCGTTGGGTTGATATGGCCTGCCAGATAAATCAATTCACCAACTTTGGCCGTATAGGTACGATAGAGGGCTGTTGGCAGATAATACGTGGCAAAAGTGTCATCGGCAAAGGAATACACATAAATTATATCCTCCTGCAGCGTGCCGGAAAACTCTTGCTGGCCACCAAATACATATAATTTACCCTTAACAATTTCACCACCGGCATACGATTTAGGGGTGGGCAACGAAGCCACATACTCCCAGGTATTGGTGGCCACATTCCATTTCCTTATCTTATCAGAGTCAACCCCATTTAAATCACCTCCGTAAACATAAATTTCCCCATTCATTTGCGCACTGCCATGCCTCGACAACCTGAGGGTATGTGCCACAACCACAGGAGGCCCGGCCAGGTCAAATTCATAAGTGCTCACATACTGTGAACCAATAACTATTGGTTGGGTATTGATAATCTGTAGCTCTTTACTGATATAGTCCACTATCGGATTATATAATTCTGCCATACTATTGTTTAGCAAGTCATAACGAAACAGGTGCTCATACTGAATACCCACAGTAGTATCAATCTGGCGGTTGGCAAGAAACAAGCTTTGTAACTCAGGCGAACCTTCAAAACCAATGGCTTGATGGAAATTATAACCGGTTATTGGCGTTAGTTCCTGAAATTCCAGATTTGCCGGAATCGCAACACTTGTCCTTGCGGGCATAATTTCGCCATATGCCGTGCCGGCCTTGTTGGTAGCAAAAGCCTGCACGTAATACGCTGTGTTACTGCGCAGGCCGGTTAACTCTGCAGTGAAGGAACCAATATCCCCCAAGCCGGCACGGACTACAACCCCTTGTGCGGGGTCACCCCCAACCTGCTCATAAGCTACCAGCCCTACCTCCAGCAATTCACTATCCCCCGAGCTGGTTACCGTACCTCCGGCAGAAATACTGAAAGCCGTAACATTGGTTATAGTACCGGTAGTTACCTCAGGTAAAACTACTGAGACCTCCTTGCTACAAGCAAAAAGTACCAAGGCCAATAAAATAAGGGAACATCTTTTATTCATCAGCATATAGCTGTTAACTGTAAGCAATGTACGTTAAACCAAGGGCTAAAGTTACTCTATATGTAGGTGTTTTACCTAAACCAAAAGATGCAAAGTAAGCATTTTACCTAGAGAAAAAACAGCCCCGTCCGCCAACTTTGCCCTGTAGGGAACGACAGAGGTTGAGGATTGCATTTTTGTTGATGTACCGCCACTTTTTTTGGAGGAAGCCCGGGGCGCAAGTTCCGGGCTTTGTTGTTTATTGCCGGTTAATCACCATTCCGGGCAAGGAGGCTCCACTTATGTAATTTACCGCTAAACAGTCCTCTAAAAGCTATCAAAAAGAAGTCCCGGATATTAATTTGGTCGTCCGATAAATCCTCAACAGTTATGCAAACTCCCGGCAAATTTTCACTTTTCATATTTTTGGTCG
>Ga0256839_1003078_pt1 | contig 17625 bp, 20 predicted proteins | sample 354166metaG_FD_185968 | JGI IMG/M metagenome (GOLD analysis project Ga0256839, IMG submission 185968) | Hydrothermal vent microbial communities from Mid Atlantic Ridge, Atlantic Ocean - 354-166 | ecosystem: Environmental > Aquatic > Marine > Hydrothermal vents | place: Atlantic Ocean: Mid... | reverse complement strand
GTCGACACCGACGGTGACGGCACATATGATGAAACTTTGGGACCATTCAAATGGACTGATCTGTAGCCGCCGGAGTATATACCCAGCCTTGTAATTCAGAAAAGGCCCGGTCCGCCGGGCCTTTTTTCATTCCAGAGAATCCACCGAAATATCCCGGGCCGCTGATTCCAGTCCGATTAAAGCTTTCCCGCAAACATACCGAATAAAAACTGTCGATTAGCGCGCACACCATGCGCCCGGTCGACCGGGAGTTTAGCGTATGAAGCGAGTTTTGCTGATTTTATGGATTGTCCTCACGGCGGCGGGCTTTTCCCATGCAGGCGGAAACGGGACGGAAGAGCTTGTCCCGGTATCAGCCCTGTTGAAATACAGCGGCAGCCGCGGTGACGGTCCGTTGTCCGGAACGGCAGCGGACATCGCTTATCCGGAAAATCATGCGGATACGGCCGCACGTTTTGCTCTGCACGATGAAATGGATATTGCATCGCGGGGATATATCGAATGGTCCGGCGCCGCAACGGGGTATGATGCACCGCCCCGGAACGCACCGCGGCCGCTTGTATATAACATCTCTGTAGTCTCCGCCAAAGAGAAGGCCGGGCATCAGGCGCCAGATACGGGAAGCACGTCGCCTGCGGCAGGAGCGCTCCAACTGGGGGCGGCCTTCCTGACGAATCTCGCGGTGCATGAATTCGGCCATGCGGTGGTGGCCGATTACGTGGGCGCAACGGGGAGTAAGCTGGACTTTTTTACAAGGCAGGGCGACCAGTTCTTCCTCGGCACAAGCACTGTTGAGGATATCGACGAAAAATCAAGGCTGCCTTATAGAGCGGGAGGGGAGTTTTTCGCCGACCTGACATTCGAGCACGCCTTGAGAAATTACAGGAAAAACGCCACAACGTTCAATAAGTCCCTGATGCTTGTCAGCGGCACCGATTTCCTGTGGTACTGCTTCTACTCCTTTTATCTGAGCGAGGGGCATCCGGATTTCGACCCGGTGGGCATCAGCAGGGAGACCGGCATATCCAGGGATACGCTCTTTTTCACCGTAATGGCAAAGACGGCGATAAACGCCTACAGGGTTTATTCAGGCACGGACTATGTCATACCTTACGTGAGCGTGGACAGGTATTCCGCATCGCTGAATCTCGCGATACCGTTTAATATCGACAGCTTCATCATGGACGGCGTTTTCATGAAACCGGACCTTTGATGGGAATAACGTAGTAACCGGGGGAGACCACATACTTGCCGATGAGCATCGACTCCATTGTATTGAGTTTATCCTCGTCCGGCATAAGCTCCAGTTGCATGTCCATGACTCCGTCCGTTATGGTGCCTTTCAGTCTTGCATAGCCCTTTTCACCTTCAAGGTTTATGGAGCTGACGGTTATTCTGTTTCCCTCGACCGACAAGGCGCCCTGAAGCCTGCGGAATGTGTTGAGAAGGGGTATCACGGAAGCGGTGTCGTCAATATTCAGGTCCGGCACCTCGAAGATTACATGCACGGATTCGCCCCTGATCGTGATCTCGGAGGAGACCCTGCCCCTGATATCAAGGCCGAAGCCCGCTATGTACGGGATTGCATCGAGTTCGGCACGGTCGATGACTATCCTGCCTTCGAGGGGGAGTTTCAGTATGCCGTTTACGTCACCTGTGCCTATCTTCCCGTTTATTGCAAAGGCGAGCCTGCCGCCGGCCAGATAGCGCGGCCTGAGACTGCCCGAGAAACCGGTAATGCGCAGCGCGGGCCTGCCGTCTATTTTCAGGTCAACGCTGCCGGCATGGAGATTGAAAAAGATCCCCTTGCTGAAATCCTCCATGGAGAGACTCAGACCGCCTTTGCCGGCGCGGGCTATGGAATCCCCGATCATATCCTGTATCACGTTATCAGGTATCGCAAAAAACCATACGAGGATTGCAAACACGGGAATGCCGGCGGCTATGTACATGATACAGCGGAGCCTTCTCATAAAGTCTTCACTCCCTGCGGGCGGGGTATACCGGGTGTGCAGATCTTTTTCATGCCCTGGTCAAAAGAGAGACCGTCAGCTTCAGAATGAATTTGTCGGGGTCTTCAAAGGTGGTCTTTATCTCCGCGTTTTTTATCTTCATCGGCAGGGGCGAGTTCTCGATCCTGTAGAGAAGATTGACTATGCTGTTGAGGTCGGTACCGCGTATCTCGAGTTCTGCGTTGTTTTCTGTAAATACATTGACCTTCTTCTTTTCAAGCGGCCTTATGACACTGGCCTTGAGCCCGAGGGACCCGAGCGTCTGTTCCAGCGTGGAGACAATGCCCTTTGTCTTTCTCAGGCCTATCTTTTTCTCTTTGGATTCAACCGTGCTTTTGATCCGTGCAGCGTCTCCGGCAAGTGATGCAATCTCCGTCAACTGCGCCCTTAATGCCCCGTTTTCTCTTTCAAGGTTCTTCACGTAAACGGATGTTGTTATCGTGAAGACAAGGGCAACCACTGCCGCAAGCAGCAGCGCCGTGATGCTCTTATCCAGAAACAGCGTCTTTACCGAGCGTGTCATACGGATTTCTCCTGCATGATGATCGTAAAGCTTATCTTTTTGTCCGCGGACGTTCCCGAGTCCACGACCTTGACCTCTTTGAATTCCGCCGAAAGAGAGTTCCTGAACGCCTCGACTTCCTCGAAAGAGCCGGCTGTGCCCTTTATCATCAGGTTCGTCCCCTCGGCGGTGAGTTCATAGAGCGTAATGCCGCTCTCTTTAATATCAGCGATGCTGCGCAGTATGTCAAGCAGCGGAATACCGGCAAGGGCATCCTTTTTCTTCATTAAGAGATTCATGTTCCCTTTGAACTGTCTCGCGGCATCGATTATTTTCTTGTCTTCCGGAAATACGCGGCGGTAGACGGCGGTTATTCTCTCCTGAAGCATTGCATGTTCCTTGTCCAGCGACACCAGGCGGAGCATTGAACCGGCGCCGAGCAATGCCAGGAGTATTATTACAAGCACTGCGGTGAGGCGCAGTTTTTTTCTGAACTTTTCGATGTCGCCCTGATAGGACAGTTCATCCCGGCGCAGGTTGACGGAAGGGTTCAGGAGTTCCTGCCCGGCGGCCCCGGCCCTGGCCTCCCTGCCGGCCACAGGCTCGTCAAGGAGGTCTTCCCCTCTCCCCCCGGAAAGCCGCAGGTCCAGCGAGGTTACGACCCTCGGTTCGACGCCTGCCGAGGCGAACATATCGATTATCCCGCGCAGCCTGGCCTTTTCAACACACACGGCCAGCACCCTGCTGCCGCTTTCGGAAGAGTCCGTGACAATATGATCTATCGAGTAATCACTGACGCTTCCGAGCAGCAGCCCTTCCAGCTCATATGCAAGCGTATCCCTGATCTTATCCCTGTCGGAAAATGGAAAATCCTGCTCCCTGAGCGCCAGCAGACTCAAAGGTATGCTGAGATACACATCCTCGATGCCGTTTTTTACCAGTGATGCCGGGAGGGACGGCGTCAGTTCCCCGTCCAGCGGAGAGGAAAGTGTATCAACAAGCCTCGCCTCCCCTCCCCGCCTGTCGAATATATAGAGATTTATTTCCCTGTCGGTCCAGTCAAAAAATCCTGTTTTCAATTATCCCTCTCTCCAGAAGTAGATATTGCCTGATGTATCCATGACACTCTCGATGACCCTGGTGATTTCCTCCACCTTTGCAGTGGAGATTATTCTGAAACAGGAACTCCTGCTCTCGATCCTGCCGATGAGCAGCATCCCGGTTGCTTCCATTCCGGATACCCTCTGTATATAGGACGGCTCTTCAAAGGGGGTGTCTTTCCTGTAAGCGATGATCCTCTTTGCAAGGGTCTCGGTAATGTCCTTGTGCAGGCTGACAAGTACCGGCAGGTCAGCGGTGTTGATGTTTATCCTGCCGTCTCCATATACCGTGATATACGGTCTGATCTTGTCGAACGTGCCCTGATCCATGCCTTCTATCAATTTTAATTCATCAACCGACCAGAGAAAAGTGTTTTTTGCGACATCCTCCGACCCGGAGAGTCTCGGCTCACTGTCGGGATCTATCCAGTCGGCGATAACCAGGGCCATGTCAGAATTAATATTAAGGTATTCAAGCAGCTTTTTCAAGGATGAAAGGGCATCCTCGTTGGTCAGGCCGTTCTGCCGGATTATACTGTTGATATTGAATCTTGAATTCTCATCCTCCACTTTAACCACAAGTGCGGTATCCGGACCGAAATCCATTGTAACAGGCAGCAGCGCCTCCCGCACGTCCGTATATGAATACTTCCTGATCTCCCTGAGGTAGCGCGAGCTGAGCACCTGCCCCGATCTGGCGACAAGCGAGGCCCTCTGGGCATTGGCCCAGTTGGATAATGATGAAGAGTCGATATACACCTCGTAGACAAAATCCACCACGAGCCCCACGAGGATGCTGACAAGCAGCAGGGTGATTATGAGCGCGGAGCCGCGTTCGTTTGACAGTAAATATTGAATGTTGAATATTGAACTTTTATTCACAGTCTTTCCCTTACAGTCGCATAAAATACCGGCGGTGGAGCAGGGGAGTCCGCCGGGAAAGCTTTATCCGCGATACCTTCAGGAAGTATTCCGCACAGCATATCGACGTCTTTTTGAACTTCACTTTCCGTTACTTCCTGCAACAGAGGCATATTTCCGATATCAAATCGCTTTATAAAGGTTTTCCGGCGGACTCCCCTGCATGTTCATGCAATATTAAGGTTTCCATTACAGTTGCATGAAGACACAGCCTGCACCCTCTCACAACCGCCTGCCCACTTTAGGCCTTGCGTATTCCGTGAGTTTCACCATCCTTCCGTTGTCATCGAATTCTATGGTGACCCTGACGACATCCGGCAATCGTCCTGTATCCGCGGTGTCCCATGTCTTCACCCACTTGTTATTGAAAAGAGTTTCAACGGTAAAGCCCTCGATACCCTCGACAACTTCCATGGTATAGCCCTTTGAGGAAAGCAGCGGCATGGCCTCCGTTTTCTTAAGGATCAGCCGCCCGTCTTCCTTCTCCACGTAATATGAAACGGTACCGGGATTGTTTCCCCTGAAAGAGTATGCCGTCAATTCCAGCGATGATGCATTACTGCCGAATATATCCCTGTCCCTGATCACGAAGGCCGCTTTAACCGTTGCATTATCGCCTGTATCATCAACGGCGCGGGGACTTTTCAGTATGGCGGCCTCGATCTCCCTCCTCATCATGTCCAGGGCGGTCCTTGCTTCATGGTACTTGAGGGATACACCGTCGAATCTGTCCACGGCGCGCTGAACCGAGAAAAACGAACTGTAAAGCGCCCCGAGCACTATGGTGAGGAGGGCGAGGCTGATGAGGACTTCAATAAGGGTGAAGCCCTCACGGTCCGAACTTAAACGATACAGTTGTTTCATGGATTCGGAATTTCTTTCTTAAAGGCAAGCCCGGTGAGGGTTACCTTTTTATCATCCCCCCGTATAACGGTTTTCAGCCTGACGATACCGGAGTCTCCCGCATCCAGCACCTTGTTTTCATACTTGAAACCGGTGTTTTCAATGGTGCCGCTGGAGTCTTTCTGTATCTCCTCGAGCTCGTACATCTTTTCCTTTGCCATCAGGTACATCCGGGTCGTGACGGTATTTTCATACATGACATCCGCATGGTAATTCACCGTGTGGAGTATCACCGTAACGGTTATCCCGATAATCGCAAGCGCGATCATGATTTCCAGGAGGGTAAAACCCTGCTTTTGAAGACTGAAAATTTTCAAAGCTTTTGCCTTTGAATTTTCCTTACAGTTGCATAAAATACCGGGCGGACCCCTCTGCGCGTTCATGCAACATTAAGGTTTTGAATGCCGTTGAACGTCTCATTAAAGCACATATCCCTTGTAAATCCTCGCCCTGCCGTTTAAAGGATTGAACTTCACCGTGTACCCGGCCTTGTCTTTCATTAGATGCAGCGTCAGGGGCTCTTCAGGTCCGAGGGGACCGAAGCTCAGGGCGACCTTCCCGTAAGAAACCTCTCCGGCGGAGGGGATAACAACGTCCCTGAACATAACATCATCTTTAAGTTTGAAACTGCGTGACTCATGAGTGCTTTCAAAACTCCACGAGTCGGTCTCAAGATCGATTTCAACTACATAGGTCTGCTTTCTGGCCGCTGCCTCATCATAGATATACCGCAGGGTGTTGCCTATGCGCTTTGCCTCGGATTTCAACGCCCTTTCGCCCGTATCCCACAGAGAAGGCATCACCAGCGCCGTGGTAAGGGATATGATGAAGATAACAACGAGCAGTTCGATTAAAGTGAACCCATGGTCCCCCGCGGTGCGGGGAATCGATATATTACATCTCCGAACTGACAATATCAGCATCGTATTTCTCCCCGCCCGGGCGGCCGTCGGCGCCATAGGAGATAATTTCGTAATCGCTGTCGGTGCCGGGGGAGATATAGACATACTCGTTGCCCCACGGATCAGGCCCTATGCTCTTTTTATCCAGATATCCGCCCGGTTTGTAGTTTTCGGGGATACGCCCGGTTACAGGCGGGGATATCAGCGCCTGAAGCCCCTGTTCCGTGGAGGGGTAAAACCCGTTGTCCATTTTAAAGAGTTTCAGGGCGGTCTCGAAGTTCTTTATCTGTATCTTCGCCTCTGTAACCCTGGCCTCATCCGTCCTGCTCATGAGACGCGGCACCACAAGGGCCGCCAGGATGCCGATGATGATCACCACCACCATCATCTCTATGAGGGTGAACCCCCCCGTTCCGTCAGGCTTTCCGGCGGTTCTCAGCATTGATCGGCTCTCCTGTTTCCATTGCCCGGCATCATTTAATTATAACGCGATTGCATCTCAATAATACAATATATCCCGGGACCGCCCCTGCGGTTGCATGAAAATACCGCCCGCGGACTCTCCCGCCGGATTTATGCAACATTAACCTTAAGCTTAACTTGATGCTGCGCAGGCGGGCAGGGGGCGACCCGTCACCCGCTCAACAACCTGAACTTTTCGGTGTACCGCAGTACAGTCCATACAAAAGCGGAATGGCTCCATGTCAGGGGCGAGACGGAGAGAGGGTTTCCGTTTAAAGGGTGCACTTGTTCCGCAAGCACACCGGAGGGAAGCGCATTCTTCACGCACCACTGAAGATACGGAACGGCCCTGCGGAGTTCCCGAAGGCTTCCGGCACGGCAGATCAGGTACTCCCCAAGCCACAGCGTTGATATGAACCATGGATTGCCGGCGACCTCCGGAGGACAGTCCGAGGGTCTCTGATAAATATCATTTTCATACCTGGCACAACCCTCGACAGGGGTTTTCAGCCAGAGTCTCCTGTGTATCGCTTCCATGGTTTCAACTATTCGCGGGTCCCCGGCGGGCATTGCCCCGAGGATGGCCGGCCCGGACTGGCTGACATCAATCACTTCATCGAGTTCATAACCGTTGCCCTTTCTGTAACCGGAGCGGGCATACCTCTTCAGGCCGGTGTGATACAGATGCCTGTCGAGTCCCTCCTTCATCCGGTCCGCCGCTTCCTCATATTCTCCCGCGGGGGAGGCATCCCGAAAGAGCTTCGCAAAATTCGACGCGGCCCTGAGCCCGGCAATCACCGCCGCAACGGTGAAGGCGTGCACCCCGAAACGCTCCTCCCACAGGTCGTAACACGGAAGCGGCAGCAGGGTGGCCGGGTCGCGGTGGGCCATGAGAAAACCGGCCGACTTTTTTATGAGCCCGTCGTAAAGGGTCCTGATGAATTCTATGTCTTTCGAACTCTCGTAGTGTATCCAGAGCGCCCACAGGATCAACGCGGTTGAATCCTCCTGTATGGGCAGGACCTCCCTGCCGTCCACCAGCCACGGATGCCAGTTGCTGGCCAGTGAACCGTCGGGATTGTAATGCTGGAAGAGATACCCGTTTTCCGATATGACGCGGGAGCAAAAGTCGAAAAACTTCATGCAGACGTGGGTGTAACCCGCCTTTGCCAGGGCGGCCGCCGCAAAGGCGCCGTCGCGGCCCCACATGTACGAATACGTGTCTTTCCCAAAGCGGACTATATCCGAGTCATTTGCCGCTATTATCGCCCCGCGGTTGTCGATCTGCGTCCTCAGGATCAGCAGGCTGCGGTTGAAAATGTCGGTGACGCTGCGGGGCAGGTCCGCGAATGACCTGGCTTCCTTTCCGACCCATGCCCCCCAGTAATCGGATGTCCGCCTGATGAGTTTCCCCGGGGTCTTATCCATGACCTCGCGGTTGAGCCGGGCCACCTCATTGTAATGCGTACCTGCGGCAATCCAGTAAAAACACCCTTCATTACCGCAGGCGGGCAGGTGCAGCCGTATCCCCACGGCGGAGTCGGCGGAGCCCCACGAAATGCGGCTCCCGCTGAGCTCGCCGTCCCGGGAGTTTTTCCATATACCTTCCTTTTCCGGCGCATCCCTGTCACCGCAGGCATAGTGCTCGACACCATGCCCGTCGGTTGTGCGGCAATTGATAAGAAAGTAGCGGTTGGCCTTGTAATGGATGATGGATCGTGTCCGCGGGTCGAAATAAGCCGTATCCCCTATGTCATTGCCGTAAAGATGAAAGTCGTGACGGAAAAAAAGCCTTACCTCGCGCTCCTCCCGCCGCAGGTTTTTCACCTCTATCTTCTTGATATATACATCCATGTCCACATCCACGACGTCACTGCAATGCAGTTCAATGTCAAGGGATCTGTTTTTCAGAAAAACACCGGTGACAAGGCTGTCATCATGATATTTCAGACTTTTTTCCCATTCCGGGCCCATCCAGGAGAGGCGTCCATCCACCCACACGCCGAAACGGAACGGTTCCCCCTTTGAATGGTTCTCCTGGCCTATAAGGGGAAAGTACACATCCCTGATCCGGTAATCGGAATCGAAATTAAAGAGAAGGTTGCCGTTGCTTACAGGTATATCCTTAGGCATGTCTGCCCGCCATCTCACCGTGACCTGAATGTTTATCATGACAACTCTCACACGGCCCGCCGTTCCGGCCGCCGATTACACCATGATACAGTTCCGAATACTTGCGGGCCATGCTTGCTATGGAGAAATGCCTTCTTACATGCATCCGGCACTCACGGCGGTCGATACCGTCCGTGCGGCCGGCCGCCTTGAGCATGGCATCCATGGAATCCGCCACAAACCCTGTTTTCCCGTCCGCTATTATCTCGGGAACCGATCCCCTGTTCAGCGCTATGACCGGCGTGCCGCATGCCATGGATTCGATCAGGACGAGACCGAACGGCTCTCCCCACTGTATGGGAAACAGGGTCGCCCGCGCATGCAGGTACCACAGTTTTTTCTGTTTGGTGGTGATCTCCCCGATGTAGATAATCTGCCTGTCGCACTCCAGCAGCGGCCTCATCACCCTTTCATAATAGTCACTGCCCGCGGAATGCCCGCCGGCATCAACGAATAAATCGATCGAGTCTTTCAACCCTGCGAAAAACTCCCTGTCTGCCGGCTTGTTCTGGACACAGCCTGCAATGATAAGCTTGGCGCCCGTCTTCCTGGCAATCTCTATGGCCCTGTCCTGTCCCTTGTCACGGGTCACCCTGCCGATGCTGAACAGATATCCCCTGTTGTCCCGGCGCTCTCCGGCAGGGTATTCCTCAACGTCGATTCCATGGTGGACGACGTTCTCCGCATTGACCAGGCCATTGTACTGCTTCTTCTGATATTCGCTTATGGCGACACAGGTTACGAGGGGGGATGACAGCATGGGACTGCACCACCGCTGGAAGGAGCCGCCCAGCAGGCTGTCTTTCGTGGACACGTGAAGGGTCATTACAATCGGTATATGCAGGCTGGATACGCTGTCATAAACAAATTCAACCGCCTTTGCATCATGCATGTGAATGACATCGATGTCGCCCATGCCCGCCCTGTACAGGGCATTCGAAAGATGCATATTCACGGCCTGTCGCCGCTGCGCGGTATCGGGGCTGCAATAATCGCCGATGCTGTGACCGACGGTCACGTAATGCTCACCCGCAACCCCGGAATCACCCGAGCAGGCGACAATCGACCTGTGACCTGAAGAGTGAAGGCCTTTGTCTATGTTATAGATAACTGTTTCAATAGGACCGTACCCGAGGTCCCGCCTGACCGGCCGGTTCAGTGTAGCCACATGCAGCACCGTAAGCCTTCCATGCTCCGTGTTTACCGCCATTGCAAGACCCTCCGTTCCGGTCCATGAATCAATGATCACGTTCAAACAACAAAAAGCCCCGCAGCTTTAAAGGCCGGGAGGCTTCCCCAACTCCGTCGGTTGCACATCAACTATAACATAACCGGAAACAATTAGTTGGGGAGCCCGCACGGTTCACGGCGCCGTTACAAAATCAGAGCGTTCCCTGCCCTGACAACCACACACTGAAGACCCCCGCAGCCTGCCTTGCCCGTTTATACAACATTAACCTTACAGCGGCATAAAAATGCCGCCCGCGGGCAGGGGAGTCAGGCGGAAAAGCTTTATCTGCGATACCTTCAGGAAGTATTCCGCACGGCATATCGACATCCTTTGGAATTTCACTCTCCGTTACGTCCCGCAATAAAGACATATTTCCGATATCCCATCGCTTCATAAAGGTTTTACGGCGGACCCCCCTGCCGGCTTGTGCAACATTAAGGTTAAGGTCAAGACCGATGTTTTGGTATTTTTAATCGGACTCGGATAATATAGTATGAAAGAAATAAGAGGACGGTATCCATGAGAAACAGAAGGCCGTTTAAAGTCAAAAAAGACACGGCAAAGCCGGTTGCGGATATTGTGAAGGAACTGAAGCAGGACCGTTCCGCGTCCGCCGATTACCGGCGGCGGTCCCTTGAAATCCACGGGCTTATCTGCGCAAAATGCGGGAGGGAGTTTGATTCCGGCAACCGGCATCTACTTACAGTCCACCACAGGGACGGAAACCGCTGCAACAATCCCCCCGACGGGTCAAACTGGGAGAATCTCTGCGTATACTGTCATGACGACGAGCACGGCAGGGACATCCTCGGGGACTATTTCAGTTCCGGCAAGGGAGAATAGTTCAACCTGTTATGGAGATAAACTATACCGCCATCATAGGCCTCGTTGCCGGAGTGTGTACAACCGCTTCTTTCCTGCCGCAGGTGGTAAAAACCATGAGGACGAGGGAAGCAAAAGACCTCTCAATGACAATGTATCTCGTTCTGGCGGCGGGCATTTTCTTATGGATAATTTACGGGATACTGATAGAATCCCTCCCCGTGATTTCAGCGAATGCGGTCTCTTTCGTACTGGCAACCATCATATTGATTCTCAAGATCAGATACGGCTGAGCAGAGCCTGGTGTATCCTGTGCCCGGCCCGGGGTTTCAAGCCCGCCGGTCAGACAACTTCACGGGCATGCTTCCGAGGAGTATGCCGGCCCCTCATTCCGCCAGCAGCTTACAGCCCTCTTGATGGATACTATTTCCCATCTTCCCTCGTTGTTTTTTCTCAATTTTATACGTTGAATATCTCCACGCACCGAGTCATCGGCAAAGCCGTCCCTTATAAGATTTATTTCGATATTCACAGGGGTTTCGATATTGTCGGCGCTGAATTCATAGGATATTTTCTTTAAATCGGACAATTCAAAGAGGTTGAACACGTAAAGTTCCGGCCTGCCAACCCAGTCCAGGCCGTCATCATAGGCCTTCCCTATTTTTTTGTTAAATGTGTCTGTCTCCACATCTTCCCACGATTTCACGGTTACGGATGTATTTGATGTGCACGACACGGAAAACAATACCGTAAAGAAAAACAACAGAACCGTCTTCATGCGATTTCTCATAAAGCTATCCGGATTTTAATCTGTCAGCCACTTTTTGTTTAACGTCCGGCAGTTGATTCTTGAGATTCCTGCCCGGACAGGCGGTCCTGGTGGTGCCTCCCGGCACGTTGAAATGGCCGTAAATACTGTTTTCATCCAGTTTGTATGTATTACACCAGTCCGTCAGGACACTCACAAGCGCATCTATCTGGGTTGCCGATGGAACCTCTGTTTCAAAATTCCCGACAACACATACACCCAATGATGCATGGTTGGCCCCCCTGGCATGGGCGCCCTGTATCGTCTCAGGCCGTCCGTCGACAACGCTGCCGTCCCCCTCTATGACTTTATGATAGCCTATCTGGCTGAAGCCCCTCTGTCTATGCCATCTTTCCATATCGGCCTTTTTTGTGGTTATCCTGTTGGTTGCTGAATGATGAACGACTAATTTACGTATTTTCATGGTATCAATTCAGGTTACCCGGAGGATTAACCTTAACCCTGCTGTTGCCGGTTTATGCAACATTAAGGGTTATAGTATAACAAAAAACCGTTTATTCAACGTTACAGTTGCATGAAATACCCGAGGCGGAGCAGCCGGTTTATGCAACATTAAGGTCAAGGTTCAATATGCAACTGTGACTTCCGGGTGCAGACCTTTGCACATGCCTCGCATCCGATGCAGTTACCGGGATTTGCCACGGACATCACCTTGTTGCCCATATCGTCTCCGAACTCATCATCCCCCTCAAACGGCTTCTCTATGAGCTCAAGCACATCCCTTCCGCAAACCTTGTAACACCTGCCGCATCCAATGCATTTCTCGGCGTCGATGGATTCAATAAACCTCGGGGTCCAGGTGTCCCCGCCCCTTGTGTAACAGACAACCTGCTGCATGATTCCTCCTTTCCTTACGCTATCGCCTCTCCATCCTCTTCGCCCGTCCTTATCCTCACGGCGGCCGTTACCGGTGATACGAATATCTTGCCGTCACCGTGCTTGCCGGTCCGGTTCACACTGATTAACGACTTTACGATCTTGGTGACCACATCATCCGGCACTATGACCGTAAGCAGTCTCTTGGGCACATAGAGAGCGACTTTCGGCAGTGTATGCTCAAGGGCATATGTCGAAGGTGTGGGCTTCAGTCTGGCGGATGTGCAGAAGCTCTCCGGCATCTCGGAGTCCATCTCCGCGCACATGGCGCCCTTCTGCTTGCCCCTGCCGTCGACGCTCTGTATGGTGAGCGAGGGATAGCCCAGTTCCTCAAGCGCCTGCTTTGTCTCCGGCAGCTTGTCCCTCCGTATGATTGCCGTGATCTCTTTCATAGTCCCGCCTCCCCCGTCCTGACGGTATAGGCGCTGTCCACCGGGCTGACGAATATCTTGCCGTCACCGATAAACCCCGTCTTTGCCTTTGTCTGTATCAGGTCGATCACCTTTCTTTCATCCTCGTCGTCAACCACTATCATCAGCAATGTCTTGGGGAGTTCATCGTAATGCACCGGTCCTACCTGCAGCCCCTTCTGTTTTCCCCTTCCGAACACCGGCATCTTCGAGACCGACGGAAATCCGGCCCCCTCCAGCGCCAGCACCACTTCCTGTTCCTTTTCCGGCCTTATGAAGGCCCTGATCATCTTCATATTACCTTCCTCCTTTTTATGTTACGAATGACTGTTAATCGCCTTTTTAAGCCACGGAGGCGGCGAGGTCTTCAGCTTCTCAAGGAGCAGTTTCAGCGCCTCCTCAATCGGCACCGCACCCTTTACCTTCAGGGGCATCATGCCCCTTTTTACAAGCCTTGCCGCGGACGGCCCGCCTATCTCCGTCAGGTATACGATCCTGCAGTCGGACAGTTTCCCGACCTTCTCCTCCACCCTTTCATCATGCACCTGTCCCATCCCCTTTGTCCCTTCAACGGCAGTATCCCTGCCTTCCGCGAATTTTCTCATTTCAATGAATTTATAGCCGTCCCTTGTCAGCTCGTAAACCGCAAACATTCCACACCTGCCGAAATGCTCATTGACATTGACACCGTCGGTTGTTGCAAATGCGACCTTGATCATCAGTGCACCCCCTTCATAAGCAAATTTGCCGTATCATTAATCATTGACAGGGTTCCCATGTAGCCGATGGTGATCCTGGTCGTATATCCCAGGATTTTGTACACGGGGAATCCCATCTGGTACAGCGGCACCCCGAGCCGTGCGGCCGTGTCTTCGGCATGAGAGTTTGAAATCAGCAGGTCGAAATCCCCCCTTACCGAAAACAGGTCTCCGATGACGATCTTTTTTGCAATGGCCGTACCTGCAGGCCGCGGGGAATACGGAAGCACGGCAAGCTCTATATCCACGGCCATTTCTCTCAGCCATGCCGAAGTCTGCACGGCAAGGTCGGGCTCAAGCGCTGTGCAGACCTTTTTGCCGCTCAGGTAAAAATGGGCGTCCCTCATCCCGTCAACCAGCATATCCCTCTGCCTCATGTATCTCCGGCCGACCGGCCTGCCGCTCAGGGCGGAGAGTATCTTCATAAGCGCATCCGTGCCCCGGAGCCCTGCAACGCTCTCCAGGACAATATATTCAATCCCGTATTTTTCATAAAGCAACCGGGCCGGCGATTCCATGCTCATACCTATTGCGAGCGTAAATACGGAGCCGCTCATCCCTTCTATCTCGGAGAGCTTCGCGCCTCCCGATGACAGGGCGGAAAAGCCGGGCCGGCTGCCGTCCAGCGAGGAGAGGTCCGGCAGAATAACGGGCCTCAGTCCGAACGACTCGACAATCTCCCTGAGTTCCGTAAAATCCGCCGGCGTCAGGTGCGCCCCTGCAAGCACATTTATCTTACCCCTCATATCACACCGCCTCTCCGCCCGCGGCTTTACAGTCTCCCGCAAAACCGCCTCCGTGGCCGCTGAATACCCCTTCTCCATCCCGCCTTCATAATCCGGCGCCGGAATATGAATAATCCTGAATTTTGAATTTTGAATTTTGAATTTTGAATTTTGAATCCTGAATCCTGAATCCTGAATTTTGAATTTTGAATTTTGAATTTTGAATCCTGAATCCTGAATCCTGAATTTTGAATCTTGAATTTTGAATCTTGAATTTTGAATTTTGAATTGTTTTATTACACCCGGGATATCGTCACCCTTGACCTCTGAAAGCCCGGAAGTGAGTATCCCTACCAGGTCGGGATATTGCTTTTCAATAAGTTCCCGCACAACCCTCACCACACTGTCATCCCCGCCCATTACAACATCTTCAGTAAAGAGTTTTGTGCTCATGAGGGCGACGGGCTCCCTGTAGTGTTTTGTCATAAGCACCTTTGCAAGGAAACCGCATCCCTGGGCCCCGTGAATCACGGGAACCGCCCTGTCTATTCCCTGCAGGGCGATCGCAGCCCCGATAGTCTGTGAGTGCTTCAGGGGATTGATGGAGATGCCACGATCCTCCTTTATTTCCCTCCTTACCAGGGGGGGATTAAGGGGGGTGAAAAACCTGATGCTGTTGCTTATCTGTTCGGCAAGGGTTACAAGGCCGTCATAGCCGGCATATGCAGTGTGCCTCTCCTGGTTCACGTCCACAAAGGGGAAACCTTCCTTCATGGCAAGATAAAGGTTCCTGCCGCCTGCAACGAGGATGTCCGCATTGTTCCGCCTCATGAGCCTCCGCAGGCCGGCGGGACTCACATCCTCCACAAGCGGGGCATCAGTACCGAGGATGGCTTTCATCTTTTCCTCGTCCTCGAACGTGCTCTTTTTTGTGCCCGCTGCGACTATCCTTATGCCGAGATCAAGAAGGGCCGAGATAAAAGACCAGCTCTTGACACCCCCGGTATACAGAACCGCCTTCATGCCCCTGAGGTGTCGATACGGCTTCAGACGCGCCGCAAGCTTTTTTTCTTCTCTATTAATGATGGATTCGATATTGTTCATCAATTTCGGATTTTGAGTTTCGGATTTTGAATTTTGAATTTTGAATTTTGAATTTGATGCTATCAGCCTCAACGCCTTCGACATCTCCGTCTTGCCGAAAAATGAGACCTCAACATAAGGTATGCCGTATCTCCTTTCCATTTCCCTTGCCACGTTGATAAGGGCGCGGCTGCATACGACCACATTCAGCCCGGCCCTGTGTGCATATGTTATCTCTTCAAATGTTGAGTCACCGGTAATCCTTGAAAGCACCCGTATGCCGGCTTCTTCAAGAAGCGGCTCAACATTCCACAGGTCTCCTGCAATGTTGTATTCGCCGATAAGATTTACAGTTGCACCGGATGATGGGGAATCATGCGCGGGCTCGCCTGTGCCTATCACATAATCAAGCAGCACCTCGCCGGCTATCCTGTTTCCGAGGTTTTTGGGGCCTGCAAAACCGGGGGCGTTAACAGGTATGACTCTCACACCGCAAACTTCCCCGGCCTTTCTGCAGACAGCCTCGATGTCCTCCCCGATAAGTCCGCTGACACACGTGGCGTGGACAAAGATCGCCTTTGGACTTACCGCCCTGTTTGTCTCGATGACGGCCTTCAGGAGTTTCTCCTCCGAGCCGTAGATTATATCCATTTCATCCATGTCGGTTGTAAAACCCATCCTGTGCAGGGACGCCTCCACATTTGACAACGTGCCCCTTCCTTCCCATGAATTGCCGCAGCAGGCAATGGGCCCGTGGACGATATGGGCGGTATCGGCTATGGGCTGAAGCACTATCATCGCCCCGTCGAAGGCGCACGATTCCCCGCCCCTGCTCCTGCAGGGCTTGTCCTTTTTGTCCGTGCTGCAGCCGTTTTCAAGGAGACTGTTTATATGGGTCATACAGCTTATCCCTTTATTAATTGAACAACAAGATATGTGTTAACCAAGCAAATAGCATACCCGTCGGCAAGTTATGATTTTTCAAAGAACCGCAGTAATCCTGCAGGAACCGATTGACACAATAGTGTAGCCTTTGCAACATTTTTGTCCGACCCGGAAACAGCTTGAAAGAACAAGGCGTTTGAGTTGCGTTTCCCCATACCGGTGATTCAACCCGGACCGGACGTCGCAAGTTCCGTAATTTTCATCCGGGCTCCGGTATCGGCCTCGTCTCGATTCATCCGGCATCGTTCCCTGCCCGCGACAGTCATAGAACAACCCGGGTTCGACAGTCGTAGTAAAACAAAAGCTGATTCAGCGAATAAAAACAAGGAGTTAGAGTGATGTCGGATTTTTGGCGTGTTACTACAGGATCAACCCCTCAAATTGACCTTATAGAGCTTTGGTGGATGAGGAATATTCAATCTTTTCAATATGTTAGACTGTTCCGGGGTCAGTTCAGTGCGCTGTACAATACGTCCATCTTTTGATTGAAATTTTCCAAGATGCATACGCTCCATAGCAGCTCTGATCCGATCCCAGGGCATCCCTGTTTGACGCTCTGCAATACGTACCAGTACAAGGGCAAGAAAGCAAAGGAGCACATGAGCCCTGATCCTCTCATCCTTGCGATGATAAACAGGCCTGAGCTCCAGCGTGCTCTTAAGGGTCCGGAAGGCCCTCTCCACCTCCAACAGTTGCTTATATCCAAGCGCTGCATCCTCGGCACTGAGGCTGTCGTCACTGGTGGAAGGTCTTCCTTAACCATCTGTACAGTCTTCATATCCTGCGTATTACCCGGAAGCACCCAGCATCTCACCGGTATGCCTTCCTTCGTTACTGCCAAACCAATGACCACCTGTGGAAGATCTCCCCTCTTGTCTTTGGAATGTCCATACCTCCTGAGCCCTTCTTCGTCTTCTTCCTCAATCTCCATATATGTGCTCGTGGTATCGAAGAATACAAGGTCCACCTCAA
>Ga0256839_1003077_pt1 | contig 17631 bp, 14 predicted proteins | sample 354166metaG_FD_185968 | JGI IMG/M metagenome (GOLD analysis project Ga0256839, IMG submission 185968) | Hydrothermal vent microbial communities from Mid Atlantic Ridge, Atlantic Ocean - 354-166 | ecosystem: Environmental > Aquatic > Marine > Hydrothermal vents | place: Atlantic Ocean: Mid... | reverse complement strand
GAATAAGCCATAGATCACGTGGCTCGGCTCGCCAACGCTTGAGGTCTTTGCCCTCAAGCCAAGGCTTGATAATTTCCTCTGATTTTGCATCTTGCGCCACTAAGGCATCACGGGTTTTGCGATCAATCACAAATGCCTCATTGCGTCCAGTTAAAACACCGCGATAAGGCGAGCCATATACCTCTTTCAAGGTTGGTTTGCCCTGAATGATTTTTTCTCTTAGCGCTCTTAGTTTTGGGCTTTCTAGCTCCCAGCTTGTTTCGTCAAGTGCGTTTTGCGGGAATGGTTCTGCTTTTTTATCAAAGCTTTTGGAAAAATTATCATTAGGTAAAGTCTTGAGTTTCCAAAAGTGCAAATTATGATTTTTATTTTGTTTGTCTTTAACAAAAGTCAAAATAGCTGGATAGGTGGTAACGCCATCAAAAATCTGCAAATCACCAAAATCCACTATGGTTTCAATCAATGCCTCTTTTAATAAATATTGGCGAAGCGGTTTGCCTGAGCCTGTTTTGAAAAAGGTAGAAGAGGAAATATAACCCATTCGCCCGCCTTTTTTTAGCAGGCGTAAACCACGCTCAAAGAAATATGAATATAAATCAGCAACCCCATGATAAACCTCAAAGCGCTTTTGTAGATAGGGTTTTAGAGGGCTTAATAATTCTTGGCGAACATAGGGTGGGTTGCCCAAAACTACATCAAAACCGCCGGCGGCAAATACTTCTGGAAAAGCCTTATGCCAATTAAAATCATGCTCTAAATAGGCAAAATTTGAATCTTCAATTAGTGAATCTCCAACTCTTAATGTATGGTCAAGGCTTGCTAGCTCTTTGCCTTTTTTTGCGGTTTTAAGCCAAAGCGAGAGTTTACTTATTTCAACACTTTCTGCATTTACATCTACGCCATAAAGATTATGCGAGAGTATTTCTGCATCGGGATCAAAAAGATCAGCTATTCCGCCACGCAATTCCTCTAACTTGGCGTTGACCTTGTCATACTCATTTTTGAGGAAATCAAACGCAGCAATTAGAAAAACTCCAGAGCCACAAGCTGGGTCAACTACACGTAAGCTCTGCAATGCAGAACGATAATCTATCCATGCTTTTAATTCTCGCTCGTTCCATTTTTTATCGCCTCGCTTTCCTCCTTTGGAAAATTTTAGGCTTTCATAATTATCAACATCACCCTTGCCATATTGTTGCATTGCATTTTGGAATAATTCTTCAATATGAACTCCAAGGGTTTTTTCAACAATGAAATGGGCGATGTAATCAGGGGTGTAAACAATGCCATCACGTTTGCGTCTGCCAGTTGTGCCGCTTTGTTTTTCGCTCTCCTCTTCCTCGCCCCTTGCACGTGCTAGCAATCGCTCTAAATCTGAAACAGATTGTTCAAAAATCCGCCCTAAAATTGTAACTCCAACCTCAGTTTCAAAGTCATAAGCACCAATGGTTTTGAAATTTTCGCAAATTTCATCAGGCAAAATAATTTTGTCTATCCAGCCATCAAAAGTAAAAAGCCCACCATTATATTTAGGGATTTCTAATGCCTTGCTTCCTTTGTCGATTGCGCTAAAAAGCGCCAAAAAATTCTGCCAGATTGGGCGTGGATTATAGGGATCGGAATGTTCAAAGGCTTTTTCTAGTGAGCGAGCAGGCAATAGTTGTTTATCTTCTGCAAAAGCGATAAATAATATTCTATCAAGAATTTTTTGTGCAGCGCCAACAGCTTCAACTTCATCAATATGTTTATTGCTTATCGGAATTTGCACAATGAGGTTTTGTCGCAAGGTTTTATAATCGGCGTAAAGCTGATCGCCAATTTCTTTGTCTGCTTTTTCACTCTCATCAAGGAGATTTTGAGTGTTACCTGTGAGTAGATTTTGGGCAGCTAGTAGCAATATGAAACGTGCATATTCGAATGGCTCTATTAAGTCTTTTAGGAAAAATTGCTCATATTCAAGCTCGCCAAGAGCATAAGAATAGAGCCTAATTTCTACCATATTAGAAACCAAAACCCATTTTGTGCCAGCATTATGCCGCCCATAGCGCCAAGCCTGCTCAACTGGTGTTTCTTTTCGCCCTGCAATCGGAGCGTCAAGGTCATGCGTCTTTGCGCCCTTTAATTCAAATGGGGCTATGACTTTATCACGCTCATCTTTTCGTCCAAAATAGCCTAAGGCTAAATCAACAGACCCTGAGCCAAGTGAATATTCAACATAAACAGTTTGTAAATCGCTTGAACCAATAGCCCCTGAATACCCAAGTATTTTCTCAATAATATGTGTTTTGAAATCACTTTGCAGACTGGTTTCTTTTATTTCTCTAATTTTTTTATTATTGATATTTTGCGCCCAATGCTTAAGCACAGTTTCATGCTCTGTTGGGATTGGCGCTGGTTTGCCAATGGCTTTTAGTAAAGTGCGCTTGTTAAATAAGGTCATGGGTTTTAAGAATCAATTATTAGAAATAATATTAAACTGACCTTATAAAATAAAATCAAAAGTTACCACTAAGCATTTTGGAGTTATGTTTTATGACAATAATTTTCAATATTCTAAACCCCCACCCCTAGCCCCTCCCCGCAAGGGGGAAGGAGATTAGGTTTTGCTTCTTTGCAAATGGAGTAGAGATTAGAAAGATTGAGCAATAAATTACTTATTCAGTTTCCTGTTTTTCTAGCAGGTAAGTGGCGATTGCTTGTTGGTCTTTGGGGGTTAGGAAGCTGGTGTTGTATAGGACTAATTTGCCCATTGAATCTCCAAAACTGTCGCCGTTTGGGGTTATTCCTGTTTCTAGGGCATAGGCTAGGTTATCTATCGTCCAGTTGTTTTTTTGCAGGCTTTCAAAGTCTATTGCGGGGGCTTTGCCGCCTCCGGGTAATTTATTATTTCCTTTAAATTCATACGCATTTGACTTGCGCGCCCCTGCTATATTTCTTGGGGTGTGGCAGGCGGCACAATGGGTTGCGCCTTCAACTAACAGGCGGCCTTTGTTCCAGACATCGCTTTTTGAGGCAATGGGTTTGGTTTTTGGCTCTGATAAAAATGCCGCACGCCATATTTTTAATCCCCATCTTTGATTGAATGGAAAAGGCATTTCATGGCTTTTTGATGGGTTAGAATTTGCTGGCACTGTTTGAAAAGCCGCCCAAAGATCAGCAATATCTTGATCGCTAAAATTGGAATAAAACTCATAAGGAAAAGCAGGATAATATGCTTCTCCTTTTGGGGATATGCCCTGTTTAACAGCCATATCAAAATCTTCTATGCTCCAATTTCCGATGCCGTATTTCTTATCGGTGGTAATATTTGGAGAATAAAGGTTGCCAAAAGGAGTGGTAAATTTTATGCCCCCAGCTAATGGCGTGCCATTATTTGCATAATCAGTGTGGCAAGAAATGCAACCACTAGCACGGGCTAAATATGCTCCATTATTAACATCACCCTTTAATGTGTTTGCCTCGACTTTTTGACCTATCGGCCAAAAAATTACTGCGCCAAGTCCTGCTGTTACAATAGCTGTAACAGCAAGAGTGGCTGAAAATATAAATCTCATAATTTACCTAATCTGTGCGAAATTGTGTGTGACAAGCGGCACATGAATTTGTGACGAGCTTAAAGACGCTATCGGCTGGCATTTTTGCAAGCTCTTCAAGGGTGGGGTCGGCCTTAGGCGCGCCTCCCATCATAGAAGAGCTGCCGCCCATCATGCTTGCACTTCCTGCTGCATCATTGTTAGCATCGCTTTTATCAGCAAGACCATTATTTGCAGCCTGAGCAAGCCCATCTGTTAAGATGAGTAATTGGTTTGAGAGATCACTAAACTTATCCCAATCCTGCCAAATCACGGGTTTTGCTTTTGAGACATTTTTTGTCATATCCATTTCCATGTCCATTTTAGGAAATAATTTTGTCATTGTTTCGCCAGAATGGCTTTTGATTTCAAGCGCTGCATCTCTTACAATTTGAGCATCATAGTTAGATTTGCCCTGCATCATCGGCACTAAAAGTTTAATATTTTTGCCCATGACAGACATAGCGTCCATACGCTGTTTGACTATGCCAGTTGCGCCCTCGTGTGCAACAGCAACACCAGCAATGATTGAGGTAATAATAATGCCTGTAGTTATAGTTTTTATTTTCATTTTTATATCCAAATTAGAGTAAAATTATATTTTAAAAAAATCAGGAAATATATCGTGGAGGGGGTGGGTCAAACTTAAGGGGGGCAAAATTTAATTGTGAATAATGAGGAATAAAATCAACCTGAATTGGCTTTAATGATTTTGTTGTTTGAGTGCTGTTTAGTAAAGCCAAAAGAGAAGTGCATAGCGGTTTTTCAGTGCAATGGCTTTGCAAATTTATATCTTTTGTTAGTGTGTTTGATATTTCTTTTTCTGAAAATGTCATAGAAATACTGTGTGCATTAACACTGATTGGCGTTAAGAAAAGAGCGCCAATAGATAATAAGGTCGCAAGAAGCAATAATTTGGCTTTAAAGAATTGTTTTATGCTCATTTATTATTTGCTCTTATCTGTTGAGTTAAAAACACCAGATAAGCCGTCTAATATTGTGCAGTCTGGGTCGTTGTCACCATGGCAAGAAGCAACCAATTTATTCAAACTTTCTTGCATTGTTTTTAGCTCGTAAATTTTACGCTCAATGGTTTTCAAATGAGCTTGAGCTAGCTGTTTTACATCAGCACTTGCGCGGGTTTTATCCTCGTAAAGGCTGAGTAGCTTGCGACAATCCTCAATTGAAAAATTTAATGATCGAGCACGTTGTAAAAAATGTAATTTTATACCATCAGTTTCACTATAATCACGATAGCCATTTTGTTTGCGATTGGGCGAAATAAGACCAATTTCTTCATAATAACGAATTGTTTTTGGCGGCAGGCCGCTCTTGTTAGCTATTGTTGAGATATTCATTTTATAACTCTTGTTTATCAAAAATAGGAGAATAGTAGTATTTATTAAACTATCCAGCAGATGGAAGGTCAAGCGCATATTCACATCACTAATGCGTGATAGCTAATTGTATAGGTAATATGTTGATATGATGGTTATTTTATTGCTCTTGGTGATAGTTGTAATGGCTAAGCGAGTTAATAGAGATTGTAAATTTTATCTGGAATAATTATGCAGATTTATAATAAATATTTTTCATATTTGAGGAATGATTCATAAGTTGTTAATGAGAAAAAATATAGGTTGCTTTCGGACGCAAAGTAAAATTTGCAAAAAGCTATATTCATGAAATGTTTAATTATTGTTGCTCACCCGTTAGCTAAAAGTCTTAGTAAAGAATTTAGCTCGCGTATTTCTTCACGACTTGTTGGTTTAGGGCATCAGGTTGAGATTGAAGACCTTTATGTTCAGAAATTTGACCCTGTGCTTTGTAAAAAAGAGCGTAGAAATTATTATGAAGACGTTTATGATGTTGGTGAACTTGCCCCATATGCTAAACGCTTAAGTGAAGCAGAGGGGTTGATTTTAGTTTTCCCTACATGGTGGTTTGGGTTTCCTGCTATCTTAAAGGGCTGGATAGATAGGGTTTGGGTTCCTGGAGTTGCTTATAAACATGGACATGATTTTGGTCCAATAAAGCCAAATCTTGATAAATTAAAAAAGGTCTTGGTTGTAACTTCGCTCGGCACGCCATGGTGGGTTGATTGGTTAATAATGCGCCGACCTATAAAAAAGCTTATTAAATATAGCTTGTTATCGACTTGCGCAAAAAATGCAAAATTAGAATTTTTAACTATTTATAATAGTGAAAATATTGACGAAAAGAAACTAAAGCAATTTACCTATAAAATTGACACCATTCTTGATACATGGAAATAATTATTTTTATCAATTTCTTTTGGTAATGCCATGGCTAGTTTTTGCCCAAAAATAAGGTTTTACCATCAGCTCGTAAGCTGCAAAAATTGACGCTATACCGCTTAATGCCCAATAGATAGGTAGGGTTGGTATAAGCCATAAATGTTTATATTTTTTGAGACGTATAAGACCAACTATAGAATGAAGAATAGTTGCAGAATAACCAGCCAGCAGAAAAAATAAATGCACAAATAACCAGCCTTCAATATTTTGTAACCCTAAATTGTCAGCCTCAGTAAAACGATAAGTCAATATAATTAAAAATATTGTGTGTAAGGGAGCGCTAATTATGAGTGAGCCAACATAAATTTGGAATGCTAAAAATTTTTTCCAACCAGCATCAGCTAAAAAATGACTGACGTGGCGATTATGCACAATGAAAGTTTGCATCCAGCCTTTCATCCATCTGGTGCGTTGGCGTATCCATGGCTTCAGTGTTATGGGGGCTTCTTCATAAGTTTTTGAGTGTAAAATGCCAGTGGAGTAGCGTAATCGAGAAAAGCGCAAGCCCAAATCAGCATCTTCTGTTACATTAAATGCGTCCCAGCCTCCTACTTCAAGTAGTGAGCTGGTGCGAAAATGATTTGATGTGCCTCCTAAGGGCATTGGAAATTTCCAACGCGAAAGAGCTGGCAACATAATGCCAAATAGGCCAGAATATTCGGCGCAAAAAAGTGCGGTTAGCCAACTTTCATCATCATTATCAATAACTAATTCGGCTTGGATGCAATCAACAGATAAATTACTAGCAAAAAAGCTAGCACTTTTGCGCAATTGATCTTGCTCAGGAATATCCTCTGCATCATAAATAACTAAATGTTTGCCGCGCACCAAAGGAAGAGCAAAGTCTAGAGCTTTTGGTTTGGTGTGAGGAGGAGATTTTGGAACAATGATTAACTCAAAGCGAGTGTCGTCAAGAATTTCCCTTACTGCTTGAATGGTTTTTGGACTAGTAGATTCAACAATAAATTTAATGTCTAACTTATAACTAGGATAATCTAGTGCTCGCATAGCTTTTGCTAGTTGTGGAATCATTTGCGCCTCATCTCTTAGGGGAATTAGCACCGAATAGATTGGTAATTCATCATCACAAAGCATTTTTTGGTTTTTTGGCTCATAGAGTGGCATAAATATTGCTGAAATTCGAAACCACGCTGGGATTAAAAATAATATGCTAAGTAAAGGCAATAGATAAATGGTCATTGATAATGGGGTAAAAGTGATAATGCTAATTAAAGAAAATACAACCAACAAAAATATAATGCGTGATGGATAGCTTAAATCAAGGTGAGCGCTGGCATAAGGCCAGCGACGTGCCAAACGCTGTCTGGCTTCATCACTCATCTCATTACTAAAACTCTCAATCAACGCTTCGAGCAAAGCATTTGGTGGTACAATACAGATATATGTCGGAGACTTTAGCGCAATTTGTTGCTTTAGTTTAAGCATATCAATTGCACTAGGGGAGGTGAATATCACCTGCTTACCTAACACATTGGCACCAAAGCTTTTTATAGATTTTAATTGTTTGAGTTGATCTATTTCTAAATCTATTTTTAAATTTCTTGGAATAATTTCACTAAAAGCAAGATTACAATATTTTGCAGCACGCTTAAAAATAAGCACTAAAGATAGATTATATTTAATTGCCAGATATTTAAATAGATCAATATTTTTGTCTGATGCAACTTGAATGATTTTATCGGCATGTTTGATGTTTTTACAATGTGGTGCAATCACATAACTAACTAGCTGCTGGATTGTTTTTTCTTCACTCAAGCTTTGCAATTTTAATACTCACCAGAAAACTAAAAAAATATCTTTGCAAATTGAATGATTGCCTGCAAGATAGTCAGTGTAATATATTGCTTAAAAAATCAAATTAAAACTAAAGGACTATAAAATTGCGCCAAATATTGATTGCAATCTTATTATTCATGGGTGTTAGCAGTGTAATGTTGGCTGGGGCATTAGCACAAAATATTCCATATCATAGTGACCCTTCTGCTAGAGTTGATGTGCCTGATCCTTCATTATTGCCTGCTATTAGGTTTTTAACCTCTAATGATTATATCCCGTTTAATTTTCAAGATGAAACTGGGCAGTTAAAGGGTTTTCATATTGATTTGGTTGAAGCAATTTGTGATGAGATTGATATTTCCTGCACGGTGCAGGTTTGGCCGTTTGAGCAAATTGCTGATGCTTTGATTTCAAATCAGGGAGATGCAGCAATTGCAGGGCTAGAAATAAATGAAGAAAATGCCAAACAATTTGACTTTTCAGATATTTATTTAATGTTCCCAGCCAGATTTGCGCGGCCGATAAATGCACGGGCTTCAGACGCTAAAAATCAAGTGATTTCGGTTAGAAAAAATTCTTCACACGCTAAATTTATATCTCATTATTTGCCAAGTGCAAAAGTTAAAGAGTTTGAAAATGAAATTGAGGCGCTTGAGGCAATGAAAAATGGACAGGTTAGCACTTATTTTGGTGATGGTTTAAGAGCCTCATTCTGGCTAGCCAAAAACCTTGACTGCTGTGCCTTTGCTGGTGAAGCATACTTTAATTCACAATATTTTGGGCAAGGTTTAGCAATGGCTTTCCCTGCTGGCAAATCTGCACCAAGAGATGGAGTTAATTATGCTTTAGCTAGGTTGAAAAAAAATGGCCGTTTTGATGAAATATATTTAAGATGGTTTCCTGTTAGCTTTTATTAGCTGCGACCTTGCCCCTTTTTGAGCCTTGCACTTCTTATATCTTCCTGCGCCTTGCTCTTTATGCTTTTCTGAGCCGCGCTCTTGCACTAACTTCTATCGCTGCAGTTGTTAATCTATCAAGATTTAATCTATCGCGCATCATTTCTAACCAACGCAGCTCTTCTTGCAACAATTCTAAATCAACCGCGGCAATTTCAACAGCAAGAGCATAGGCGGTGTCGTGTAATCTTGCAGGTAAAACTGCTAGGGCAATATCTAGGATTTTGTTTAAATCATCAACCTGTCCCATTAAGTCCACGCAATTTGATGCCGCTTGAGCCAACATGTCGCGATCATAATTGACAAAAATTGGTAATCTATCTGTAAGCGAGCCAATTCTATCAAGTTCAATCGAGGTTATATCTCTATCTGCGGCAGCCGTAACTACCATTAAATATACTAGTGCGTCTTGTGAGGATATGCTCATTAATTTGTCCTTTTGTGTTTAGGTTATATTTATAGCTAGTTATTGAGATGGATAAAACAAGCAAAAGCAATAATAAATTTTGCTTCGCTTTTACTTGTTGATTGCTTCGCTTGGGCATGATTAAAGGATTTATTACTAACAACTGGAAATATATTGTGCCAAATTCTAATTTACCTCCCCTTGACTCTGATTTTTTTGATGCAGCCCAAGACGCAAAAGCATGGCCGCTTGAAGAGGCGCGAAGATTAGTCAAACGAGTTCAAAGAACTAATCAGAGCAAAGTGATTTTTCAAACAGGGTATGGCCCGTCTGGCCTGCCTCATATTGGCACTTTTGGCGAGGTCGCACGCACTGAAATGGTGCGCACTGCTTTTCGTTTGTTAACTGAAGATAAAATTGAAACTCAAATGATTTGTTTTTCTGATGATATGGACGGCATGAGGAAAATCCCACCTAATTTACCAAAGCAAGATATGCTTAAACAGCACCTTGGGAAGCCATTATCTCGTGTGCCTGATCCGTTTGCAGGTGAAAATAAAGGTGATAAAAAATATAAAAGTTTTGCAGATCACAATAATCATCGCCTGATGAATTTTTTAGATATGTTTGGCTTTAATTATGAATTTATCTCTTCAACAGAGCAATATACATCTGGTAGTTTTGATAAAGCTCTTTTGCGCATGCTTGAGGTTTATGACAAAATAATGGATATTATTTTGCCAACTTTGGGAGAAGAGCGCCGCGCTACATATTCGCCATTCTTACCAATTTGCCCGCGCACAAATATGGTGTTGCAAGTGCCAATGATTGCGAGAAATGTAGAAAAAGGCACAATCACTTATATTGACCCACAAACAAAGGAAGAAATTGAAACAAGCGTTACAGGTGGGGCAGTAAAATGCCAATGGAAGGCCGATTGGGCTTTGCGCTGGTATGCGCTTGGGGTGGATTATGAAATGGCAGGCAAAGATTTGATTGAGAGCGTTAAGCTTTCTTCACGTATCGTTGCGGCACTTGGCAGCAAGCCACCTGAGGGTTTTAATTTTGAGTTATTTTTGGACGATCAGGGGCAGAAAATTTCAAAAACCAAAGGCAATGGTATTTCGGTTGAAGAATGGCTTAAATATGCTCCGCCTGAAAGTATTGCTTTGTTTATGTATCAAAAGCCAAAGGCTGCGAAACGCTTGCATTTTGATGTTATTCCAAAAGCAGTTGATGAATATTATAGCTTTGCATCGGCCTATCACCGTCAAACAACAAAAGAACGCTTGACTAACCCAGTTTTTTATATTCATTCAGGTGCGCCAAAAATTATTGATATGCCGATTAGTTTTGCGCTTTTATTGAATTTGGTTTCAGCAGCTAATGCGCATGATGAGCAAGTGCTTTGGGGTTTTATTTCTCGGTATGCACCAGATGCCTCGCCAAAAACTCACCCCGAACTTAATAATCTTGTAGGTTATGCAATTGCTTATTTTGACGATTTTATTAAGCCCACAAAAAAATTCCGCGCCCCTGATGAAAAAGAAAGAAATGCGTTAATTGCTCTAAGAGACGGTTTGAAAAAACTTGAAAAAAACTCTGATGGCCAAGAAATTCAAAGTTTAGTTTTTGCTATTGGAAAAGAGGCCGGCTTTGATCCGTTGCGTGATTGGTTTAAAGCGCTTTATCAGGTGCTGCTTGGGCAGGACCAAGGGCCAAGATTTGGCTCATTTATTGCACTTTTTGGGGTGAGTGAAACATGTCAGTTAATTGATGATGCGCTGAATGGTAAATTATCCTCATAGGGGTAATTAAATATGAGCTGAATTAAATCTATTGGCTTGCCCAAAGTATCCGCGCTATCCAATCTAGGTCTTTGCTTTTTATGATGCGTGGATCATGCTCTGGGTTTAGTGAGTGAAGCTCTACTTGTTTTTCACTTTGACGATGTAATATTTTAGCCATTACCTCTCCATCATTTGTGCGAGCCACTACACGATCTCCTCGGCGTAATTGCTCAATAGGCGAAATAATTATAATATCACCATTTCGATAAAGTGGCATCATGCTATCACCAGATACCTCTAAGGCATAAGTGCTTTCATCACTATGGCCTGGTATTTTTATTTCGTCCCAACCCTGACCAACAGGAAAGCCACCACTATCAAAAAATCCACCTGCGCCCGCCTGTGCAAAGCCTAGCAATGGAACTGTTGCAACAGAAGTATTAGGAGGTGATTGAGAATAAGAGCCGCTACTTGCCCAAAAACTATCAAAGTCCTCATTTGTAGCAGCAAGTGCCTTCGCAATGCTTTCAGTTGAAGGCCAGCGTTCACGGCCATCTTTGCTTAGGCGTTTGGATTTGTTAAAAGCTGTTGAATCAAGTCCTGCAAGGCGAGCTAAGGCCGAAGTTGATAGCTTATGGCGTTCTGCCAACATATCAATAGCCTGCCATATAGAATTGTGATCAAGCATGTTTTTGTCTTTTGTTATCTTGTTAGATAAGAGTTAAAAAGGATATTGCATTTAGGAAATTTATCCCAAAAGCAGTAAATAATCCTATTATGCCTGATTTTGATAGCTTTTGTAAAGGGGGGTAAAAGGATAGCTTGCTAACTTTATAATGATTGAATAATGATAGTTTATGAATGAAAATCAAGCAGAATATATTTATAAAATTACTACTGTAGAAATTTGGCAAAAGTCTTTGCAATTAGGCATTCTTGAAGGCATGCCAATTGATATAAATGATGGCTATATACATTTTTCAACTAAAGAGCAGTTAGCCCAAACATTAAGCCTGCATTTTAAGGGGCATGGCGAGCTTGTTATTTTTGCAGTTAATACCAAAAATATTGCTGAAAATCTTAAGTGGGAAGTCTCTCGTGGTGGGGCATTATTCCCTCATTTTTATGATAAGTTGAAAATGAATATGGTTGAGTTTTTTAGAGTTTTAGAAGTTGACGATAATGGTGAAACAGATTTGGGTTGGCTAAAATGAAACCTCCTTCAATTGGAGTCTCGATTGGCTCTGTGCTTGGTAAGTCGCTTGGCTCTTTTTTGCGCTCTGATAAAGTGAAGAGCATGACGCGTGATAGCTTATTAAAAATGGATCCTGAAATTGCGCATCAAACAACAATAGCAGCGTTGAGAATGGGAGTGACTCCTGTGCAAACCAGCGTTGATAGTGAAAAATTAAAAACCAATATTTGTGGGCTGGAGCTTAGAAATCCAATTGGTATGGCAGCAGGATTTGATAAAAATGCGCAAGTTAGCGCAGCATTAGGGCAGATTGGTTTTGGCTTTTGTGAGGTAGGAACTATCACGCCATACTCTCAAGAGGGCAATGAAAAACCGCGCTTGTTTCGCCTTACTCAATCTCAAGCCATTATCAATCGTATGGGGTTTAATAATGAGGGGCATGAGGCGGCTTATCAAAGATTAAAAAAACAGGCAAAAAATCATTCTAATAGTAATATTGTTGGAGTAAATATTGGCGCTAATAAAGATAGCGAGGATTTTGTTGCTGATTATGTAAAAGGGGTGAAGCGTTTTGCAGATGTTGCTGATTATCTAACGATAAATATATCTTCTCCCAACACCAAGGGTTTGCGAGACCTGCAATCTTATGAAGCATTAAAACGCTTGCTTAACGAGGTGTTAGCTGAGAGGACAAGGGCAAAAATATTTGTACCAGTTTTTTTAAAAGTAGCTCCTGATTTAGACGAAAAAGAGCTTGATGAAATTGCAAAACTTGTGTTGCAAAGCGATCTTGATGGTTTGATAATTTCAAACACCACAATTTCACGCAATATGATTGAGGCAGAAGAAAATAGCTCTGAAATGGGTGGCCTTTCAGGCAAGCCATTATTTAACCTCTCAACTATGCGTTTGGCGCAGATGCGACAAAGAATTGGCTCTGAAATGCCAATAATCGGAGTTGGTGGAATTCACTCAGCAAAAAGCGCAATTGCAAAAATGAATGCAGGGGCAAACGCTATTCAGCTATATTCGGCGTTGGTTTATCAGGGTATGGAATTGCTTGATGAAATAAAACTTGGTTTAGAAAAAGAAGTGACACGAACTAAAGTTGATAACGTTAGTGGACTTGTTGGCACTTCTGTTGATGAATGGGCAAGCGGCAAGGGTGGGATTTAGAATGCTTAATATAGCATTTTGTTTGGTTTGAATGGTACCGCCTCCCCGAATTGAACGGGGGACCTCTAGATCCACATTCTAGCGCTCTAACCAACTGAGCTAAGGCGGCACAAAGACTTATTAAGTCGGGCGGAACATAAGGCTAGTTTATCAATGTGACAAGAGTTGATTTCTTTCTTTGTTAAAAAACTTTGCTTTATTAAAAATTTTTATGCTTTAATTTGAAAAACTTTGCATTTTAATAAAGTTAAATTAGTTAACTTCACCCATTAACTATAACTTCATTTGTATTAAAATCCACTATGCTTCATCTAGACCGTGTGCGTGTAACACTATAACTTAATGAAACATAAAGTTTTTATAAATTGTGTTTCATATTGGCACAATAAAATAAGTATAATGAAATAAAATGAATAATGATTGGATAAAAACCAGTGCGGCAAAACAGGCTATTAGCTTTTTTAGCGATAGCCGACCAGTATGGCTATATTCAGAAAATGGAGCAAAGCTCTTATGGTGTAATCCAGCTGCCCATTTGTTAAATGCCAAGCAAAAGGATAATAATGTTGAGCTTGCTCCGCTTACACATTCATTAAAAACTCAGCTTAGTCATATTTTAAAACTCGTGCCAGTTGGTCGCGCTAGCCTTGCAAGATTACGATTTGGCAGTAAAGATAATCAGGTATTTTTAACATGCAGTTGCAAACCGCTTGATTTAAATGATAATGAAAAAGCTTTGCTTATCATCGGCGTTGATAAAATAAAGAAGCAATTGATAAAGAAATATGCAATGTCACAAGATGTTATTAGACATCTGTTTGCTCCTGATATTGGCTTTATTGTGTTTGATAATAAGAAAAAGCCAATAGCTGGTTCTGAATATGAGTTGAAGCAGTTTAAGCATAATGAAATAAGTAAGATTAGACCAAATGGAAGTGACATTTTAGAATTTAATGTTGGTAAAAAAGCCTTTAGTCTTATTTTATTGCTTAATCCCAAGCGCAAGAAGCAAAGTAAAATAACAAAGGATAAGTCAGACTCTGCGTTAAAACCTGCTAAACTACGTGATCTGACGTCTTTAGTTATTAAAGAGAGAGAAGCTGAAATAGAGCTAGCAAAAAAAGAGATACAAGAAAAACTACAAAAAGAAACGCAAGAGGAAAATATTTTATGGCAGGTAACTGGCAGGGGATTTGAAAAAGCCTTTGATGAAAGTTATGAGCAAGATAGTTTAGTTTCTAAACATTCAGAAATGTTAGAGCAGGATAATGTAGAACAAGAGGGCGCGGGGCAGTCAATTGCAGGAATTATCACGAAGAATGAAAAAACTAGTAATTATAATTTTGAAGAGCTCTCAAGAATATTATTGAAAAAAACAGCAAAAGATAAACAACAATCGGATGTTGAAGCCAAAAAAGAGGAAAAGTTTGCAAATAAAGCTGAGAGACAAAATATAACATCGATAACTCCAAAGGCGCCTTTTATAGCAAGGGAGCAAAAAAGCCCTTCAGCAAGTTCATTAGTAAATATTCCGCAAGAGACGTTGATTCTTAATCGCTTACCTCTTGGTTTGGTTATTTTTCGTGATCAGCAAATATTATTTGCTAATAGAGAAATAATGAAACTTACAGGATATGATGATTTAGCATCTTTAAGAGAAGCTGGGCTTGCTTCATTATTTCCATCATCAAAATCAACTCAAGAAGAAGCCTCCGTTGGCCCCATTACTCATTTAGTAAAGCAAAATGGTATGCATGTTAGGGTGAATGCTCGCTTGCAGGTAATTACTTGGCAGGGAAAATCTTCTTTTTTGCTTAGTGCAAATAGGCAAGAGGAAAATATTGCAAATGTAAGCAATATTGAAGCAACAAAACTTGCGGTGCGAGATTTTGTGTCTAGTTATGCTAGAGTTAAAGAAAGCGGATTTTTTATTACCAATCGATCTGCCGTAATTACTAGTGTTGATGAAAAATCAGCCCAAATGCTAAACTGCCAAACTAGCGAGCTAATGGGTCGGCCTTTAAGTGAAATAATTCAACCAGATAATATAGTGGAATTACGCTTTTTCTTAGAGCGTGACGCTAAGTCTGCTCAAAGTGAACAGCCAGTTGTATTATTAAAAACAATCGATGAAAATATTGAAATACTTCTTTTTGCTGAGGGGCGTGCAGGAATTATCAGTTCTTATTTTGGTATAATTAAAGAAGTGAAAATTAGCGCCAAAATGCATAAAAAAGATTTTTCTGGTGTTGAGCCAGAAATATTAGAAAATTTAAGCCGCTCTATGCGTCGCCCCTTAAATACAATAATTGGTTTTTCAGAGCTTATAAGCGCTCCCACTTTTAATGTTTCTAATAATGAGCGATATGAGGAATATGCAAAAGATATAAAAGTTGCTGGCTATGAATTGCTGAGTGTGATTGATGATTTAGAAACAATTACCAAACTTAGTGATGCCCAATATCAACCAATTCAACAAGATTTTGATCTAACTTTATTGCTTGAAAAGTGCCTTTTTAGAACTAGGTCGATGGCGAGTGATGAGCAGGTTTTAATTCGCAGTGCTATTTCGAGTAAATTGGGTAGAATAAAAGCCGATGAGGCCTCTTTAGAACAAGCTATTCTAAATTTAATTGCTTCTGCAATTGAGCAAACACCAAGGGGTGAGCAGGTTGTGATTTCTGCTCAACGTCAAAATAACGGAGCAATCAATATTCATATTCGTGATTCTGGTGTGAATAGCGAAGATGATTTGAATAATTTTGTAGTTTTTCGTGATGAAAAAAATGCTTCTGGAGCAATAAAATCACCAGTTATTTCTAGCGTTGGTCTGTCTTTAACGCGTTCATTACTTGCAATAAACACCTGCACTTTAAATATTGAGCCAAATATTAGCGATGGCACAACTTTTTCTTTGCAAATTCCTGCATCGTTAGTTTCTGAGTCAAATATAAAATAATTTTGCTAAAGCCAATAGCGTAAATTTTCTAAATGTTTGTTTTTTCTTCATTATTTAAAATTGATTTTGAATAGTTCTAAACTGACCTCACTGCATCTAAGCTATTGTTTTTACATAATTCTTGACAGTAAAAATTTCTGCCATAAAACATACTTGCTACCTGAGACTTTGAACCTCATGAGTTAGGAAAGAAAATGAAAAAATTTTATAATATAAAAACTACCTTTATAATGGCTTTAAGTGCGATTGGAGTTTCAACTGCTATTTCGCCGTCCTTTGCTACAGAAAAACTAAATATCTATTCATACCGCCAAGCTGAGCTTATTGCTCCTTTGCTTGAAGAGTTTACCAATGAAACGGGAATAAAAGTAAAGGCACTATATTTAAGCAAGGGTCTGCTTGAAAGAGTTAAGGCTGAGGGAAGAAACTCCCCTGCTGATGTAATTTTAAGTGTTGATATTTCACGTTTAGTGGAATTGAAAAATGCAGGTGTTACGCAAAGTGTAAATAGTAAGCTAATCGATGCAAATATTCCTTTGCAATATCGTGATAGTGATGGGAATTGGTTTGGCCTAACAACTCGCGCTAGAGTTGTTTTTGCTTCTCGTGAGCGGGTTGAGCAAAATTCAATTACCTATGAAGAGCTAGCTGAGCCCAAATGGAAAGGTCGCATTTGTACTCGCTCTGGACAAAATGCTTATAATATTGCGCTTTTTGCTTCGCTTATTGCTCATAATGGTGAAGAGAAAACCAAACAATGGCTAAAAGGCGTTAAAGCTAATTTAGCTAGAAAGCCGACGGGAAATGATCGTGCTCAGATAAAGTCTATCTATTCAGGCGAGTGTGATATTTCTTTGGGTAATACTTATTATGCTGGTTTGATGCGCACTAATGAAGAAAATCCAGAGCAAAAGGATTGGGAAGCGTCGGTTAAAATATTATTCCCAAATAGTGAGGGGCGTGGCACTCATGTAAATCTTTCTGGTATGGCTATGGCAAAATATGCACCAAACCCTGCAGCGGCGCTTGAGTTTATGGAGTTTTTAGCAAGTGAAAAAGCACAAGAAATTTACGCTGAGAAAGTATTTGAATATCCAGTTAAGCCGGGGGTAAAAACATCAACGATTGTTGCTTCTTTTGGTGAATTTAAACCAGATGATTTAGCGCTTGAAATAATAGCAAAAAACAGCGCTTTAGCTTCACGCTTAGTAGATGAGGTTGGGTTTGATAATTGATAAAAACCCGAGCAAGATTTAACGGCATGACAATAGCCAGTTTTGGTATATCCTTGGCTGTTGTCATGCCAATAATCACGCTTATTATTATAGCATTTAGTGGTGATTTTGATTCATTCACTCATATTATAAAAAACGTTATTCCTCATGCCTCTCAAACAACAATTATCTTGTTGATTGGCATGGCAGTATTAACGGCATTCATTGGCACAATTACAGCTTGGCTC
>Ga0256839_1003076_pt1 | contig 17634 bp, 18 predicted proteins | sample 354166metaG_FD_185968 | JGI IMG/M metagenome (GOLD analysis project Ga0256839, IMG submission 185968) | Hydrothermal vent microbial communities from Mid Atlantic Ridge, Atlantic Ocean - 354-166 | ecosystem: Environmental > Aquatic > Marine > Hydrothermal vents | place: Atlantic Ocean: Mid... | reverse complement strand
GAGCAGGACGCCTTCCTGCCCGCGGGTCGGAGCCTGGGGCGGCACGACCTCCTCGGCGAAGGGCTCTCGGCCCCGCTCGAAGAAAAGAAGCAGATGGCGCTCGAGCTCGAGCGCGCCACCAAGCGCGACCCGCGGGTGCAGCAGATCAGCGGGGCGGTCTACTCCGAGCGCGAGTACGAAACCGAGCTGAGCTCGACCCGCGGCGCCGCCGGCGGCTTCCGCAGCGGCTACGCCTACGTGATGGCCAGCGCGGTCATGGCCGAAGGAACGAGCGTCAAGCAGGGCTGGGAGGTCAAGGTGGCGCGCGAGATCGCGGCGCTGGATCCCGCCAGCACCGCCCAGGAGTTCCTGCGCAAGACCGGCCGCCTCCTGGGCGCACGCGATCTGAAGAGCGGGCGCTACACCGCCTACTTCGAACCCCAGGCCTTCCTGGCGCTGCTGGCCCCCTTCATTAGCCTCTGGAGCGGCAAGTGGGTGCTCGAGGGCAAGAGCCGGCTCGCGGACAAGCTGGGGCAGCAGGTGGCCAGCCCGGTCTTCACGCTCTACGACGACCCCGACCACCCCGACGGGCTGGGCAACGCCCCCTTCGACGCCGAGGGCACCCCCACGCGCAAGGTCCACCTGCTGCGGGAGGGCGTGGTTGAGAGCTTCCTGCACAACAGCCGCACGGCCCGCAAGCTGGGGCACGAACCCACCGGCCACGCGGCCCGCAGCTACAAGGGAGTGCTCGACGTGGCGCCGCACAACCTGATCGTCGCCCCGGGCCAGGGCGTCGAGCAACAAGAGGGGGTGCGGGTTACCGACCTGATGGGCGTCCACGCGGGCGCCAACCCCATTTCGGGCGACTTTTCGCTGCAGGCCCTCGGCCTCAAGATCGAGGGCGGCGAGACGGCCTACCCGGTCGAAAACTTCACCATCAGCGGCAACGTCTTCGAGCTGCTCCAGCGCATCGTGGCCGTGGGGGACGACCTCGAGTGGAGCGTGATCTTCCTCGTGGGGGCGAGCCCCACGGTCGAGGTCGCCGACGTGGCCTTCGCCGGCGCCTAGAGCCCCCTCGCCGCCGTCCGGGGCCCCGTTTCTTCGTGCAAAGAAAGCGGACGGACCCGAGCGGGGTCCTGCGGCCACGCCGGGTCTTTCCCGGGCGGTCGGCTCGTAAAAAGCGAACCGAGGAGCGGGGGGGGCCGGACTTGATCCGGAGTGCGGGGTGTGGCCGCCTCGTCAAAACCAACACCACGGGCCGGCACCTAGGGCCGGCCCTACGAGGCGCCCCAAGCCACGCACTACGCACCGAGCACCACGCCCCTTGCCGTACCATGGAAAACGTGAAACCCCCAAAGCCTCCCCTCGTGGACGCCCACCTCGACCTCGCCCACAACGTGCTCGACACGGGCCTCGACCTGACGCTGCCGCTCGAGGAGCTGAGGCGGCGGTGCACGAACGGCGACCTGCCCACGGTCACGCTGCCAGCGCTGGAGGAGGCGGGTGCGGCGCTCGTCTTCGCCACCCTCTTCGCCAGCCCCTACCACCCCGAGCACAACCCCGAAGGCTACCGCACCCCGGACGAAGCCCACGCCCGGGCCCGGCGCCAGCTTGAGCTCTACCGCCGCTGGGCAGACGAGGGCCGGGTGCGGCTCGTCACCGACCGGGCGGGGCTCGAAGCCCACCTGAGGGCCTGGGGGGAGGACGGCGTGGTTGGCGTAATCGTCCTGATGGAGGGGGCCGACCCAATACGAACGCCCGACGAGCTGGCTTTTTGGGCCGACGCCGGCGTACGCCTAGTGGGCCCCGCTTGGACCGGCAACCGCTACGCCGGCGGCAGCTGGTACGGCACCGGCGGCCTCACCGAGCTGGGCCGTGCGCTGATGGCCGCCCTGCAAGACGAACCGCGGGTGGCCCTCGACGCCAGCCACCTTTCCGAGCGTTCCTTCTGGGAGGCGCTCGAGCACTACGATGGCCCCCTCCTCGCCAGCCACTCCAACGCCCGCCGCTTCGTGGACCACGAACGCCACCTTACCGACGCCATGATTCGCGCGATCGGCGAACGCGGCGGGGTGATCGGCACCGTCCTGTACAACGCCTTCCTGCAGGAGGGTTGGCGGCGGGGCGACGCACGGCCCGGGCTCGAGGCGATCGTGCGAAACATGACCTACGTCGCCGACCTGATCGGCTGGAAACGCGTGGGCATCGGTTCCGACTTCGACGGCGGCTTCGGCGCCCACGAGCTGCCCGAGCCTCTGGACCGCCCCGCCGACCTGCGGCGGCTGGTGGAGGTGCTGCCCGCGGACGCCTTCCCCGGCGCCCTCGGCGAGAACTGGCTTCGCTGGCTGCGCAACTGGATGCCCTGACAGCCGCCTCTCATGCATCCGGGATAGCCTGCAGTATGCGCTACGCGATCTGGCTGCTGCTGCTCACGGCCTCCACCCTGGCCGTCTCTTCCGGTAAGCCCGTGGAACCGGCGCCGCAGGCGCTCGAGCGGGCACGGGTGTTGGCGGTTCAAGTCACGGGCCGCCCCGGCGCATACGCTTTCGCGGTCACGGTGCAAAGTCCCGACAGCGGCTGCGACCGTTACGCCGACTGGTGGGAAGTGGTAACCCCCGACGGGTCGGAGCTGCTCTACCGCCGAGTGCTGCTGCACTCGCACGCAAGCGAACAGCCCTTCACGCGCTCGGGCGGTCCGGTGCTGCTCGACCCCGACACCCTGGTGGTGGTGCGGGTGCACGTCAAGCCCTCCGGATATGCCGCGGACGCCTTGAAGGGCAGCGCAACGGCCGGGTTCGAGCCCGTCGTCCTGCCGCAAGGCTTCGGCGCGCAACTGGCGCGGTCCGGCCCCCTGCCCACCTCCTGCTGGTTCTGAGCGGAAAAGGCTAACGGGGCCCCAGGGGGCCCCGCAGCAAGGCAAACGGGAAACGGGTTCAGGCCGTAGCGGGTTGTTTTTCTTCCTTCTCGCTCTTGGCCTTGATGCGCTTGAGGCGGAAGGTGTCCTCACGTTCGCGCTGCTCGAGCACCAGCTTGATGAAACGCATCTGGTGCAGCACGCCGGGGATCACCACCTGCTCCAGTGCGTTGACGCGGCGGGTCGTCTTCTTGATCTCCTCACCGATGCGGCGCAGCCGGGTTTCGGTGTTGGCCACCTCGACGAGGGCCCGAGCAAAGCGGCGAAAGGCCTCCTGCGCCTTGAGGGTCTGCCCACCCGTGGCGATGGGGCTCGCCGCCGCGCCTTCGGGCCAGTCCACGTTCAGCTTGGGCACCTTGGTGCCCCAGACGTTCTCGACCTCGGCCTCCACGCTGCCCAGCACGGGCATGCCCAGGGCCAGCGCATCCACGGCCTCGGGGCCGTCGAAGGCCTTGGCCAGGAAGAGGGCGAAGTAGGCGTCCTTGGCCGCGTCCTCAAGCCGCTTGCGCGCCTCGAGCGTCTCGTGCACAAGCGCGAAGAACTCCCCCACCAGCGCGTCGCGCTTCTTCTTGAGCAGGTCCACCCCCTTGCTGGCCAGCTGCAGCTGGCTGCGCTTTTGCAGGAGGGTCATCCGGGTGGGGCTGATCTGTTCCATGGCGCCTCCCGGCTAGACCTGGCCCCAGATCTCTTCGAGCTTGGCGCCGTAGTACTTGCCGATATGGTCGCGCGAAATGCGCTTCAGCTCGGACTGCGGCAGCGTCGAAAGCAGGGCCCAGGCCAGGTCGAGCGACTGCTCGAGGGTGCGGTTCGCCGAGCCCTGATTGATGAAGTACTTCTCGAATTGGTCGGCGAACTCGAGGTACTTGCGGTCGTTCTCGGTGAGCGCGTCCTCGCCGATGATGGCCACCAGCTTGCGGATGTCCACGCCGTTGGAGTAGGCGGCGTAGAGCTGGTCGGCCACCTGCTTGTGGTCGTCGCGGGTCTTCCCCTTGCCGATGGCGTTGTTCATCAGCCGCGAGAGCGAGGGCAGCGGGTCGATGGGCGGGTAGAGGTTCTTGCGGTGCAGCTCGCGCGACAGCTGGATCTGACCCTCGGTGATGTACCCCGTCAGGTCGGGCACCGGGTGGGTGCGGTCGTCGTCGGGCATCGAAAGGATGGGCAGCTGGGTAACCGAACCGCTCTTACCCTCGATCACGCCGGCGCGCTCGTAGATCGTCGCCAGGTCGGTGTACATGTAGCCCGGGTAACCGCGGCGCCCGGGAATCTCCTCGCGCGAGGCCGCCACCTCGCGCAGCGCGTCGCAGTAGTTGAGCATGTCGGTGAGGATGACGAGGACGTGGTAGTCGTGCTCGAAGGCCAGGTACTCGGCCACCGTGAGCGCCATGCGCGGGGTGAGGATACGCTCGATCGTGGGGTCGTCGGCCTTGTTGAGGAAGAGTACGCTGCGCGCCAGCGCTCCGGTGCGCTCGAACTCGTTCACGAAGAACGAGAGTTCGCGCTGGGTGATCCCCATGGCGGCGAAGACCACGGCAAACTGCACGTCCTCGCCGGGCACCGTCGCCTGGCGGGCGATCTGTGCGGCCAGCTCGTTGGCCGGCAGACCCGAACCCGAGAAGATGGGCAGCTTCTGCCCGCGCACCATCGTGTTCATCACGTCGATGGTCGAGATGCCCGTCTGGATGAACTCCTCGGGCTTGCGACGGGCCACCGGGTTGATGGGCTTGCCGATGATCGGCTCGCGCTTTTCGGGCGTGATCGGGGGCAGGCCGTCGATCGGCTTACCGATCCCGTTGAAGCGGCGCCCCAGCATCTCCGGGCTCACCCCCAGCCGGGCCACGTCCTCGACCAGGCTCACGGTGGTGGTGGCCAGGTCCAGACCGGTGGTCTCCTCGAACACCTGGATGACCGCGTACTCCTCGGAGACCTCGATGACCTGACCGCCGCGGACGCGCCCGGAACCGTCCTTGATCTCGACGATGGCGCCGTAGGCCAGGTCGCTGGCGTTCTCTACGAAGAGCAGCGGCCCGGAGATGTAGGTGAGGGAGGTGTATTCTTTCTTGAACAGATCCATGGTTCTTCCCCCTTAGGCCGCGGCCTTGAAGGCGCTCTTGATCTCGGCCAGAACCTCGTCCTTGTAGGCTTCGAACTCGTCCTCGGGGACGTAACGGGCGCGGGCGATCTTCTCGATCACCTCGTGCTGGATGATCTCGTCGATCGTCACCCCGGCCTGGATCGCCTCCGAAGCGGCCTCGTACAGCCCCATGATCATCTGCATGATGCCGTAAGCCTTCGAAAGCGAGCAGTAGGCATCGACGGCGTCGAAAGCGTTCTGCTGGAGGAAGTCTTCGCGCGCGATCCGCCCCACCTCGATGACGAGGCGCTCGGCGTCCTGCAGCGCGTCGGGGCCGACCAGCTGTACGACCTCCTGCAGGCTGGCCTCCTGTTGCAACAGCTCCTGCAGGCGGTTGCGCAGCTCGGGGTAGTCTTCGGCCACGTGCTTGCGGTACCAGGGGTCGAGGATGTCGATGAAGAGCGAGTACGAGCCGTTCCAGTTGATCGCCGGGAAGTGACGGCGGTAGGCAAGCGAGGCGTCGAGCCGCCAGAAAGCGCCGACGATGCGCAGCGTGGACTGGGTGACCGGCTCCGACATGTCGCCGCCCGGAGGGCTGACGGCGCCGACGATCGAGACCGCACCGGGCTCCTTGTTGAGGGTGACGACGCGGCCGGAGCGCTCGTAGAAGGCGGCCAGGCGCGCGGCCAGGTAGGGCGGGTAGCCTTCTTCGGCCGGCATCTCCTCGAGGCGGCTGGAGATCTCGCGCAGCGCCTCGGCCCAGCGGCTGGTCGAGTCGGCCATCAGGGCCACCGAGACACCCTGGTCGCGGAAATACTCGGCCAGGGTGACGCCCACGTAGATGCTCGCCTCACGCGCGGCCACCGGCATGTTGGAGGTGTTGGCGATCAGCACGGTGCGCTGCATCAGCGGGCCGCCGGTCTTGGGGTCTTCGAGCTCGGGGAACTCGACGAGCACGTCGGTCATCTCGTTGCCGCGCTCGCCGCAGCCCACGTAGACGACCACGTCGGCGTTGGACCACTTGGCCAGCGACTGCTGGGTTACGGTCTTGCCCGAGCCAAAGGGCCCGGGGATGGCCGCGGTGCCGCCCATGGCCACCGGAAAGAGTACGTCGAGGATGCGCATGCCGGTGAGGAAGGGCTCGTTGGGGTCTTCCTTGGAAGTGATGGGGCGGGCGCGGCGCACCGGCCAGAGGTGGTACATCTTCAGCTCGGTGCCGTCTTCGAGGACCACGACCGGCTCCTCGATGGTGTAGGCCCCCGCTGGCTTGACCGACTTCACGGTGCCGCTGACCCCCGGGGGGACCAGGATCTTGTGGGTGAACTGGAACTCGGGAACGGTGCCGAGCACGTGACCGCCCGAGACCACGTCCCCGGGCTCGACTTTGGGGGTCCAGTCCCAGGTCTTCTCGCGGTCGAGCGCGTGCACCACGACGCCGCGGTCGATGAAGTCGCCGGTCTTGTCCTGCAGCTTGTCCAGCGGGCGCTGGATGCCGTCGTAGATGGCGTTGAGCATGCCGGGACCCAGCTCGACCGAGAGCGGGTTTCCGGTCGAGACCACCGGCTCGCCCACCTGCAGGCCCGAGGTGTCCTCGTAAACCTGCACGAACGCGGTATCGCCGTCGAGGCGGATGATCTCGCCGACCAGTCCCTCCTCGCCGACCTTACAGATGTCGAACATGCGGGCGCCGCTCATGCCCTTGGCGATGACCGCCGGGCCCGCGATCTTGTAGATGGTTCCTTGAATCATTCCCGTTTGCCTCCTTGCGCTAGAGCTTGATGTCGTAGCCGATCGTCGACTTCACCAGCCGCCGCATGTACTCGGTGGCGTCTTCCTCGCCGGCGGCAAAGGCCTGGGCGAGCGAGGTGAAGGGAAGCAGGACCGGCAGGTCGCGCCCCCGCATCACCCGCTCCACCGCCTCGTAGGGCTCGGGCAGGAGCCCTTCGTCCACGGCGATCAGGGCGAACTCGTCGCTCTCGACCATCTCGGCCAGACGCTCGGTGGCCTCGGCTTCGTCCCGGGCGGTCGCCACTTCGAGGCCGCCCAGCCGGAATCCGGTGGCCGTTTCGGGATCGGTGAGCACGGCGATCTTCACGAGCAGAACACCTCCCGCTCCACGGCCTCGACCGGCAGGCGGTAGTAGGCGCGGCGCGCGATCAGGCGCAAGCGGGCCGCCTCCCACTCCATGGCGCGGACGAACGCGGTCACCAGACCGGCGCCCTCCGCGTCGAAGGCGCCGCGCCCGGCACGCTCGAGCAGCAAGCAGCGCAGCGCGTGCTCGATCTCGCCCAGGTCGCGCGCGGCTGCCAGCGGCTCGAGCGGCGTGCCCGCGAGCTCGTCCACGGCGGCGACCTCGCCGCCCGCGATGCGGGTGAAGAGCGCCTCGCTGACGTGGCGCCCGCCCTTGACGAAGTAGGCGTCGGCGTCGGCCGCGCCCCCCCGCTGCGCCAGCTTAAAAGCGGTGGATAGGTTGACGCCGTCGATCTCGTAGGCCAGGTAGTCCTGCAGGAAGGCGTCGTCGATCCTTCCCGCCAGCTTGCGCAACCCTTCGAAGTAGGCCCGGTCCAGGGCGACTTCGATCTGCTCCGCCTCGCCGCCGGCGGCCACGGCCTCGCGCAGCGCCGCCGAGAGCGGGTGGCCGGGCAGAACCAGGGCCTGCACCACGCCCGCCGCGTCCGGCGCCTCGATCATCGCCTGCAGCACGGCTTCGGGCAGGGTGCCGCCGACCAGGTTTGCACGGATTTCCTCGCCCGAGAGGCCCGCCTCCTTGGCGCGCAGGATCGTCTTGATGTTCGCCAGGTCAGCGCGCGAAAGCAGCATGACGACGGCCTCGCGGGTCTCGCCCCCCACCAACCCGGGCAGCGAGCCCACGACCTGCCGCAGGCGCGCGGCGACGGCGCGGTCGACCGCGCCCAGGTCCTCGCCGCTCAAGTGCTCGGCGTAAGGGGTTTCCCCCAGCGCACCAACGAAGTCGTCGAAGTTTAGGTTCAGGGCTTCCTGGAAGAAGCCCTCGGGCAGGAGGCTCGAGCGGCGGACGCGCACGCGCGCGTTCAGGTATCCAAAGTCGTCCGTCACCGGGACCTCCTCATGCCCACAAAACCTGCGAGACCTTGGCGGAAAGAACCTCCCACGCGCGCTCCAGCCGGTCGGGCAGCGTGTTCGCCACCCGGGTCTTGCCGCCCTTGGCCACGGCCACGACGCCGAGGCGCACGGCGTCGTCGGCCTGAACCTGCAAACCCTTGCCCTCGGCCCAGCCCTTGAGCCGGGGCACGTCGTCGGGATGGACGACGATGGCCTCGGCCTCGCCCACCGCAGCCACGGCCTCCTCGGCCAGGCGCTCGAGCAGGGTCGGGTACTCCGGGTTCTGGGGGAGCTCTTCGAGGCGGCCCTGCACCTCACGGTAGATCGTGGCGATGACCTCACCCTTGGCCTCGACGCGGGCCGTGGTGACCGCCAGCTCCGCCGCGCTCTCGGCGCGGTGCAGCTCGGCCTGTTTGCGCGCCTCGAGCTTGCGCTGCTGCGCGGCCACCAGCGCCTCGGCCTTCTCCTTGGCCTCGGCGACGATCGCCGCCGCCTCTTCCTCGGCCTTGGCCATCAGCTGCTGGATCTCGGCCAGCACCTCCTCCTGGAGGATCGTTTCTAGTTTAGACATGCACCGCCTCCCGTGACGGTTCGCCCGACGCCGCGTGCGGCGCGGGCGAAGCCGTTATGCACCGCTCTAGAGCCTGCCGAGCAAGATGAACGCGATCACGAGACCGAAGATGACCAGGGTTTCCGGCAGCAGCAGGAAGATCAGCGCGGTGCCGAACATCCCGGGCTTCTCGGCCACGGCTCCGACGCCCGCCGCACCGATCCGGGCCTGCGCCACGCCGGTGCCGAGCGCGCCCAGGCCGACCGCGAGTCCGATACCCAGGCCGATCAGGCCCCTGCTGACGCCGCCGTCCCCGCCGGCGGTGTTCTCCGCAGCCATCGCCAGAGCGCCCAGAACCATCATCCCCAGTGCAGTTAGAACTTTCTTCATGATGTAACCTCCACAACCCTTCTCTCTTGCTCCCTAAGATGCAGTACCTGCATCGTTACGGACGGACTTGAACGGGCGGTACGGCCGCCCCGACTCCTCGTAGAAACCGAACTTGGTGAAGAACTCGACCCAGACCAAACGGATGGGCTGCAGGATGTGGCCCATCATCGTCAGCGCCAGGATGGTGAGGTGCGTCAGCAGACCCACGACCAGGCCGATCAGGACGCCGAAGATCCCCAGCTTCTCGGCCAGGGAAAAACCCAGGTCGGTGGCCAGGTTGGCCATGATCGCCCCGGCCACGCCGACGGCGTAGATACGGATGTAGCTAAGGATGTGCCCGCCTTGGGTGGGCAGCTCGGCGATCATCAGGACCACCCGCGACATCACGATGCCCAGCAGGAAGACGGCGAAGCCGGCGTACATGACCAGGTTGTACCCGCCGCCGCTGGCTCCGGTGAGGAATGTGTAGGCGAAGACGATCAGGCCCACGAGCCCGCCCAGGTAGCCCGTCGCCTCCCAGAAGTGCTTCATGTGGCCGTGGCGCAGGCTCAGCCAGGCGCGCACGCCCAGGCCGTGGAAGACCTGGAAGACCCCGAAGGCGATGGCGATCAGGATCATCATGGTGGCCGTCGCCGCGGTGTCGGCCCTGGGAATGGCGATGGGAATCAGGCCCTCGTTGTGGCCCGGCACGTAGAAGACGCCCAGGTGTTCGAGGAAGTTGCCGAAGAACTCGCCGTAGATGAAGCCCCAGACGACGGTCCAGAAGATCATGGCGTTGAGGACGAAGACCAGGTCCTTGACCACCGGGGGCTTCATGTGGATGCCAAAAAACTCGATGACGAGCGGCTTCTTCTGTTTGACCAGCCCGGAGAGCAGCCGCGCGATCAGCATGAAGAGCAGGGCGTAGCCCAGGTCGCCCACGATCATCCCGAACCAGAAAGGGAAAAAGACGGCCACGACCCAGGTCGGGTCCCAGGTACCGTACTTGGGGATGTTCAGGAACTCGATGAGCATCTGGAAGGGCTTGACCATGGGGCCGTTGTCGAGGGTGACCGGCACCCGGTCGGCCTCGTGGTGCTCGTCGGCCGGCTCGAGGGTGTAAACCACGTGCTCCTTGTGGGCCGCCAGCGCTTCTTCCACCTTGCCCTTGAGGCGGGCGGGGATCCAACCGAAGAGCGCAAAACCGAAGCGGCCGGCGGCGATGTCGAGCAGCGCGCGCAGGCGCGCAGCCTCGTCCATCGCCCGGGTCCAGAGGGAGCGCAGCGGGGCCTCCGCCTCCTTGCGCAGCCGGGTCAGTGCCGAGTGCACGTTCTCGAGCTCTTCGGGGGCCAGCTTGGCGCGCTCGCGCATGCGCACCCGCGCCTCGCCGAGCGGCAGCCCCGCGAAGGGGCCGGTGAGGCGCAGCTCGCCGATGCCCTTACGGGAGAGCGCGCCCCGAGCCGCTTCCAGATCTTCCTGCAGGACGACCACGAGCGCCGCCACCCGGTCCTCGAGCGGCTTGTGGGCGAGCACGTAGCGCTCTTCCAACGCTTCGGTGAGTGCCTCAGCGGCCAACTCGAGTTCGCTTTCCTTCTCGAGCAGGAACGGAAGTACCGCAAGCCAGCGGCTCTGATCGAGGCCCTGGGCCATCTCGGCCAGGGTCTCCACCGGCTGCTGGTAGAGGTCGATGAGCTCGATCTCCTCCCGCAGCTTTTCGGCCTCGCGCGTCAGCACGTCGGCCCGGTGGACCAGGGGCTCGAGCTCCGACTCGGCCGCCGCCAACCCCCCCTCGAAGGGGCGGGTGGCCTCCGGCGCCGAGCCGAGCAGCGCGAGGGCGTGCTCCGCCCCCTGGACCACGCGCTGCCAGCGCTTGGCCGCGTCCTCTTCCTCGGGACTGTAGGCGTACTCCGGCAGCTCTTCGGTGCGGAGCGCGTCGATCTGCACCACCCCGATCCGCTGCAGCTCCCCGAGAAGCTCGTGCACCCGGCTCTTGGGGCCACAGGCGATCAGCTTCTCCATGGGTGCGATCACGGAAGGACCTCCTCAAGGACCGCCTCCACGGCCCCCTTGAGCTTGCCTTCCGCAGCCGTCTTGACCTTCTGCGCCTCGGCCTCGGCTTTGCGGCGGGCCTCCTCTTCGATCCGCCGCACCTCGGCTTCGATTTGTTCGCTGTATTCGGCGGCGAGCCGTTCGACTTCCTCCTCGGCCTGCCTGAGGATGCGTTCGGCTTCCGCCCGGGCTTCGGCCAGTTTGGCCTCTGCGGTCTTCTGCGCTTCCTCGAGTTTTTGCGCCAACTCGCGCTCACGCTCGGCGAGACTCTTTACCAGTCCTAGGCCTTGCATACCGCCTCCTTATACCCCGCGAAACACGGCTAAACTCGCGTCTGCGACGCGTCCCGGCGCATAATACCCCAGGCCCCCTGAGGTGTCAACGCGCGCCCGTCAGGGGGCGAACCAACGTCTACCATCATACGCCAGCGCTCCGGCGCGTGTATGCTCGATGCCGTGAAGGTCGTGCTCTCCCCCCGCGGCGCCGCCCGCGTCCTCGCCCGCCACCCTTGGGTCTGGCAGAGCGACGTGCGCAGCCTCCCCGACACCCCCGGCATCCACCCCGTCTACGGTCCCCGGGGGCTGTTGGGCTGGGCCCTGACCAACCCCCGCTCGCTGATCCAGGTGCGCGTCTTCCACTTCGGCCCCACGGACGACCCGCTCGCCGCCCTGTGGGCCAACCTCGAGCGCGCCCTGACCTTTCGCCGAGAAGCCTACGAATCCGAGCCCGAGGGGGGGCTTCGCCTCGTGCACGCCGAGGGCGACCTGCTGCCCGGCCTGGTCGTGGACGGCTACGCCCGCCACCTGGTGGTGCAGGCCCACGCGGCCGCCTGGGAGCCGCTCCTCGGCGAGCTGACGCTGCGGCTCGAGGCGGCCCTGAAGCCCGCGAGCCTTCTGGCCAAACACGATGCGCCGCTGCGCGAGCGCGAGGGGCTGGAGCGCTACCTGCGCACCCTCGCCGGGCACGTACCCGAGGCCGTGGAGGTGCGCGAGGGCGCCGTGCGCTACCGCGTCCGCCTACAAGGCGGGCAGAAGACCGGGGCCTTCCTGGACCAGCGCGACAACCGCCAGCGCCTCGAGGCCTACCTGGAGGGCCGCGGCTACGCGCGGGGTCTGGACGTCTTCGCCTACCAGGGGCTCTTCGCCTTGCACATGGCGCGCCACGTGGACGAGGTGGAGGCGGTGGACAGCTCCGCCGCAGCGCTGGGAGCAGCCCGTGAGAACGCAGCCCTGAACGGACTCGAAAACCTTCGCTTCACCGAGGCCAACGCCTTCGACCTGCTGCGCCAGCGCCAGCGTGCCGGGGAGCGCTACGACGTGGTCGTCCTCGACCCTCCCGCCTTCGCGGCCCGCAAAGCCGACCGCGAACGGGCCCTGGCGGCCTACAAGGAAGTGAACCTGCGGGCGCTGAAGCTACTGAAACCGGGGGGCCTGCTGGTCACGGCCTCCTGCAGCCACCACGTGTCCGAGGCCGACTTCTACGCCATGCTCGCCTCGGCGGCCGCCGACGCCCACCGGATCGTGCGCGTCCGCGAGCAGCGGGGGCAGGGCTGGGACCACCCCGTCTTGCTCACCGTTCCCGAGACCCGGTACCTTAAGCTGGCCTTGATGGAGGTGCTCGAGTGAACGAACGCGAGGAGTTCCGGACCGAGCCACTGCCCGACGAGCTCCAGCGCAAACTGGGCGAGCTGGGAGAGTACCTGGTCTGGCGCATCGGCACCAACGAAGCCGAGGACGTGCTGATCGTGCGCGTGGGTCTGGCCTCGAACACCCCGCGGTTCAACGAGCTCCCCACCCTGCGCAACGTCGGCGAACGCAAGATCGAGGAACTGGTCAAGGAAGGCCGGGTCCGGGTGGAGTGGGTGGAGTAAGCGATGGAGCTCGAGCGCGACGTTGCCTTCTGCCTCGCCGCCGCCGACCCCGCGACCGCGCAGGCGCTGCTGGAGCGTCCGCAGGAGGCGCTGGGGCGGCTGGCGGTCTTTCGCGACCTCGAGCTCTCGGGCGACGAGCTGCGGGGCGCGCTCGTCGCGCCCTTCGCGCTGCTGGGCGAGGTACGCTTCCCCTTCCGCGCGCGCTTCGCGACCCGCGGGGAGACGGCCGTGCTCGAAGCCCTCGACCCCGGTGCGGAAGATCTCGCCGCCGAGCTCTCGGGGCGCGCCCGGCGGGAGGGTTCGCAGGTCTGCTACCGCGCCCGGGTGCGTCTGCGGGTGCGCCTTCCCGAAGGGGAAAAGTGGGGCGGCCGCGCGTTCAAGAAGATGGCCGAGGCGGCTTTCGCGCGAACCCTCGAACGCACCCTCGCGGACGTAAACCGAGGCGCGCACGGCGGTTTGTTAGACTGAGAAAAGCATAAGAAGCGCTCGGAAAGGAGGGCTTGCAGATGGCCAAAGTCACGTTCCTGGGACATGCTGCGGTTCTGCTCGAGGGTCGGGATACCACGCTGGTGATCGACCCCTTCCTTACCGGCAACCCCGTCGCCGCCGTGGGGCCGGAGGCGCTGCGGGCGGACCTGGTCGTCCTCACGCACGCGCACGGCGACCACTGGGGCGACACCCTGGCCCTGGCCGGCAAAGGCGCAACCGTCGTATCGACCTACGAAATCGCCGTCTACGCCGAGAAACACGGCGCCCAGGCCTTCGCCATGAACATCGGCGGACGCTACGCCTTCCCCGGCGGATGGCTCAAGTTCTACCCCGCGTGGCACTCGAGCTCGTTCCCCGACGGCAGCTACGGCGGCATGCCGATGGGCGTCGTCGTCGAGCTGGACGGCAAGAAGATCTACCACGCCGGCGACACCGCGCTCTTTGGCGACATGCGGCTGATCGGCGAGGAAGGCCTCGACCTGGCCCTCCTGCCCATCGGCGACACCTTCACCATGGGCCCCGACGACGCCCTGGCGGCGCTCGAGTTGCTGAGGCCCAAGAAGGTCGTCCCCATCCACTACAACACCTTCCCCCTCATCGAACAGGACGGCGAGGCCTTTGTCGCTCGCGCGCGGGCGCTCGGCGTCGAAGGCGCGGCCTTGAAACCCGGAGAGGCGATCGAAGTCTAGCCCATGAGTCTGCGTAGCCTGCGCCGCGAGGACTTCCGGCTCGAGCTGCTGCTCGGCCTCGGCAAGACGGCGCAGGTCTACCTGGCCCGCGCCCCCGACGGCACCGAGGTGGCGCTCAAGCTCCCCCGCAAGGAGGTGCGCGAGGACGAACGCCTAGCGCAGATGTTCGCTCAGGAGGTTCGGCTCTCCATGGGCCTCAAGCACCCCCACCTGCTGCGCGGGCTCGCGGGTAAGCCGTTCGGCGAGGGCGCCTTCGTGGCGCTCGAGTACATGCCCGACGGAACCCTCGACACCCTGCTGCGGCAGGGGCCGCTCGATCGGGAGCTAGCGCTGAACCTGCTGACGCAGCTGCTCGAAGCCCTGATCTACCTCCACGGCCGCGGCATCGTCCATCAGGACATCAAGCCCGCCAACGTCTTCATGAAGGGGGAGGTCGCCAAGCTCGGCGACTTCGGGGTCGCCCGCACCCAGGACAACCCCAACCCCTTCGAGCGCGCCGGCAGCCCTTTCTACATGGCGCCCGAGATCTTTCAGGGGCACGCGGCCACCCCCGCCTCGGACGCCTACTCGCTGGGCGTCCTCGCCTACGAACTGCTCACCGGAAAACGTCCCTTCTACGGCGACAGTTACGAGGCGCTCATGGCCGCCCACCTCACCAAGGCTCCGCCGCGCCTGCCCGCCGAACTCGACCTGCACCCCAAGCTGGTCCAGCGCATCCGCGGACTGTTGACCAAGGACCCCGCCCGCCGCACCCACCTGGAAAGCCTCCGGCGCACCCTCGGGGGTTACTACACCGTCGAGGCGGCCCCCGAACGTCCGCAGAAGAACCCGCGCGGGTTCCGATTTCTTGGTTGGTTGAGGAGGAAGAAGCGATGAAGCCCGTCTGGACCCCCAGCGAAGCCTACACCCGCGGCAGCCACCTCGAGCGCCTCATGGAGGAACTGGGCCTGCCCGACTACGACGCCCTCTACGCCTTCAGCATCGAACGTCCCGACGCTTTCTGGAAGGCGACGCTCGAGCTGATGGGCCTCGAGTGGTTCGAGCCCTACCAGGGCTACGTCGACCTCAGCCGCGGACCGATGTGGCCCGAGTGGTTCCCCGGCGGCAAGCTGAACCTGGCCCACAACGCCACCACCCGCCACGCCAAGGGCGCCCGGGCACGCCAGCTGGCGCTGATCTGGGAAGGCGAAAACGGCGCGGTGGTGCGCCTAACTTACCGCGAACTCGACCGCCAGGTGGCCCAGGCCGCCTCCGCCCTGCGCGAGCTGGGGGTGGACCGCGGCGACCGCGTGGGCCTCTTTTTGCCCATGCTGCCCGAAACCGCGGTGGCCTTTCTGGCCGTCGCGCGCATCGGCGCAATCGCCATCCCCATCTTTTCGGGCTACGGCCCAGGGGCCACGGCCACCCGCCTGGCCGACGCCGACGCCAAGCTGCTGGTGACCGCCGACGGCTTCTTGCGGCGCGGCCGGGTCGTGCCCATGAAGCCCGTGGCCGACGAGGCGCTGGAGCGTGCCCCCAGCGTCGAGAAGGTGCTGGTGGTGCGCCGGGTGGACGGCGGCTACCCCATGAAGGAGGACCGCGACCTCTGGTGGGACGAGGCGGTGGCCCGGCAGCCGGCGGGCGCCCCCACCGAGGCCATGGGCAGCATGGACCCCTTCATGCTCATCTACACCTCGGGCACCACCGGCCGGCCCAAAGGCACGGTCCACTACCACGCCGGCTTTCCCCTCAAGGCAGCGCAGGACATGGCCCACCTCTTCGACCTGCGGCCCGGCGAGCTGATGTTCTGGTTCACCGACATGGGATGGATGATGGGCCCCTGGGCCATCCTGGGCAGCCTGCTCCTGGGCTCGACGGTCTTCCTCTACGAGGGGGCCCCCGACTACCCCGGCCCCGACCGGCTGTGGCAGATGGTGGCGCGCCACGGCATCACCCACCTGGGCATCTCCCCCACCCTGATCCGCGCCCTCATCCCCCACGGCGAGGAACCGGTGAAGAAGCACGACCTCTCCTCGCTGCGCGTCCTCGGCTCCACCGGCGAGCCCTGGAACCCCGAACCCTACCAGTGGTTCTTTCAGAACGTCGGCGGCGGGCGCTGCCCCATCGTCAACTACTCCGGCGGCACCGAGGTCTCGGGCGGAATCCTCGGCTGCACCGTCTACAAACCCATCGCCGAGGCTTCGTTCAACACCCCCGCCCCCGGCATCAAGGCGGCGGTGCTGAACGACGAAGGAAAGCCGGTGGTCGGTCAGGTGGGCGAGCTGGCGGTGCTCGCGCCCTGGCCGGGGATGACCAAGGGCTTCTGGAACGACCCGGAGCGCTACGAGCGCACCTACTGGAGCCGCTTCAAGGACGTCTGGGTTCACGGCGACTGGGCGCTGGTGGACGAGGAGGGCTACTGGTTCATCCTCGGCCGCAGCGACGACACCCTCAAGATCGCGGGCAAGCGCGTGGGGCCGGCGGAGCTCGAGTCGGCCGCGATCCGCCACCCGGCGGTCCAGGAGGCCGGCGCGGTGGGCGTGCCCCACGCGGTCAAGGGCGAGGTGCCGGTGCTCTTCGTGGTGCTGCGGCCGGAGTTCGAAGGCTCGGAAGAGCTGGCCGCCGAGATCGCGGAGAAGGTGGCCGAGGTGCTGGGCAAACCCATGAAGCCGGCGGCGGTCCATTTCGTCAGCGACCTGCCCAAGACCCGCAACGCCAAGGTGATGCGCCGCCTCCTCAAGGCCGCCTACCTGGGCGAGGGCACCGGCGACACCTCGGCGCTCGTCAACCCCGAGGTGCTGGACGAGGTGCGCCGGCTCAAGCAGTGAGCGTCCACGCCCATGGCGAGCCGCAAAAGAGCGGGGCCTACGTGCTCGAGCTGGCGCTTTTGGCCCCGCTCGAGCTGAGCTTCGGCCGCTTCCAGGGCGGCCGGGTCTTCCGGATTGCGCCCGGCCGGGTCTACTACGTGGGCTCGGCCCTCGCCGGGCGACTGCCCAGCCGCCTGCTGCGCCACGCCACCCGCGCGGCCGGCCCACCCCACCGGATGCGGGGCGAGCTGCTCGCGTACTTCCACGATCTGGGCTGGGCCGTGCGACCTCCCGCGCACAAAACGCTCCACTGGCACGCCGACCACCTGATGGAAAGCCCCGCGGAGCTCGCGGCGGTCCATCTTTTCTACGGCGACGCGCCGCGCGAGGCTTTTCTGGAAAAAGCCCTGCGCGCCCTGGGGGCCCGCCCCCTGGCCCTGGGCCTGGGCGCGGGCGACCGCCCCGGCGGCAGCCACGTGCTCTGGGCCCCCGGCCCACTGCCCTTGATAGCGGGGTTGTAGCAAAGCACCCGCACGCCCATGAACCGTCACGGGTTTCAGGAATAGGCTTTCCTCAACACATACCCATGCGCCGACACGTTGGCCCGTTCACCCCAAAGCGCCCGAACTTACGATGACGCCGAAATCAATAAGCGCCGGGCGTCGTGCAGGTTGCATGCTATACTGATTGCATCTTCCGTTACCGCCCCTTCCCCGTCATAACGCCAACTTAGGGATTGGAGGAGGCGATGAAAAAGCTCTATTGGGTTCTCTCTCTCTGTTCTTCT
>Ga0256839_1003075_pt1 | contig 17635 bp, 12 predicted proteins | sample 354166metaG_FD_185968 | JGI IMG/M metagenome (GOLD analysis project Ga0256839, IMG submission 185968) | Hydrothermal vent microbial communities from Mid Atlantic Ridge, Atlantic Ocean - 354-166 | ecosystem: Environmental > Aquatic > Marine > Hydrothermal vents | place: Atlantic Ocean: Mid... | reverse complement strand
AGTTTGATTCACAAACGGGCAATGCGATAGAGATTTCAAAACTATTAATTGATAATGAGGCAACAGTACAAATTGAACAACTAAAAGTTAAAGCCGTTGAACCTAAAATGCTCAAGACAAAAAGTGAAAGCACAAAAGAGGTGAAACCGACTCTTATTGAGTTACTTTTTTTCATTATTGTTCCACTGTTGATATTAGTATTATTAACATTTATGATGTAGTTATAAATATTTAACACATACAATGCTCATAATAAACCATTACCACGGTATAATTTGATAATTATTTATAGTTCTATATGACTAATTTTACACTTAACACAAAGAGAAAAAAATGCAAGTTCAAGATGATGATAAGACAATAGTAGGTGGTTTTAACCTTGAGTTAACCTATTCAGTTCAAGTTGATGATGGAACAAAATACATTATAACAAATGAGCTTTCAATAGGACGCAGTGATGCATGTGATATCAAAATTGATGATAAGAAAATATCACGCACGCACGCAAAATTTGATATTCTCGACAAAGAATTAATCATTGAAGACTTAAATTCAAGTAATGGAACTTTTGTCAATGGTATTCGTATTGAAGAAGCAACCAAACTGGTTAATGGAGATGTCGTTAAACTTGAAAGTCACCAGTTGAAAATTTTTGTTACTGCTAGTCTTCCCAATAAACAAGAACGTGATGATAGAACAAAAGTTGTTGATTCAATACGAGATGAATCGAGTGAAAAACAAGGGCCTATAATTGACAATTCCGAGCAAAGTGAAGCAAATAAAACACCAGAATCAGCAATTGAGACAAAACAAAAAGAAACACCTGTAGTTTCAAAAGAAACCGTTAAAAAAGAAGAAGTTAAAGTAAAGCAAGAATCTAAAGTGAAAGAAGCGGTAAAACACTCAGAAGAAGAAATACCTGCCAGTTGGGTAGAGGAAACGGGTTCAATTGAAGGAACACGAATGATGGATCCTAAAGAAATAGGAGCTCTTAAAACTGGAGTTAAAATAGAGATTACTCCAGCAGATTCTACAATGACGTGCTTACACTGTTTTTCTGAAAATGCAGCCGAACAAATTTTTGAATTACCAGTTTCTGACTTCGAAGAAGCCTCTGGGTGGGAGATTGGTAGAGATTCAAACTGTGATATTGTCATCGAACATTCTAGTGTATCAAATCGTCATGCTCAAATCATTCACCAAAGAGGTCGTTGGAAAATTGTTAATTTGGTTTCAACTAATGGAATCATTATTAATGGGCAAAAGAAACTTTCAGCCTATCTGGGCGATGGCGATAAGATTGGTTTGGGTTCTGTTGATTTGGTTTTTAAAACACCGAAAAATAATAAAGCAAACAAGTCATTAGCTAATAAAGCAACATCAAAAGGTAAAAGTATTATAGTACCAATTCTTATGGTGCTAGTATTGGTTGCTCTTGCTACAGGAATATATCTAAATAGTACCTGATTCTTGAAAACTAAAAAATAGATGACTGTAGCTGTGTTGTTAGTTGTTCAAGAAACTTCATGCCACGGTAGGAGTTTCCTTTTGCATTTAGTTTGGGGCTCCATACTGCTATGCTATATTTGCTTGGATGAATAGCAATAATTCCACCACCTACGCCACTTTTTCCAGGCAGACCAACCTTAAATGAAAACTCCCCAGACTCATCATAAAAACCACAGGTTTGCATGATAGCATTAATTCTTTTAGTCTGACTTGAATTTAAAATTTGTTCTTGAGTTGCCAATGTTCTGCCATTGTTAGCTAAAAACAAGGAGGCTCTAGATAACTCTTGGCAGCTCATCTCAATAGAACAAATAGTGAAATATAAATCTAAAACCTCCTCTGGGCTATTTTCAATATTGCCATAAGACTTGATGTAATTGCATAATGCAATATTACGAAAGCCAACTAATTTTTCGGAGGAAATTATTTTTTGAGAAAACTGAATGTCACTATTATGAGAAACCGTATTTATGAAGTTTAAAAACTCTTGTTTTGGATTTTGCAAATTAGAAATAAGCATATCACAAATGACTAAAGCCCCACTATTGATAAAGGGGTTTCTAGGCTTGCCTTTATCTGCCTCTAGTTGAACCAATGAATTAAAGGCCGTTCCCGATGGTTCCACTCCAACCCTATCCCAAGTATTTCGACCTAGTAGCCTATATGCCATGATTAATGAAAAAACTTTCACCACACTTTGAATGGAAAATTTTTCAGACGAATCTCCAGTATAAAACTCTTTATTATCAGTAGTAGAAATATGCACCCCAAATTTTTTACTATCTATTTTAGATAACTCTGGAATGTAATTGGCTAAAGAACCAAGGTTTTTTTCAGCTAATACTTTAGTGTATGTTTTTTCTATAACTTGTTGATAATTCATATATTTTAATGATTTTTCGATTGTGTTTGCTGGAATTGCTAAAAACTATGCAAAGCTCTCTAGCATAGAATGCTTACCTTTTGATTTACGAATTTTAACTGCCACAACTTTATACTCTGGGCATTTGGCATCCTTATCGTGTTCATCAGAGGTGAGGTTGTTGACCATAATCTCTGGGAAGTGAAAAGTCGTACTCAATACGCCACTGTTGACTTCATCCGTGACTTCTGCACGAATATCAACTTTTCCTCGTGGAGAAATAACACAAACCATGTCTCCGGATTGAATCAAGTTGTCCTTCGCGTCTTTTGGGTTTATTAGCAGTACATCTTGCGTAAGTAACTCTATATTTCCCGTTCGGCGTGTCATGGCTCCACAATTGTAATGTTCCAATTTTCGATTGGTTGTTAAAATATAAGGAAATTTTTCACTGTGTTGGATTAATTCATTGGATTCAACAAAGGGCTTGTATTTAAAACGTCCCAAACCGTGCTTAAACTCTTGTTGGTGTAAAATTTTCGTTTGCTCACCCTCTTTAGTAACGGGCCACTGCATTCCGTTGTTACCGAGTTTTCCCCAAGAAACACCAGCAAAGAAAGGGACTATTTGTGCAATTTCATCAAGTACCCAATCAGGGTGATAATCAGCAGGGTATTTGTTTGAATTCATTTTATTCATCATATCTAAAACAATTTGCCCGTCGGGTTTTGTTCCATTTAATGGCTCTACAACTTGATTAACCCGTTGAATTCGACGTTCACCATTGGTAAATGTGCCATTTTTTTCTAAAAACGATGAAGCAGGTAAAACCACATCTGCCATTTTTGCCGTTTCAGTCATAAACAATTCTTGCACAACAAGTAAGTCGAGTTTTTTTAGTGCTTTAATTACTTTTTGTGTATTTGGGTCTGTTTGCACAAGGTCCTCGCCCATAACCCATAATGCCTTAAGATTGCCATCAATGGCAGCATCAAACATTTCAGGGATTTTTAAGCCGGTATCGGTAGGTGAGGGCGATTGATAAAAATCGCTATAAAGCTGTTGAATTTCAGGGTTGCTAACGTCTAAATACCCCGCTCCTTGATGCGGTTGTGCACCCATATCGGCAGCACCTTGCACATTGTTTTGCCCACGAAGTGGATTAACGCCTACGCCTTTTCGTCCTATATTTCCCGTAATCATGGCAAGTTCAGCAATCAATTCAACAGCGATGGTTCCTTGCGAATGTTCTGTGACACCCAAACCGTGAAAACTCATAGCAGATTTGGCTGTAGCATAGGCAATTGCGGCTTTTTCGACTAAGTTTTTATCAACCTCAGTAATTTGAGCCAGTTCATCTATATCGATATTTTTAATGGACTGTTTAAAGTCGCCAAAACCTTCGGTACGATTTTCGATAAATGAACTATCGATTTTATTGTTTTTAATAATGAAATACATCATCATATTGAGTAAGGCGACATTGGTTCCTGGGCGAGGTGCTAAATGGTAAGTGGCGTATTTCGCTAATTCTGTCTGACGTGGATCGATGACAATGGTGATGCCGGACTTCATGGCAAACTGTTTTAATTTAGCACCCGTAACTGGGTGCGATTCGGTTGGATTTGCACCAATAACTAAGATACATTCGGTGTATTTAATGTCTTCAATTGAATTAGTTGCTGCCCCAGTTCCAAATGTGTTTTGCATGCCTAATGCGGTTGGAGAATGGCACACTCGTGCACAACAATCGATATTATTGGTACCTACGACACTGCGAATAAACTTTTGCATTAAATAATTTTCTTCATTGGTGCAACGTGCAGAGGTAATGCCTGCTATTGAATGGGCATGAAATTCTTTTTTATACTGCTTGAGTTTATTAGCGATAAAATCATAGGCCTCATCCCATGAGCATTCAGTTAGCTCACCATTTTTACGTATCAAAGGTTTTCGCAGTCTATCCTTGTGGTTATAAAAGCCAAAAGCATAACGACCTTTTAAACAAGTATGACCTTGGTTAACTTGCGCATCTTTGCTGGCTTGAATGCTTAAAATTTCACCCGCACGCGTCGCAATTTCTAAATTACAGCCGACTCCACAGTAAGTACAAATGGTCTGCGATTTTTCACTAAAACGCACGGATTTGGATTGAAAAACATCTGAAATGGCGGAAGTAGGACAGGCTTGTGCACAGGCTCCACAACTGACGCAATCGGATTCCATAAAGCTTTGTTCATCACCCATAATAATATGACTATCAAAACCTCTACCCGACATATTTAACACAAATTGCCCTTGTACTTCATCACAGGCACGAACACAACGGTAACAATTAATGCACTTGGATAACTCTGAAGTCATGTAAGGGTGGCTTAAATCTTTGGTGTAATGACGGTGGTTAGCTCCTTTGGGGTAACGCACATCAGTAATACCCACTCCTGCGGCAACGGATTGTAATTCGCAATTATTATTGACTTCACAGGTCAAGCACTCTAAAGGGTGATCGGTTAGTACCAGTTCAATAATATTCTTGCGCAGTTTATTGATTTTACTGCTATCAGTATAAATATACATGCCTTCGCTGATAGGCGTATGACACGATGCCATGACTTTGGTTTGACCATCTTTCTCAAGAGCCACTTCTACACTGCACACTCGGCATGAGCCAAATGCTTCAAGTTGTGGTGCATCGCATAAAGTTGGGATAGCAACATGGTGACGGCGAGAGAAATCTAAAATGCTCTCACTTTGAAGAATATCAAAGGATCTATTGTTGAGAAAGGCTTTCATGGGTTAATTTTAACCAATTTGAAAACTTATTTCATGATATAAGTCATAATATTATTCTAGAGAGCTAAAAATTTAATGACTTATAGCCTATTTAGGTTAACATTAAATCTCTTGGCTGTTATCTGTCTATCTTACGGATTGACTTGGTTAGTTTCGGCATTATTCTTCGAATCGATTTTTAATGGTTATGTCTTTGTTATTGTGCTTGTTAGTCTCAGTATTCTCAGACTCAGTATGTTCAATGAAAAATCAAAGAGTGATTAATAAAATGTCACATTTTTAATTTTAGTTTCTAGTGCGTCGTCATCGCCTTCTTTGTGGTAGGTTCTTACAGGTAAGCAATGTTGAGAGTTGTCCAACCATGTTTTGGTTACTCTTGAGGGTTTGGAGTGTATTTTGTCCACTTCAATGATGTTGTCTTTTTTGGAAGTGATTTTAAATTTATAATCGACAACTTCACCGCGTTTTAACACTTTGTAATTGAGGTTATCTGTTTTTCCAGAACAAATATCTTGAAATAATTTTAATGAAACAAGATTAGGTGTTAAAAATGAAGAGGGTGTTTTGATTTGCCAGTCATCACCTTTGTGCTTGCCATAGACCATTTGGGTTTCATTATCCACTTGGTAATCCGATTGGCGTTTGTTGAATGCTACTTTTTGTTTCATTTTGTAGAAATCTGGATGGAATTGATTGCCACTATTGGTAAACAAAGTCTCTTCTATTCGTTTGAAACCAAGTAATGATGCCATGCCATGCGTGCCATTGGTTTTGTCAATAATCTTATAAAAAGGCTCTTCTTTTGTTAATTCAATACTGCTTGTTCCAATTTCTTTACCATCTTTAAAAACTTTATATTCGGCTTTAAATAAGTCCATTGCAGAAACATTTATAGTTGCAAGTATTAGTATTGTAAGTGTTTTTTTAAGCATTAATAATTATCGGGTTAATTAATTTATTTTGGTCAAAATAGAGGGTGTTGTTTCGCCATTGTACACGATTTTGACCGATTAAGGCTATTGTATGAGGCAAAAGTGAATGTTCCCTGAACAGTAATCGTGCCGATATGCTCGAAGCCGTATCCTCTTTATTAACAGCAATAGTTGTCTGCGAAATGATTTTTCCACCATCAAGTTCAGCATTAACAAAATGAACCGAAGCACCATGAGTTTGGTCTTTATTGTCAATAACTTGTTGATGTGTATGCAATCCTTTATATTTTGGTAACAAAGAAGGGTGGATATTAATTATTTTATTTTCAAATGCATTAATAAAGCCTTCAGGTAATATTCGCATAAAACCAGCCAACACAATTAAGTCACATTGGTGTTGTTTTATCTGATGTTGAACAAGGGTTAAATCCGTATCTTTTTTTTCCCATTTGAAGGTATATATCGGAATATTGGCTTTTATTGCGTAATCTAAACCTTTTGCATCCGCTTTATTACTGACCACTAATACCACTTCGTAGTTATATAAACTCTGTTTTTTTATGATTGAGTCTAAGTTACTACCAGTACCTGAGATAAATACACAGATTTTAAATGAATTCGACATCATCCTTACCTGACTCAGATTTTCTTACAGCACCAATTTCCCAACAATCTAAACCCGTTTCTTGGAGAAAATTTAAACAATCTTTAGTATCGTCTTTATTAATAATCACCGTCATGCCAATGCCACAGTTAAAGGTGCGCAGCATTTCAGCATCAGATAAGTTGCCTTTTTCTTGTAACCAAGTAAATATGTCAACAAAAGGCCAACTATTTAAGTTTATGGTTATTGCCAAATCTTCAGGAATAACACGAGAAATGTTTTCCATTAGGCCGCCACCTGTTATGTGAGCAATGCCATTGACTTCTACAGCAGAATCAATAAGTTGCAATAAAGACTTAACGTAAATTTGAGTCGGTTGTAGTAATTGTTCTCCGATTGTTTTATCGCCTAACTTTTCAGTTAAATCAGTGTCATTTACTTCTAAAATTTTACGAATAAGTGAATAACCATTGGAATGAGGGCCAGAGGAGGCAATGCCAATAATAACATCACCTTCTTGTATATTTTCACCAGTAATCGCACTTCCTTTTTCAACCGCACCAACGACAAACCCTGCTAAATCGTAATCTCCTTGAGTGTACATACCTGGCATTTCAGCAGTTTCACCACCAATAAGAGCACAACCCGATTGTTTGCAACCATCGGCAATACCATGAATAACAGCAGCAGCTTGTTTTGTTTCAAGTTTGCCGCAAGCATAATAATCAAGGAAAAATAAAGGCTCTGCACCAAGCACGATAATATCATTAACACACATAGCAACCAAATCAATGCCAATTGTAGAATGGTCATTCATCATGTTGGCAAGTTTTAGCTTCGTTCCAACACCATCAGTACCTGAGACTAATACAGGATTTTTTAAATTGAGGGCTGATAAATCAAATAAACCGCCAAAGCCTCCAATACCGCCCATAACACCAGGTCGTTTGGTTGATTTGATAGCGGGTTTTATCTTTTCTATTAAGGCGTTACCAGCATCAATATCGACACCTGCACCTTTGTAACTTAAACCAGTTTTAGAATTGCTCATAAAGTTTGAAGGTATTTAAGAGGTGATGATTTTACCTTATTGGTCATAATTAAGTCATTTATAGGTGAATAAATCAAGAAAAAACTGAAATTATTTATTGAGACCTTTGCATAATTATAGTGACGAGTAAAAAATGATTAAATTCACCAGCTTTTCGCCAAAAATCTCGCCAATAACTGGTTATTACCTTCAATTTTTAACTCAATCTGGCAAATTTTCTCAATTTTTTCTTTTGCCATATAATTTATGCAAAGGTCTCTTATTGTATTGCTTAATAAAAATAAAATTAATAAGAGTGGTCTTCAATGCGTTTAATCAGCGCTTTTTCAACAACGTTGTCTTCATTTACACTGTAGATAGTGATTTGGTAGTTGCCAATTCTCATGGCGGTTTGTTTGTTGGGTAGGTCACCTAAATATTCGGTAATTAAACCACTTAATGTACTGGCGCCATCTAAGGGTAAATCCCATTGCAATCGGCGATTAAGTGAACGAATTTGGATGCGACCATCAATAATAAATTCATTGTCTTCTTTTTTTAGGATATGACGTCCACGGTTTTGTGGTTCCGAGGTGAAATCGCCAACAATTTCTTCAAGAATGTCATCAATAGTGACTAAGCCTTGAATTTCGCCGTATTCATCAACAACCAATCCCATGCGGCGTTCTTTGCGTTGAAACTCTTGTAATTGCTTAGTCAAGTTTGCCCCTTCTGGAACAAAATAAGGTTTGCGAAGAACTTTTCGCAAGCCTTTAAGGTCAAGCGTATTTTTGGAGAGTTGCGGTAAAATTGTTCGGATGTGTAAGATACCAATCACATTATTAATGTCTTCTTTCCACACAGGCAGGCGTGTCAGGTAGGTATTGACTAATTGATTTAAGATTTCGTCCCAATCATCAGTGATATCGATGCCGACAACTTCGTTGCGAGGCACCATAATGTCATCGACATCAATGTGCTCAAGATCTAGTACATTAATCATCATTTTGTGTTTAGTATCGGGTCTTATATTATGGTTTTCCTTCATTAATGTGCGTAATTCTTCTCGAGATAAGGCTTGCTCAGCTATTTCTTTTGGAACCCCCAATAAACGTAAAATACCGTTGGTTATCAAGTTTGTTCCCCACACAAGCGGATAGAGGAGTTTTAATAAGGGCGTTAAAATGAAAGAAGCTGGAAAGGCGATTCGCTCAGGATGTAAGGCTGCATAGGTTTTGGGTGTGACTTCAGCAAAAATAAGTATGACTAAAGTTAATAAAATCGTGCCGTAAGCAGCTGTAGCCTCTGGACTTATACCATTATTGGCGGCAATTTTAAAGGCAGTGATGGTCGCAATAGTCGATGCGGCGATATTGATGAAATTATTTCCGATCAGTATTAAACCGATAAGACGGTCAGGTTCTTCGAGCAATTTTTGAGCTAAACGTGCCGATTTACTGGTTTTAGCTTTATTTTTTAACTTTAAACGGTTGAGCGTCATTAAAGCCGTTTCAGAGCTAGAGAAAAAGGCCGATAAAAAGACTAAAACAATAAGAATACCAAATAAGACACTCAGCGGAACTTCGCTCATGCTACAAAATCCATTCCATTACAATTTTACTGCCCAAATAACCAGTAGCAAGGGAAAACATGCCAATTATGGTCAAAATAATGAGTTTTTCACCACGCCAACCTTTACTTAAACGTCCCAAAATTAACAAACCAAAAGTTAACCAAGCCAACAGAGAGAACACAACTTTATGTCCTAAATGTTGTGCCATAAAATCATCAATAAAAATTACACCTGATAACAACGAAGTTGTTAATATCAACCAACCCAATATAATCAGTTGAAAGAGTTTCTTTTCTTCATCCATCACTGACATGATGTTTGGACCATCAAATTGTGAATTTTTAATCTTTTTAATATGCACCCAAAGTGAAATAGCAAATAATGTGGCAACGACTAAAATGGCATAAGCTAGCATAGATAAACTAATATGTAAGTCTAATTGCCATGAGAATTCTTTGTGGGGTTGGGTGGCTTGTTGATTCTTAATAAGTAGAAATGAGGATAATACAAAAAATGTTATGGGTATTTTAATCCACTGACTTTTAAGTTTGAAAAATAACACGACAAGTACAGCAAGCCAAGAGACTAACAAGATTGAATTTGAAATATTGAGCATCCAGCCATTTTCATCAAATAAACTGTTGTAACAAATTACAGCATGGAAAACCCACGCAACAATACCCGAATAATGGCTAATGGCTGCTTTTTTAAACGGAGTTGTCCATAAAATATAGAATAATGCAGAGATAAGGATTAAGCCAAGCATAAATTTTGTTTTAAATTTGATTGTGATTTAGTCATACCAAGCATTATAATGAAGCACTTCAAAAATACCAAGTGAAAAGAATAACTCATGTTTGATAATTTAAAAGACAATTTAGCTAAATCAATACAAAAGATAAAAGGACAAGCCACTTTAACTGAAGATAATATCAAAGATGCCCTGCGGGAAGTGCGCATTGCCTTACTTGAGGCAGATGTGGCTTTGCCTGTAGTAAAAGAATTTATTGAACAAGTTAAAACCCGTGCCATTGGCGAAGACGTATTAACCAGTTTGCAGCCCGATCAAGTCTTAATTAAAATTGTAAAAGAAGAATTGACCAATACATTAGGCTCAACTAGTGAAGGCTTAAATTTATCTGCACAACCTCCAGCGGTTATCTTAATGGCAGGTCTTCAAGGGGCAGGTAAAACCACATCGACTGCTAAACTTGCTAAGTATTTAATTGAAAGAGAAAAGAAAAAAGTCATGGTTGTGAGTGCTGATGTATATCGTCCAGCAGCTATTGAACAACTGCAAACCGTTGCCGATCAAGTTGGTGCTACTTTTTTCCCCTCATCGGTTATAGATGATCCAGTTTCTATTGGTCAAAATGCTATTGCAGCAGCAAAAAAAGGATTTTTTGATGTATTAATCGTCGATACAGCAGGACGTTTAGCCGTTGATGATGCCATGATGGCTGAAATTAAGAGCATGCAAACAAGCTTGAATCCCATTGAAACTTTATTTGTGGTTGATGCCATGACGGGACAAGATGCGGCAAATACAGCCAAAGCCTTTGGTGAGGTGTTAAAACTTACTGGTGTTATACTAACCAAATTAGATGGTGATGCGCGTGGTGGTGCGGCGTTATCAGTACGAAATATTGTTGGTAAACCCATTAAATTTATGGGTGTTGGCGAAAAGATGGAAGCTTTAGAGCCGTTCCATCCTGACCGTATTGCATCCAGTATTTTAGGAATGGGCGATGTCTTAACTCTGGTTGAAGAGATTGAGCGTAAGGTTGATAAGAAAAAAGCGGACAAACTAGCCAAAAAAGTGCAAAAAGGGCAGCGTTTTTCTCTGATGGATTTTAAAGAGCAACTCGAACAAATGCAAAACATGGGCGGTATGTCCGCAATGATGGATAAACTACCAGGCATGGGCAACTTACCCGATTCGGTTAAAAGTCAAGTTAATGACAAATTAACCATTAAGAAAATTGCCATTGTTAATTCCATGACAAAAAAGGAACGAAAATTCCCACAACTGATAAAAGGCTCAAGAAAACGCCGCATCGCACAAGGTTCAGGCAACACTATTCAAGATGTTACGCGCACACTCAAAGAGTTTAATCAAATGCAAAAAATGATGAAAAAATTCTCAGGTAAAGGCATGATGCGCATGATGAAACGCATGGGCGGTAAAATGCCTGGTGGAATGGGAACGTGAAAAAAAAGTAAATTTCGGTATAACTAGTGTAATTATCTGATATAATTCTGAAAAATTTCAAATACTTGTTTATTGGAAATGAATTTTTTAAAATTTAAAAAGAGAGAGGTATAAAATGAATAAAATTATTATAATTTTATTAATCGTTACAAATATAGCAGGAGCTAGACTTGGAAAGGAACCAGTTAGTCAACAATTCAATCTGGTAAATAAGGATTTGATGGAGTTGTATCAACTAAACCCAGTTGATATAAGAGCTTCCTTAAAGAAATATCAACCTAAAGCCTATGAGTCTAAACCCGTAACATTTGCAATACCGAATGTGACTAAAATTGACTTAACAACTCATGGTAAATGGACAAAAGCCCCTGGTGGTAAAATCTGGAACTTGAGGTTTCAATCAGAAAATGCTACCGATATAAACTTTGGTTTTACAAAGTTTCACTTGCCAAAAGGTGCCGAACTTTATTTTATCAGCTTTGCAGATGATCCAGTTTATTATGATGGCCCTTACACTTATAAAGACAATAGAGAATATAATCAATTCTGGTCAGCTCCTTTGCCTGGAGGCGACGTGGCGATTGAATTGTTTGTTCCTGAAAATGTGTCAAAAAATATAGAACTTGAATTAACAAAGGTGTCAACTGGGTTTAGAGATGTATTTAAGCGTTATAATGGAGATGGTTTAATTCCAAAACAAGGTGCTTGTAATAACGATGTTGTTTGTCCAGTTGGTGACCCTTGGAGAGATGAAATTAGATCTGTAGCAGCGTATACTCTAAATGGCTCAGACACTTGTAGTGGAACAATGGTTATGGATGCGGATAGAAGCTTTACTCCATATTTTTTAACTGCTGCACATTGTAATATATCAGCAGGAAATGCTGCGACAATGGTTACAATATGGAATTACGAATCGGTCAATTGTGGAGACTTAAGTGGAGGTTCAAGAATAGATACAGTTAGTGGAGCATTTTTTAGAGCAAGTCGTACAAATGTAGATGTTAGCCTTGTTGAACTTGCCAGTACACCACCAGAAGATTATAACGTCTACTGGGCAGGATGGGATAAATCAGGTGTAACTCCAAATGGGAGTGTAGGTATTCATCACCCAGGAGTTGATGAAAAAGCCATTAGTTTTAATACAGATGCATTAACTACTATTAATAGTTGCATAGGAACTGGCGGTGTAAACTCTCATTGGCAAGTTGATAATTGGGAAGATGGTACTACTGAACCAGGTTCATCGGGTTCTGGTTTGTGGGATCCCGATACTCATTTGTTAGTTGGATTTTTATCAGGTGGAACGGCTTCTTGTAGTAGTATAACTATGGATTGTTACGGTAAAGTATCTGAGGCATGGGATGATGGCAGTGGTGCTGCATCTAACTTGAAAACATGGTTAGATCCAAGTAACACAGGTGTAGACTCTATTGCTGGCTCAAATCCAAACCCATTTTCATTAACACTTCAAGACCCTTTAATCGCAGTATGTAGTGGTGATACAGCTGTTGGAACGACGGTTGATGTTGGTGTTAGTCCTCCATTTGTAGGTTCCGTGACACTCTCATCTTCAGCCTTACCTTCTTATGTTAGCAATTTTACGTTTGCAACAAACCCAATAAATCCAACGCCAGGTTCTTCCCCATTTACATTTGATGTTCTTGCGGGTGGAACAACAGGCTTAGCTACTTTGACGATTCAAGGTGATGGGGTTGATGGAGGAATACCAGTTTCTGCAAATGTTGAATTAAGTGTTTTATACTCTTCTGGAACCACTTCAGCAGTATCATTATCTGCACCTGCAAATTCTGCAACTAATGTTGCACTTACACCAACCTTTAGTTGGGCTGCGGATGCAAATGCAACCAGTTATCGTTTAATGGTTTCTACAGATCCAGGCTTTTCAACCTTATTAATTGATGAAACTGTTACTGGTAATTCTTTTGTAGCATCAGGTTTGCCAGGTGCAACACAATTGTACTGGAAAGTTGCTACTCAATCTGCTTGTAATGGTGCAGATGTAGAATCTAGTGTCTTTAGTTTTACTACGGTAGAAGTTTTTTGTACCTCCGTGCCAGTGGCAATTCCTGATAATAATGCAGCTGGTGTTGATGTTACTCTCAGTGTGGCAGCTATGGGAACTTTAGATTCTATTACTGCAAGTGTTAAATCTGGGCATACTTATCCTGGAGATTTAATATTTACATTAAATCATTTAGGCAACTCTGTTACTTTAATGGATAGACCAGGTGGTAATTCATGTGGTCAAGACGGTATTGATGTGGTATTTGATGACAACAGTACAACTCCTGTAGAAACGGCTTGTGCCTCAACCTCGCCTGGAATTGGTGGAATATTAAAGCCAGAACAACCTTTAACACCATACGTTGGAGCTGAATTTGCTGGTGATTGGGTATTGCATGTCAGTGATAATGCAAACATAGATACAGGTAGTATAGATGAATTTTGTATCGTACCTAATTATGCAGTTGTTCTTGTTCCAGAAATCACATTAACTAAAACCGCTACACTCACAACAGATACAGGTTATATTGGTGAAGCGGATTTAAATGATGTGATTACCTTTAGTGTCAGCGTGGAAAATACAGGAGATGTGGCATTAGATACTTTGGTTGTCAATGACACAATGGCAGGTGTATTGACTTGTACTCCAACGACATTAGCACCAGGTGCAATTGCTACTTGTACAGACTATACTTACACCGTGGTTCAAGGTGATATTGATGCGGGCGGTTCAATTGACAATACGGCTACTGCAACTATGACTAATCCGGTAGATGCGACAACCTACAACAGTGCTGCTTCTACTCAAACAGCTATTAACCAAGCTTTCTTTAAAGATGGCTTTGAATAAATAGTTATTAATTGTTATTAATTGTAAGATAAAAAACGGCTTTTATTAGCCGTTTTTTTAATATGGCTTTAAATTAGGAATTATTAGATATGAGAAAACTTCAATTAATTACATTTGCAACTATATTGTTAGCAATGTATTCTGTCAGCGGTGTTTGTGAAATTCAAACTAAAACATGGTTGCGAATAGAACAACCAGGCCAGAATTTATTAAGTAAAATGTCTTCAAAAAGTTTAAATTATGGAAGTTTTATTTGGGTCGAAAAATCAATTTCTGAGCCACTATTATCAACTGACTATAGTAAAGTAACTGAATACATAGATCCATTTTATTTTCGATTAGATACTGTTTCATTTGATCCATTACAATCAATCCCATCTGATGCATTGTGGTTTAATGATATAGCAACTAACATAAATGGATTTTTTATTGTACAGTTTAATGGTCCTATAAAGCCAGAGTGGTTAATTAACTTACAAGATTTAAATATTAAACCTCTAAAAGCTCTTGCTCCATTTTCGTATATTGTTTGGACTAACTCACAAGCCCTTGAAAACATAAAACCACTATCTTTTGTACGTTGGAACGGATATTTTTATTCAGCATTCAGAGTTCAAGGAAATAATAGACACTTACCCTCAGTACAAACTCAAAGTATGGCTTTAGTGTATAAAAAAGAATTGCAAGAAACAACTACCAAAATGAAGAACATTGGTGCAACCGTTCTTAAAGTACGCAATGTTGATGTGAACTTCGATGTAATAACATTTAAAGTAGCAGGGAATTTATATTCAGAACTGTCTAAAATAGCTGGAATTCTTACGGTTCAGAAAATTTCTCAAGATGCTGGTGCTCGAGGAGAGATGAGTCAACAGTCAATAGTTGGAAACTATGACGGTTCTAACGCAATTTTTCCAGGTTATCAAGATTGGCTAACTCCTACTGGGCTTGATGGGACTGGTATAAAAGTTGGCGTAGTAGATGGAGGAATTTTTGAAAACCATCCAGATTTAACTGACAACATGAGTGCGTGTATTGGTTTAGGTCCTAGTTGTGGTAGTTCAACGAGCAGCCATGGTACGCATGTTGCTGGTGCAATCGGTGGTTCTGCAGCATCAGGGGTGGTTGATAGCAACGGTTTTTTAAGAGGACAAGGAGTGGCTCCAGGTGTAAGTATTGTTGAGCAATTGTATTCTCCCTTATTAGGAGCAGGACCTGGAGGAATGGTTGCAGGAGGTATGTTGTCAATTTTTAAAGATTCTGCAGTTAGCGGAGTGCAGTTAACCAACAACTCATGGGGTCCTACAGGAACTCCTCAAGGGTATGATATACCCACTATGGAAATCGATATGATTAGCAGAGATGCTGATCCTGATACTGTCGGTTCACAGCCTATACTTGCTGTTTGGTCAATCATGAATGGTGGTGGAGATGGTGGAGGAAGTTGTAATCCAAGTTCATTAGGTTCTCCTGACGAAGCAAAAAACTTATTTGCAGTAGGGTCAACAAAATTACAAATAAGTGGCGGTAGCCAAATACCAGAAATTTTTGATATTTCATCAAATAGTGCACATGGTCCAGCTTGTGATGGTAGGTTGATTCCTCATATTGTCGCTCCAGGATGTTCTACAGATGCTCCCAATAGTTCTACGGGTTATGGCTTTTTATGCGGTACTTCTATGGCATCTCCAGTAATTTCTGGGTCAGTAGCTTTATTTTGGCAATGGTATCGAAATACATTCTCAGTTGATCCCAGTCCTGCACTTGTCAAGGCAACTTTTACTGCTGTTGCAAAAGATTTAAATGGTTTTCAAGATGCAGATGGGCTCATAATGGGGCATCCCCCTGATAGGAAACAAGGGTGGGGTCGAGTTGATCTGGATAAGGTTATCAATCCAGTAAATCAAGTTAGGTTTTATGATCAACAAACAATATTTACCGCAACAGGTGAGACATGGAATCAAGAGTTAGTTGCAGACGATCCATCAAAAGAACTCAGGGTTATGTTAGTTTGGACTGATGCTCCTGGTGCTGGTCTTGGTGGGACAACTCCAGCTTGGGTTAATGATTTGGATTTAACTGTAATAACCAGCTCTGCTTCTTATCGGGGCAATGTCTTTGGAACTGATGGATTTTCAACAACTGGTGGTACTGTTGATGAAAAAAATAATATGGAAGCATTATTCATCAAACCAACTCAGCATAATGGAGCCGCGTTTACTTTATCTGTTTTAGCAGCAAATATAGCAGCTGATGCATTAAACCCTCATAGTCCAGGAGTACCAGCACAAGATTTTGCATTGGTTTGTTATAACTGTAAAGAATTTGTAGATGTTGGTTTAATATATAAAGATGGTTTTGAAAATTAAACTAACAAAAGTTTTTTAAAAATTGGTTAATTAATGAAATTATACAGTTATTGGCGCAGTACAGCGGCTTATCGGGTGCGAATCGCCTTAAATATGAAACAACTGGATTATGACTATGAAGCGGTTCATCTGGTTAAGGAGGGAGGCGAGCATCTTCATGACAAATACAAATCACTCAATCCTCAATCTTTAGTCCCTGCATTAGAAGTTCAAGGTGGGCAAATCTTAACGCAATCATTAGCCATAATTGACTACCTTGAGCAGATGTATCCAACTGTGAGTTTATATCCATCCGATGCAATTGAAAAAGCACAAGCAAAAGCCATGGCTCTTTCCATTGCTTGTGATATTCATCCGCTAAACAATTTACGGGTCTTGAAGTATCTAAAGAGCCAATCGTGGCAGCAAGAACAAGTGGACAAGTGGTATGCTCATTGGATTCATACAGGATTTACAGCAATAGAAAAACAATTAACAAACAGTGCAGGGCAATTTTGTTTCGCAAACACGGTGACGGTTGCCGATATATTTTTAGTGGCACAAGTCTATAATGCTAATAGATTTAATGTTCCATTAGATGATTATCCATTGATTGAAAAGATTAATAATTACTGTTTAACTCAACAGGTTTTTATAGATGCAATACCTGAAAATCAACCCGATTGTGATGCTTGAGTTAATAATTCAATAATTTCTTCACGGTTAGTTAGTCCAAGTATTAATAATAAGTCGCCTTCTTGTGCCCACTCTAAGGCCTTCTGAGTTCCTTGGATGGTGTCATCGGCATGAATAATTTGGTGCTCTTTGATTCCTCCTGAAATGGCATAATCGTGAATTATTTTGGGTATGACTCCTTTCTCACGTCCACGTAGA
>Ga0256839_1003074_pt1 | contig 17641 bp, 15 predicted proteins | sample 354166metaG_FD_185968 | JGI IMG/M metagenome (GOLD analysis project Ga0256839, IMG submission 185968) | Hydrothermal vent microbial communities from Mid Atlantic Ridge, Atlantic Ocean - 354-166 | ecosystem: Environmental > Aquatic > Marine > Hydrothermal vents | place: Atlantic Ocean: Mid... | reverse complement strand
CCTAGTGTTTCTATCCGAGGGTTAGGGGTGTATACTGGCCGCTATTTTCGACCGTGTTATAGGGTGTTTTATGTATTCAACCATGTTAAAAGCCAAGCTTCATCGAGCCAGCGTGACCCATGCCGAGCTTGACTATGAAGGCTCTTGCGCAATCGACAGCGACTTGTTGGATATGGCGGGTATTCACGAGTATGAGCAGATTCATATCTACAATATCAATAATGGTGCGCGTTTCGTGACCTATGCGATCCGTGCAGAGGCCGGCTCAGGTATTATTTCTGTTAATGGCGCGGCTGCTCACAAGGCAAACCCACAAGATCTGGTCATTATTTGCACCTATGCCAGCATTCCACAAGCTGAAGTGGCTCGCTATAAACCGCAAATGATCTACTTTTCTGAAGGCAACAAAGTCTCACACACCAGCCACACCATTCCAGTTCAGCTTGCGCTCTAAGGAAACGCTGATCAAGTCATGAATGTTTTATGCTGGCTGAAATCGCTCTCATTTATCCCGAAAATTGCACCCATAGAACGACTATTACTGCGCATTTCGTAACAAATGAGAGCAACTTCCTCGTGTGAATCCCGTCAATAACCCACAAAATAATAGGCATTTGATTGTTTTTTGAACAAAAGATCTCGCTTTCTGGGTGATAAATGTACGAAAAACAGTCTGTTTGATGTACAATCGCGGCTGATCGAACTTCCCCCCTAATAAAATGAGGAGACACACCATAGTGGACCAAGCAGAATTGGAGCTTCAACTCGAAGTATGGAAAGACCTTGCGATAAGCAATCAGGTGTTGATGAGAACAGCGACCGATGCTTTGAAGCTTGATCCAGAATGTAGCACAGAAGAGCTAAAAGAAGCACTCGACAATGCCATTAAGCGTTCAATTGATGCGGATGTAACCGTTGAAGATGCGCAGACAAAAGCACAGCAAGCGATTGCGATTATGCAAGCTAAGATAGCGGCCAGTGAAAAAGCCCAGGCGATTGCTGAAACTAAAGTATCTGAAACACTGGAAGCGAAAGAGACATCTGAGCAGCAAATTGCGGTAGAGCGTGCTAGCCACGCAAAAGAGATGCAAAAGTGTAAAAAGCAGGTTGCTGATGTAGAAAAATCACTGAAAGCGATTAACAAAGCGCTCGCAGACACGCCAGAAAATGTGATGAAAAAGCTCCGCACTCTCAAGAAGCAAAAAACAGATGAAGCGGCAGCATGTAAGCTGGCAGAAGCTAAGGCGCGTACTCTGAAAAAAGAGAAGAGCCAGCTAGAGCAGCAGATCAAGGAGTCTGAAGAGAAGAGTTCGACCCTTATTGAGCAATACCGAGCGCTGCACAAGCTTTGTGAAGAGCTGCACGGACAACTCAAGCCGCTGGTTGATGATGAGAAAAATCTACCGGTGGTTCCCGCACTTGATGAAGAGATGCTGGGTGGTGAGAGTGCCGATGACGAGGCTGATAAAAAGTAACGAATCAGCCTGCACACATAACGTGCAGCCCGCGCAGTTTACACAGTAGACTGCGCATTCCCCCACCTGTGAAACTGCTATGACCCCACTTCTGACACTCGATAATCTCTCTCTGGCTTTTGGCCATCACCCGTTAATGGAGCGTATTAACCTGCAAATTGAACCACAGGCACGTATCTGCTTGGTGGGGCGTAATGGTGCAGGAAAATCCAGCATGATGAAGGTGATTGCAGGTGAAATCCTAGCGGATGAAGGCACCATTTGGCGACGAGAGGGCTTGAAAATAGCCTACTTGGCACAAGAAGTACCGCTGGATGATACGCGCAGTGTCTTCGATGTGGTTGCAGAGGGGTTGGGGGATGCCAGTCGCTTGATTACCGATTACCACCATGTTACCCACGCACTGGCAGATGACCCGAGCGAACGTAATTTTAATAAGTTAACCCGCTTGCAAGAGCAGTTAGAAGCGATTGATGGTTGGAGTTTAGAGCAGCGGGTTGAGCAGACCTTAGAAACGCTCTCTCTCAACCCTGATCACACACTCGATCAATTATCAGGTGGGATGCGTCGCCGAGTATTACTGGCACGGGCGCTGGTTAGTGATCCCGACCTGTTGCTACTGGATGAGCCAACCAATCATCTCGATATTGAGTCGATCACCTGGATCGAGAATTTCCTACAGACATTCAATGGTGCGTTACTGTTTATTACCCATGACCGTGCTTTTCTGCAACGCCTTGCAACCTCCATTGTTGAGCTTGATCGTGGGCAGGTCAGCCTTTGGCCGGGTAACTATGAGAATTATCTGCTCAAGCGTGAAGAGCGCTGGGCGACAGAGGCGCAGCAAAATGCGCTATTTGATAAAAAACTGGCCCAAGAAGAGACCTGGATTCGCCAGGGAATAAAAGCACGCCGCACTCGTAACGAAGGGCGTGTTCGCGCACTCAAACGCTTGCGCGATGAGCGCTCGCAGCGTATTGAGCGGCAAGGTAAGGCCCGTATCCAGCTTGACGATGCGGCGCGCTCCGGAAAGCTGGTTGTTGAGGCCGAACATATCAGTAAATCCTTTGCGGATAAGCTGATTATGAAGGATTTCTCAATCCGTATCATGCGTGGCGATCGTATCGGAATTATTGGCCCCAACGGTGTGGGGAAATCCACTTTAATCAAAATAGTGTTGGGGCAGCTGGAGGCGGATGAAGGTGTGGTGCGTCTGGGTAGTAAGCTTGAAGTGGCTTATTTTGATCAGCAGCGTGCCTTGCTCGATGAGTCAAAAACGGTGTTTGATAATGTAGGCGACGGCAGTGATTATGTTGAGATAAACGGTCAATCACGTCACGTTATGGGTTATCTGCAAGATTTCCTCTTTGTGCCCGAGCGAGCGCGTTCACCCGTGAGCACGCTCTCCGGCGGGGAGCGCAATCGGCTCTTGCTCGCCAAGCTGTTTACCCGCCCCGCTAATCTATTGGTGATGGATGAGCCCACCAACGACCTTGACGTTGAAACCTTGGAGCTTCTAGAGTCGCTTCTTGAGGCGTTTCAGGGCACCATTTTATTAGTAAGCCACGACCGTGCTTTTCTGGATAATGTGGTAACCAGTACCATCGTTTATGAAGGCGAGGGCACCTGGAATGAATATGTGGGTGGTTATCAAGATTGGATACACCAAACCAAAAAACCAGCCAAAAGTGAAAAAAAGCCACAAAAGCAGGTTAAAACACCGCAAGTTGTCGCGGCAGCCCAGGCGAGTCAGCCGGCAAAAAAATTAAGCTACAAAGATCAACGTGAGCTTGATCAGCTGCCCGAACGGATTGAAACCCTTGAAAACGAACTGGAACAGCTACAGGCTGAAATCAGCAATCCGGCATTTTATCAGCAGCCTCAAGATAAGGTAAATGAGATACTTAATAAACAGCCACTGCTTGAGGCTGAGCTAGAGGGTGTATTTGCGCGCTGGGAAGCGTTGGATGAGATGACAAAGTAACCTCTGAGCAATTGATGCACTGTTTTAACCAGACTTAATCAGAGACTCCTTAATAAGAGATTTCCAGGGGGATAATTCAAAAATATCGTGCTGGCTTATCTTAAAAATCGTCAAACTCTCTCATGGGCGCTGTATGACTGGGCAAACTCCGCTTATGCCACGGTCATTATGGCCGGGTTTTTCCCCATTTTTTTCAAGCAGTATTGGGCGGGAGAGTTAAGCACTACCGAGAGTAGTTTCTATCTGGGTATGGCCAACTCGATTGCCAGTCTTATTGTCGTTCTTCTAGCCCCCATCCTGGGTGCCATTGCTGACCAAGGCAGTGCTCGCAAGCGTTTTCTTATTTTCTTCGCCCTGATGGGGATTGTTATGAGCTTTGCCCTCTCGTTTGTAGGGCAGGGGGAGTGGCTGTTGGCGATGCTGATATACATCGGTGCCTGCCTTGGCTTCTCGGGTAGTGTTACTTTCTACGATGCCTTAATTATTGATGTCTCCAGTGGTAAAAGTTTAGATAAAGTCTCTGCCTTTGGCTTTGCACTGGGCTACTTGGGTGGCGGCCTGCTGTTCTCTGTTTGTGTCTGGATGACAATTTCACCCACAACCTTTGGCCTTGCTGACGGCAGTGAGGCGGTGCGACTCTCCTTTGTGATGGTTGCACTCTGGTGGGCGATTTTCACCATACCGCTACTGCTCTGGGTAAAGGAGCCGGTAAAAAACAAAAAAACGGGGGCTTTATCTAATATAATTAATGGGTTGTCGCAACTTCGTCATACTTTCGATGAGGTTAGAAAGCTGCGGGTTGTCTTGCTGTTTTTAGTCGCTTATTGGTTCTATATCGATGGTGTTGATACCATTGTGCGTATGGCGGTTGATTATGGGTTATCACTGGGATTTGATCAAAATAGCCTGATTGTCGCACTATTGATCACTCAATTTGTCGGTTTTCCGGCAGCGATTGCCTTCGGTTGGCTCGGTGAAAAGTATGGTTGTAAGCTTGGAATCCAGATCGCTTTAGTGGTCTATATGCTGGTGACTGTTTTTGCTTACCAGATGAATTATGTGTGGGAATTCTATCTACTGGCAGTGGTGATTGGCTTAGTTCAAGGGGGTATTCAAGCACTCAGTCGTTCACTCTATGCGCGACTGATACCCGCAGACAAAAGTGCGGAATTTTTCGGGTTTTACAATATGTTAGGTAAGTTTGCGGCGGTGATCGGGCCACTACTAATGGGCTGGATTGCGCTTATTTCTGAAAGTACCCGGCTCTCTATTCTATCTGTTTTAATATTGCTGATTGTGGGGTTCATACTGCTCTATTTTGTCAATATTGAAGAGGGTAAAAAGAACGCCCGCCAGTTGTAGTCTCCCCGTCTTGGTTGGGGGTTATGACGGTTTACCTTGTCATACTCATGGGAAGTGTGGCAGGCTGGTTGTCCATTCTATTGAAAGGGCTATTCCATAATGGGGGGGTCTTTTTGAAGAGGAGGCAGCCGATGTGTACACATGAAATAGAGGTATATGAGCCTGCAAATTTTTCGGGACAAAATCCAATACATGCGAACAGTATTGGTGTTGTAAAAACACGAGACCGTAATGAGTTTTTTCTGCTAGACCTAGAGAACCCCTTTGAGCATGAAGGTAACATGGTCTCTCAGCTTATTCTGCGTCCACGTTATTATGGTGATAAAATTCTACGTGTTACGCGTGATATGTGTACGGTTAATATCATGTATGTTAAGCCAGATAGTAAAATATCTACCGATGAATATATGCAGTTTACCGATGTTGGAAAATGGGGTTGTGGCAAAATAAACCCCAGTCGAAATTCATAACTCATTTTAAGAAATTTGGGGCATTCGCCCCTATTTTTTTGTCCGCCTCACGCGCCTTACCACTCTGCTCTTCGTTTTACCTGAAAAATTACCCTTTCTCTTTTGAGTAGAATTCGGCCTACCGTGGGTCTGCTGGGTGGTAAATGTTTCTCCTTTGTTGTGGCTTCCGTGCTTGCCTTGTGGCTGATCACCGGTGCCGACGGGTTGCCAGTTTGGAACTAAATGTTTTTTCCCGTTACCGATGAGGTCAGCCCGCCCCATCTGCTTTAATGCTTCACGCAGCAGTGGCCAATTGTTAGCGTCGTGGTAGCGCAAAAAAGCCTTATGTAGACGGCGAATTTTAATACCCCGTGGTACAAAAACCTTTTCACTACTCCGTGTTATTTTTTTGAGTGGATTGCGTTCGCTGTGCCACATGGCAGTGGCTAGCGCCATGGGTGAGGGTAAAAATGCCTGAACCTGGTCGGCTCGGTAGCTGTTCTGTTTCAGCCATATTGCAAGGTTTAGCATATCTTCAGTGGTGGTGCCCGGGTGAGCAGCGATGAAATAGGGGATCAAATATTGTTCTTTGCCAGCCGCTTTGGAGTATTTGTCAAACATCTCTTTAAAGCGATAGTAGCTACCAATTCCAGGCTTCATCATTTTTGAAAGTGGTTCAGATTCAGTGTGTTCTGGTGCAATCTTAAGGTAACCTCCCACATGATATGTGGCCAGCTCCTTTACATATTCAGGGGAGCGAACTGCTAAATCGTAACGCAAACCCGAAGCGATCAAAATTTTCTTGATGCCGGGGAGGGCGCGGGCACGCTTATAGAGTTTTATCAACGGTGCATGGTCTGTATTCAGGTTTTCACAGATTGCGGGGTGGACACAGGAGAGGCGGCGACAAGCGGACTCTATCTTCTCACTCTTGCAAGCAAGGCGGTACATGTTTGCGGTGGGGCCACCCAGGTCGGAAACCATGCCGGTAAAGCCGGGCACGCTATCGCGCATCACCTCGATCTCGCGAATAATAGACTCCTCTGAACGACTTTGAATAATGCGCCCTTCATGCTCAGTGATCGAGCAGAAGGTGCAGCCGCCGAAGCAACCCCGCATAATCGCCACCGAGAAGCGAATCATCTCATAGGCGGGAATATTGTCATCTCGGTAGTCAGGGTGCGGCAAGCGGCTGAAGGGGAGGTCGTAAATAGCATCCAGCTCTGCTGTGGCGAGTGGAATAGGGGGAGGATTTAACCAAATATCTTTATCGCCGTGGTGTTGGCGCAAGGCACGGGCATTGCCGGGGTTGGTCTCTAGATGCAAAATACGCGAAGCGTGGGCATAGAGCTCTTTGTCACGTTTTACCTTTTCATAGCTAGGTAGCCGTACCACGGTTCGGCTGCGATCAAGCTTGGGGCGACGATGTAAGGTGATCACCTTCTTCTCACTACTCGCTACAGTGTGTGTAGTGTCACAGGGAGGCTCTGTTGCGTATGGATTGGCATTAGGGATGGGTTGGTCACCTGTGTCGATCTCATCGGCTGACATCTCACTCCAGCCATCCGGTAGATGCTGGTTGTTCACAATAAAGGCGGTACCACGAATGTCGGTCAGGTTGGATACCGGCTCGTTGGCCGCCAGTCGGTGTGCAATTTCTACAATTTGGCGTTCGGCATTTCCATACACCAGTAGATCAGCTTTCGCATCAAACAGGATGGAGCGGCGTACCTTCTCTGACCAATAGTCAAAGTGAGCAATACGCCGCAGGCTCGCCTCAATGCCACCAATCACTACCGGTACCCCTTTAAACGCTTCGCGGCAGCGCTGTGTGTAGATGATTGTTGCACGATCCGGGCGCAAACCGCCTTCCCCTTTGGGGGTATAGGCATCGTTAGAGCGAATGCGGCGATCAGAAGTGTAGCGGTTGACCATTGAGTCCATATTGCCCGCTGTGACCCCAAAAAACAGATTGGGTTTTCCCAGCTCGGCAAAGGCATCTTTACTATTCCAGTCTGGTTGAGAGATGATGCCGACACGAAACCCCTGAGCTTCAAGCACGCGCCCAATAACGGCCATGCCAAAACTGGGGTGATCCACATAGGCATCACCTGTTACCAGAATAATATCGCAGCTGTCCCACCCTAGTTCGTCCATCTGTTGGCGGGAGAGGGGCAGATAGGGTGCAGTACCAAAGCGTTTGGCCCAATATTGGCGGTAAGAGAATATATTTTTGGCTGGCTGCATGGGGGAGTTACCGCTGATCGATAGTAAAATCACACCATTATAGCGCAATAATCACCTAAATTACTCGGGAATATCTGGTTCCTAGGAGGTTGTCATATTGTAACTGTTCGGCGTGTTATATTTTTCCTCAAATCGAGGCATTTTCACACGCAAAGAGGGAGCCGCGACCGATTGAGTACGAAAATAACGAAGAGTTGGGGCAAAAGATGAATACGTTGAGTAGTTACGTCATTTTTTATAAAACAGAGCAGGTAGATTCTTGCTGGTAGGGAAAGGGGTGTGGTCTAATGCTCGCTTGCAAAGTCAGGAATGAGTTATGAAAATTGCGGTTGCAGGTACGGGCTACGTTGGTTTATCGAATGCCATGTTATTGGCACAACACCATGAAGTGGTGGCGCTGGATATTATCAAAGAGAAAATTGAGCTGCTCAACGCGGGGAAATCACCGATTCAAGATAGTGAAATCGAACACTTTCTTGCCAATAAAGAGCTGAACTTTACCGCCACAATGGATAAAGAGAGCGCTTATGCGGGCGCTGACTTTGTGATTATCGCCACCCCCACCGACTATGACCCTGAAACCAACTATTTTAATACCGACTCGGTTGAGTCGGTTATTGGTGATGTGATCGCGATTAACCCAAATGCGGTGATGATCCTGAAATCGACCGTTCCTGTGGGCTATACCGCTAAAATTAAAGAGAAAATGGGGTGTGACAATATTATTTTTTCACCCGAATTTTTACGCGAAGGCAAAGCACTCCACGATAATCTCTATCCATCACGCATTATTATGGGTGAATGCTCTGCGCGAGCGGAAAAATTTTCTGAACTGTTAGTCGAGGGTGCGAACAAAGAGAATATCGATCTGTTGTTTACTGATTCGACAGAAGCGGAGGCGATCAAGCTGTTTTCCAACACCTACTTGGCCATGCGCGTTGCCTTTTTCAATGAGTTGGATAGTTATGCACAGATACATGGCCTCAATAGTCGCCAAATTATTGAGGGTGTGGGTCTGGATCCACGTATTGGTAGCCACTATAACAACCCATCATTCGGCTACGGTGGTTACTGCCTGCCAAAAGATACCAAGCAGCTGCTGGCGAATTACCGTGAAGTGCCCAATAGCCTGATTCGCGCCATCGTTGATGCCAATAGCACCCGTAAGGACTTTATCGCTGACTCCATCATAAAGCGCAACCCCAGCGTAGTAGGGATCTATCGGCTGATTATGAAGAGCGGCTCCGATAATTTTCGCGCCTCATCTATTCAAGGGATTATGAAGCGTATCAAAGCGAAGGGGATTGATGTGGTGATCTTTGAGCCGGTGCTTGATGTGCCCGAGTTTTTTAACTCTCGGGTGGTGACCGATCTGGAGGAGTTTAAACAGATCTCAGATGTGATTGTGGCCAATCGTCTATCGGATGAGATTAAGGATGTTGCGGAAAAAATCTATACACGTGATCTTTTTTGTAGTGATTGAAAAGCAGCGGCTACAACCCGCTGTCAGAAATAAAAGTTGAGTCAGAATTACTAATGTATAAAAAAGCACTGAGATCACCCGGTTTTGTTTTTGTTGCGCTGGCGCTGTTGTTATTGCTGCTGATCGCCGTGACATACCAACAAAACAGTCACAACACGTTCCACTTTGATGATCGTTACAGCATTCTCGAACACGCCCCCATCCATGTGACGCAGTTTTCGTTTACTCGTCTGTGGGATGCGGGTGTCAATGCCTACCACTCACCTCGTCCTTTGCCCAGTGTGACGTTTGCAGTCGATTGGTTACGCGGTGGGGGTAGTGCAAGCGCCTTCTTACAAACCAACCTGCTGATTCATTCGATTAATGCACTGTTGGTGATGGGGTTGTTGGTGCTGTTATTGCAGCGCTATTTTAATCGCTCATCAATACCGATCATGCTGGCTGCCTTTTCAGCGGCTGCGCTGTGGGCGCTTCACCCGATACAAGTACAGGGGGTGAGCTATATTGTGCAGCGCATGACCTCGCTGGCAACCCTGTTTACGCTACTCTCAGTGATAAGCTACCTTTTGGCGCGCTCATCAACCCACACCTTGGCTAAAGTTAGTGGCTTTGCAATCTGTTTGATCTCACTGCTGGCCGGAATGATGAGCAAAGAGCTGGCCTGGATAACACCGCTGCTGCTGCTGTTGGCCGAATATTGCGTGGTGCGCAATCGCGCCACTGCTCTTTTCCATAATCAGTTTGATCGTGCTCTCTTGATCGTGCCCATCGCCACCGGAATCATCTTGGCACTCTTGGCCATTGCCGATGTGGGTGCCTTGGGTCGCTATTTCCATAGTTATTATGCAATTCGCGACTTCACCATGGAGGAGCGCCTGCTCACTCAACCACGGGTTATCTTGTTCTATCTCTCCCAGGTTTTTTGGCCACTACCCGATCGTTTTTCACTGGAGCATGACTTTGTGCTCTCTCACTCGCTCATCAACCCGATCTCAACGCTGCTGGCACTGCTGGCGATTGTGGCTTGGTGTGCGGCGGCCATTTATCTCTGGTCGCGTCAGGGGCAGCGTATTATCGCCTTTTTGATGCTCTGGCTGCCGGTAACGCTCTCGGTGGAGAGTAGCTTTATTGGGCTTGAAATGGTGTTCGAACACCGAATGTACCTGCCACTGGTGGGCTTGTGCGGGTTGTTTGCAGTGGGATTGGCTGACCTGTTGCAGCGTAACAATAAAATGACTTGGCCACTGCTTGGGGCGACTTCGCTGTTGATTGCCGGTTTGGCAGTCGCGACACTCCAGCGTATACCCGAGTGGCAGACAACAGAGGCACTGTTAATCAACTCGACTCAGCACGCACCCAACAGTGCCCGTAGCTGGTCAAATCTTGGCCGTTATTACATCGACCAAGGGCGCTATGATGAAGCCATACCTAATATCGAGCGCGCTCTAAAACTGGAGCCTGACAACGCCTCTGTACTCGAAGCGATGGGGACGATTTTGCTCTCTGAAGGGAAGCTAGAGGAGGCTCGCCGCTACCTCATAATGGCTTACCGAACCAACAAAACCGGGCACTCATGGTTAAATAATATGGCGTGGCTGCACCTTGAGGAGGTCGCCAAGGGGATGAGACCAGCCAACTTTTTGGATAAGGCGCTGGACTTTACCTATCAGGCAAGAAGATTAGCTCCCTTTGAGGCAGAATATGTGCGTATGAGCGCCATTATTCAGGAGCGAATGGGGCGTTGTGCCGATGCATATCAAAGCTGGCAATACTATTTACAGTTCACCCTCCCAGAGCCTGAGCGGGTAAGCACTATGGCGCACCTTGCCCGTCGCTACCTTGTGACGGGCAGTCGCTGTCAGCTACGCTGAACGGTCTTCCGGAAGTGATAAATTTGATAAAAGAGCTTGAGCCGTCGCGAGCAATTTCTTGCGTTGAAACAGCAATTGAAAGCGATTGCCGCCACATTGCCGCCATAAAATAACCGCACGCATACCAGCCAGTAGCAGCGCGCGCACTTTATTTGCATTGGCGGGGTTGTTGAGGTGCCCCTGTTCACCATCAATCATTATTTTGGGTGGGATGGTACTGATGGTATCGGAATAGAGTCCGCCCAGGTTTGCAATGACATTTTCATGGGTTGATGAAAAGTGTTCAGCCTGGGTGATGACGTTTTCGATCCCTTGGCCAAGGCGTTGTTGCAACTCGGGGTGTTTGCCGAGCTTGCGCTCAAGGTGCATCAGACTCAGCGCGTAGCGGGTGATCTCTACATCCTGCGGGTTTTTGCTTGCAGTCTGCTGAGTGAGGGCTTTCAATCCATAGGCAACCCCTTCGATTCCCCCATAAATTTCAGCGCTGTTTTTGGCATCAGTCACCAATATGCTTTCGATTGAGCGCCGAAAAGGCTCACTTTCGACTTGCCCACTCCGTGCAACCTGCTGTACCAGCGCAGTGGCTTGATAAAGCGCTGCTAGCGCAATAACACGCTCTTCAATTGTATGCTGACTCATTACTCTCTCTTTGCTCTGTTGTTAGCTCTGAAACGGATTTCGGTTCAATTTGTGGTTGTCAGTGGCGAGCCATTATATAGTGATTTTTAAGATAAATGAGAGTGATTTTATACCCGCGACAAAAGCACCGCTGTTGGGTGCGCGAATTCGGGGCGAGCAATCGGTTTTCTCTTCTGGTAATATGCCGCCCATGAAACGAAGTGACTTTTTTTACCATCTCCCTGAAGAGCTGATTGCTCAATATCCCGCTGCGGAGCGCAGTGCAAGCCGTCTACTGCATGTGGCGGGTGATAGCGGTGTTTGTGCCGATCAGCAGTTCCGTGACTTTCCCTCTTTATTGAATCCAGGCGATCTACTGGTATTCAATGATACCCGTGTCATTCCAGCGCGTATGCTGGGTAATAAAGAGAGTGGTGGCAAGGTAGAGATGCTAGTTGAGCGCGTATTGGATGAGCAGCGAGTGCTCGCCCATGTGCGTGCCAGTAAATCCCCTAAAACAGGTGCTCGTATGCTGTTTGAGCAGGCGGTTGAAGTGGAGGTTGTTGGGCGGCAAGCGTCACTTTTTGAGTTACGATTTTTAGGTGAACGAAGTGTAATTGAACAGCTGGAGGCGCATGGTCATATGCCATTGCCACCTTATATAGAACGAGCGGATGAGCTGCAAGATCGGGAGCGCTATCAGACGGTTTATTCTGATCAAAGTAAATGCGGTGCGGTGGCTGCCCCCACGGCAGGCCTGCATTTTGATCAGGCGATTTTAGACTCTCTCGAGCAGCAAGGGGTTGAATTTGCCTATGTCACACTGCATGTGGGAGCGGGTACTTTTCAGCCGGTGCGGGTAGACGATATTTGTGATCACAAAATGCACAGTGAATATTTAGAGGTCAGCCAGCAAGTGGTTGACCAAGTAGCCGCCACTCGCGCCCGTGGTGGGCGGGTGATTGCGGTGGGTACTACCAGTGTACGCAGTCTAGAGAGTGCCGCGCTGTCTGGGGAGTTGCAGGCTTTTCAGGGAGAGACCGAAATTTTTATCCACCCGGGCTATCGGTTCAACTGCATTGATGGACTATTAACCAATTTTCATCTCCCTGAATCCACCCTATTAATGCTGGTAAGTGCGCTGGCCGGCTATGAAAATATGATGACCGCTTATCAGCATGCGGTGGCACAACGATACCGTTTTTTCAGTTATGGCGATGCCATGTTTATTACCCCGAGCGCAACCGCACGGGCGGGGCGAGAGGAGTAGGGTAGTGTCGATGATGAACTTTGAGTTGCAACAGAGCGATGGCCAAGCGCGCCGTGGTGAAATCAGCTTCCCCCGTGGCACCATCCAGACACCCGCATTTATGCCGGTGGGAACCTACGGCACGGTGAAAGCGATGACCCCTGAGGAGCTGGAAGCGACGGGTGCTGAAATTGTGTTGGGAAATACCTTTCACCTGTTTTTACGCCCGGGCACCGAGGTGATTGAAGCACACGGTGATCTGCATGATTTTATGGCCTGGCAAAAACCAATCCTGACCGACTCGGGCGGGTTTCAGGTATTCAGCCTAGGAGCGATGCGTAAAATCACAGAGAAAGGGGTCACTTTTCAGTCGCCTGTCAACGGCGATAAAGTCTTTATGGGGCCAGAGGAGTCAATCGATGTTCAGCATAAGCTAGGCGCTGATATTGTGATGATTTTTGATGAGTGCACTCCCTATCCCGCAACACATGAGCAAGCACGGGAGTCGATGGCGCTATCGCTGCGTTGGGCTAAACGCAGCAAGGAGGCTCACGGTGATAATGCCAGCGCACTGTTTGGCATTGTGCAGGGGGGCATGTATCCTGAGTTGCGCGACATCTCGCTTGAAGGGTTGAGCGAAATTGGCTTTGATGGTTATGCCATTGGTGGGCTTTCAGTCGGTGAGCCTAAAGAGGATATGTTGCGTATTCTTGACCATACGGTACCCCAAATGCCCACCGAAAAACCGCGCTACTTGATGGGTGTGGGCAAGCCGGAAGATATTGTTGAGGCCGTGCGCCGGGGGGTCGATATGTTTGATTGTGTGATGCCAACTCGCAACGCTCGCAATGGTCATCTTTTTACCCGCTTTGGAGTGGTGAAAATCCGTAATGCGGTTCACCAGAGTGATAATCAACCGCTGGATGCCGAGTGCGGTTGCTATACCTGTCGTCACTACAGTCGTGCCTACTTGCGACACCTAGATAAATGCCGTGAGATTTTAGGTGCACGGTTAAATACCATTCATAACCTCTATTACTACCAATCGCTAATGCAAGGGCTGCGTGAGGCGATTGCAGCGCAACGACTGGAGAGCTTTGTTAAGGAGTTTTATCGGTTGCGCGGACAAACGGTACCGGCTATGTAATAATAGCGCGCTTTACATTATCAACCGACCTGCATTGGCAAGTCACAAAATATAAAACTACGAGGGTAAATAATGAGCTTCTTTATCTCAGATGCGGTAGCAGAGGGCGCAGCGGCGGCAGGTTCTGACGGTGGTTCTTCACTGATGGGCTTGATCCCTTTTGTTCTGCTGTTTGTGATCTTCTACTTTTTCTTGATTCGTCCACAGTCCAAGCGTGTTAAAGAGCATAAAAACATGCTGACAACCTTGGGTAAAGGCGACGAAGTGGTCACCAATGGCGGTATCCTAGGTAAAATCATCACCGTGGGTGATGAGTTTGTTACCGTTGAAATTGCCAACAACACCCAAGTAAAGCTGCAAAAGCAATATATTGCTAATTTGATGCCAAAAGGCACCATTAAGTCAGCCGAATAATCTATCGACACGAGTGGTAAGCATGAACCGATATCCTGCATGGAAATATCTTATGATCGCGGTGGTGGTTGTGGTGGGCGGATTGTACGCCCTACCCAACCTCTATGGAGAGGATCCCGCAGTCCAGATCAGCTCAAATCGAGACGAGATTCTGGATACCCGCTTTGTTGAGCGGATAGAGCGTCAATTGGCGCAAGCCGGGATTACTGCTAACTCTATGGAGTTAAATGAACGTGGCCTATTACTGCGTTTTGGTAACGAAGATAAGCAGCTTACTGCCAAAGATATTCTGTCAGATAGTCTGGGTAATGGTTATATCGTTGCGCTGAACCTAGCTCCAGCGACACCCGATTGGTTAAAATCGTTGGGTGCCTCTCCCATGTATCTTGGTCTCGACCTTCGGGGTGGAGTGCACTTCTTAATGCAGGTGGATACGGATGCAGCGGTTAAACAGTCCTATGAACGCTTTGTCAGCGACTATCGTAGCCAGCTACGTGGAGAGAAGATTCGCTATCTATCCATCGAGCACTACGAGCATAAAGGGCGTGCCGGTGTTGCGATAAAACTGCGTAAGGCAGAGGACCGTGAAAAAGCGCGTGAAGTATTACGACTCGCCTACAGTGAATTGGAGTTCAGCGAGATTGATAAAGATGGCGCAGCACTGCTCTTTACCACGCTGAAGAAAAGCGCGGTTACCGAAGCCAGAAACATGGCTGTGCAGCAGAATATAACCACGCTACGCAATCGAGTTAATGAATTGGGTGTTGCCGAGCCGGTTATCCAGCGCCAAGGGGAGAGCCGAATTGTTGTGCAACTGCCGGGGGTGCAAGATACCGCACGCGCCAAAGAGATTCTGGGCGCAACCGCCACACTTGAATTTCGCATGGTTTCCGACAAAGGGAGCGTAGAGAGCGCGGTGGCTGGTCGCCCTGTAGCCGGTGCAAAACTTTATCATGAGCGTGGCGGTGGCCCGATCTTATTAAGAAACCGAGTTATGCTAACCGGGGATCGCGTGATTGATGCCTCCTCTGGCATGGAGTCCGATACCGGCTCACCCGCTGTGTTTATCACCCTTGATGGCAAGGGCGCTACCATCTTTAGCGATGTTACCCGAGAGAATGTGGGTAAATTGATGGCAGTGGTCTTCATCGAGGTGAAGAGTGAAACCCGCAAGATCAATGGCGAAAAGGTTAAGGTAAAACGCACCGTAGAAGAGGTTATCAGCGTTGCGCGGATTCGCGAGCCACTGGGTAAGCGCTTTCAGATCTCTGGCCTGGACAGTACCAAAGAGGCACGTGATCTAGCACTACTGCTGCGTGCCGGTGCATTAGCAGCCCCCATTGAAATTGTTGAAGAGCGAACAGTAGGCCCAAGCCTGGGGCAAGATAACATCGACCAGGGCTTTATGTCGGTGGTGTTAGGCTTTGTACTGGTGCTGCTCTTCATGGCGTTTTGGTATCGCGGCTTTGGAATGTTTGCCAATATCGCACTGGCGCTTAATCTGGTTTTGATTATTGCCGTGCTGTCGATGCTTCAAGCCACGCTGACCTTACCGGGTATCGCGGGTATCGTTTTGACCGTGGGTATTGCGGTGGATGCCAACGTGCTTATCTTTGAGCGTATTCGAGAAGAGCTAAGAAGTGGGAGTGCCACCCAAATGGCAATCGATGCCGGGTTTAACAAGGCATTTTCGACCATTGCAGATGCGAATATTACAACATTGATTGCTGCGGTAGTGCTGTTCGGTTTTGGTACCGGCCCTATTAAGGGATTTGCCATCACCTTGAGCATTGGTATTTTGACTTCAATGTTTACCGCAATTATCGTGACACGTGCCGCTGCCAACCTGACGTATGGTGGCCGCAAAACTAACAAGCTTTCAATTTAAGGGCGCCCATATGCAAATCTTTAAACAAGTGCCTGAATTTGATTTTATGGGTAGACGAAAGTTTGCTGTCATCTTCTCACTGATACTTATTATCGCCTCTATCGCTTCACTGGCGACACGAGGGTTAGAGCTGGGTATCGACTTTACCGGTGGTATCCTGATCGAAATGGGCTATGACAGCCCAGTTGACCTGAATCAGGTACGGAGTGCGCTCAAGGAAAATGGCTTCGAGGATGCGATTGTTCAGCACTTTGGCACCTCAAAAGATGTTCTGGTGCGCCTTGCACCACGAGACGAAATGAGTAATGCCGAAGTGAGCGGGCATGTGATGGATGTGTTGCAGGAGAGTAGCACTCAATCACCTGAGATGCGCCGTGTTGAGTATGTTGGCCCACAGGTAGGCAAGGAGCTGACTGAGGATGGTGCATTGGCGATGCTGTTCGCTTTGGCGGGTATTCTTATCTATGTGGCACTACGCTTTGAATATCGCTTTGCCCTTGGCTCAGTCGCGGCACTGCTACACGATGTGGTGATTACACTGGGTATATTCTCCGTTCTCGGGATTGAGTTTAACCTGACCGTATTGGCCGCAATTCTAGCGGTTATCGGGTACTCGTTAAACGATACCATCGTGGTGTTTGATCGGGTGCGAGAAAATTTCCGCATCGTTCGCAACAGAACCACCGAGCAGGTGACCAATATCTCGCTAAACCAGACACTCTCCCGCACCATCATGACCTCGATGACCACGCTGCTGGTACTACTGGCACTGTTCTTTGTAGGTGGTGAGCTAATCAATGCCTTTGCACTGGCGCTGATTATTGGCGTGTTTGTCGGTACCTACTCTTCAATCTACGTTGCCAGCACCATGGCACTGGCACTGGGTGTCAGTAAAGAAGATCTTATCCCGCCCGAGCGTGAGGGTGCCGAGGTAGATGACACACCTTAATGATCTGTTTCTGCGGGTCAGAGTAAAACAAGAGCCGATATCGGCTCTTTTTTTTACTCTGATCCTAGGGCGATTGCTGCCGCCTCATTTACGGTGGCCGTTAAACCACCTGGCTTCGATCTCTTGTGCCATCTCGCCTCCAGCCTACGCCTCATATGAGGTTTTTATTCATCCGCTCGCGGGTTCCCCTCGTGGGGCCTACGGTTAATGCAGATATTGCAGGAGCAACCTATCTGCCCTTCAGACAAGCCCTCGCGGAATTGCCCTTGCCATTCACGAGTCGTTATCGTCTACTAACCATTGATGGTGTTCGACGGTGATTTTCCTACAGAGGAGTTTCACCTCATGAGTTCACGCCCATGCTGGGCCTACACAAAAAAATACAGCCGTCGCAAAAACCGCACGGCTGATTCATCTTGTTCCCATGCTCCCGCGTGGGAATGCTACGGTGGTGGAAAAATAATGTGTGGTATGGATTCCCACGGAGGACCGTGGGAACCAGAAA
>Ga0256839_1003073_pt1 | contig 17643 bp, 10 predicted proteins | sample 354166metaG_FD_185968 | JGI IMG/M metagenome (GOLD analysis project Ga0256839, IMG submission 185968) | Hydrothermal vent microbial communities from Mid Atlantic Ridge, Atlantic Ocean - 354-166 | ecosystem: Environmental > Aquatic > Marine > Hydrothermal vents | place: Atlantic Ocean: Mid... | reverse complement strand
GCCGCTTCATCATTCCCGAGTCGATGTCGGATGTCCGCGATTGGTGTCAGCGGCATCACCTCGATCCCGGTCCCGATACCGGCCTGGATGCAATGAAACGCATTGTTCAAGACGAGTTCGGAGCTCACGTCGGTATCTGGGGAAAGATCGAGCGCGTGCCCGGACACGATTACGACGTTTATGATTTCTGGCTGCAGGTCGTCGATTTCTCCGCCGAAACGCCCCGGACCGTCTACCGTGTCCAAGCGCGCACGAAAACGGTTAGCGAGATTCCCCACGTTTACGTCAAAACGGCACTCGATAAGCTGTATGGAGTTCGAGGAGACGACAAGGCGACCGTCGACTCCGAGGCCGAACGGCGGTGGCAGCGGGGGCCCAATCTGGTCAAAGGCGATTTCGAAAAAGGTCGGTCGGCACCGGAGGGATGGGATGCGTTGCCGAAGTACGTGAGCTGGATCGATGTCGGGAACCAGGCGGAAAGCGGCGCGGCGGGTCTTGTTACAGGCTCTAAAATCATTCGGTTCTCTTTTCCCGCCAGTGTGGCCGATACCAGCGGTGTGCTTTACTACAGCGACTACTTTCCGATCGAAGAAGGGGCCACTTACCGGTTTCAGTGTCGCTGGCGCACCACCGGATCGGCAGTCAAGGTCTTCATCAAGTGCTACGATGAGATGGGTACTCGGTTTCGGCAAAGTCGAAGCGGTAGCCGTTCGAAAAAGGAAAAACGCGAAGTGTACCGAAGTCAGCAGAATTTGAAGGGACCGGCTGGGCAATGGAATGTCCACACCGAGGACTTCACTCCCAGACACACGCAGTACACGCCGCGATGGGGGCGCGTCATGCTCTATGCCTATCATCCGGCCGGTACGGTCGACTGGGACGACATCGTGGTGAAGCAGATCGTTCCACCACCGGCGGAACCGAGCCAGATTCGCCGTCCCTCGTTGGAGACTCAGGTCAAGAGTCGTGAGATCGAGCGGGCTGGGAAGACGAGGGACCAGCAATGACCGATGCCGGTGACGGGAACGCGTCGTGCGAATCCGCGGATTCGCATGGAGTAGACAGTGGCGGCAGCGTGCAGGCACGCGAGATATAGGTGAGGGTTCGAATGCGGTTTCTTCGACGTCGTGAGTTCATCACGACTTCGGCTTTTTCCCTGGCGGCCGCCGGCCGTCGGCAATGGGCCGCCGAGGCACCGTCGAGTCAGCGCCGTCGGCGAATCAAGGTCGGACAAATCGGTACGGCGCACGCTCATGCCTCCGGGAAACTCCAGACTGTGAGAAAGCTGGCTGACGAGTTCGAAGTGGTGGGCGTCGTGGAACCCGATGCCGGCCTGCGTCGCAAGGCAGCCGAAAACAACGCCTATCGAGATATTCGCTGGCTGAGCGAGGAGGAACTGCTGGCGACTCGAGGACTCGATGCCGTGCTCGTGGAAACGGAAGTCAAGCAACTGCTTTCCACCGCGAAGCGCTGCATCGATGCCGGACTCTCCATCCATCTCGACAAACCGGCCGGCGAGTCGCTGGCCGACTTTCGCCGGCTCCTGCGAGTGGCTCAGCGAAAGTCGCTTTGCGTGCAGATGGGCTACATGTACCGCCACAACCCGGCATTCCGGTTTTGCTTTCAGGCGGCGGATCAGGGCTGGCTCGGAAAGATCTTCGCCGTTCACGGCGTGATGGCCAAACAGAGTTCGGTGGTCGAGCGGAACAGGAATCTGCCATACCGCGGGGGGATGATGTTCGAACTCGGCTGCCACTTGATCGACGCGCTGGTCCGCGTGCTGGGCAAGGCCGACTCGGTCGCGCCATTCGCGCGCAACATCCGTCGCGACCTCGACCGACTGCCCGACAACCAACTCGCCGTATTCGAGTACCCGTCGGCTCTGGCCACCATCCGCGTCAGCGTGACCGAAGTCGACGGAGCCCGACGCCGGCAATTCGTCGTCTGCGGGACGAACGGGACGATCGAAATCCGCCCGCTCGAGCCCCCCGAACTGACGCTCACGCTCAACTCGCCAAAAGGCGGCTACGCGGCCGGGCGCCATCGGATTCCGCTTCGCCCGATGACCGGGCGTTATGACGACCAACTGCGGATGTTTGCGGCTGTCGTGCGGGGAGAAACGAAGCGGGAATACTCTGCCGGCCACGATCTGGCAGTCCAGGAAATGATCCTCCGGGCCAGTGGGGTCCCTCTGCAGGAGTAGGACGGCCGTGGTTCGCCGTCGGCGTTGGAGTGAGCCGCCGATCCTGCTATACTAGATAGACAAAGTATAGTTTCACGTCTTTTGTTAGGACGACGGTCCATCCGAGCCAGTGCATTCGATTCGCTGCCTTTCCGCCTCTGCTATAATGACGACTCGCCGCGTTGAGACCCGATGGTCGCCGTGAGAAAAGGCCGGCGTCCATCGGTATGCCTTGCATGGTATCACATTTCTTCTCGGTGGTTCTCATGAGTCAGCTTCCATATTGCTGGAAGACATTGCGTCGCGCATCGTCGCCGGCTGGGAGGAAGCGCGCGAAGGAGCTAGCAAAGAGACGGCCACAGACGTGGCATGCGAACATCGCGTACAGACAATCGAACTGCCTCTGCTTCGAATTGTCTGGCGACGATGGCACCCAGATGAAGGCTCGAGCCCCGCTCTGCAGACCTTCGTGATCCAGCAGTGTGGCGGTGGCACGTACATCCCGACGCCGCGAGCGGTCGTCGGCAGCGGACCCGCGCAACAGCTATAATCTCGGGAAGACGACTCGATTCCGACTCACGCGAAGCGTGAGATGTTCACCAGGTCGCACGGGAGAAACCAGATGACGACGTTTGCATGGGAATCCTTCTGCAACGAACTCGGTCCCGCCAAGATTGTCCACATCTACGATCCCAAGACCGGCCTGAAGGCGATCGTGGCCGTTGACAACGTGGCGTGCGGCCCGGCGATCGGCGGCGTGCGGATGGCGGCTGACGTCACGGTCGAGGAGGTCTTCCGGTTGGCTCGAGCCATGACGCTGAAGAACGCGGCCGCCGGATTGCCTCACGGAGGCGGCAAGTCGGGGATCATCGCCGAGCCCCACACGCAAGAAAAGGAGTCGCTGGTGCGGTCGTTCGCTCGAGCCATCCGGGACTTACGCGACTACATCCCCGGCCCCGACATGGGCACCGATGAAACATGCATGGCCTGGGTTCACGACGAAATAGGGCGCAGTGTCGGATTGCCTCGCGTCCTCGGCGGTATCCCGCTCGATGAAATCGGAGCGACCGGCTACGGCGTGGCTCAGTGCGGAGAAGTCGCCGCCGAATTCTGCGATCTCGACCTGAAAGGAGCCCGCGTTGCCATCGAAGGTTTCGGCAATGTGGGGCGTCCGGCCGCCCGGTTCCTCGAAGAGAAAGGGGCCGTGTTGGTGGCGGCCGGGGACAGCCGAGGTGCCGTATATGATCCGGACGGCATACCGGTCGAGAAACTCATCGAAGTCAAACGGCAAACCGGTCGGGTGACCAGTTATGACCGGGGCCGGACACTATCGCACGAGGAGTTGCTTACCGTTGACTGCGATATTCTTGTACCGGCTGCTCGCCCCGACTGCATCCACGCCGGCAACGCCGCGGAAATCCGGGCCAAGCTGATTCTAGAAGGCGCCAACATTCCCTCGACGCCCGCAGCGGAGGACGTGTTGTATCAGCGGGGGATTCTGCTGGTGCCCGACTTCATTGCCAATGCGGGCGGCGTGATTTGTGCCTCGGTGGAATACGGCGGGGGGAGTGAAGCCCAAGCGTTGCAGCTCATCGATGAGAAGATCCGACGCAACACCCGGGAAGTGCTGACGTTGAGTCGGGCCAAGAGTATGCCCCCGCGGCACGCGGCTGAGATGATGGCCGTTGAGCGTGTCCGAGCGGCGATGGCGCTGCGACAGCGGGTTTAGAGCCTGTAACAAAACCGGCCGCACCGCTTCCCGGCCTCGGGCGTGTTGCTTGCGGCCTGGAGTTTTGTGACAGCCTCTTAGTCTCGGCTCAAAAAAATCGTGAGCATCCTCCCGAGACTCGCCAGCGGGAGACTGTCCTTTAAGTGCTTTCCAGGAAAAGGGTTACGCTGAGCGCGTAAATCATCACCAAAGGCGTAGATGTTATAGCTGTTTTGTCTCAAGTTGTTGCCGCATAACGACCTGGGGCAATTCGGCTTGAGACGATTGACGTTTTGTGTGGAATGTGTAAACTTGCCCCCTGTCACCATATGTTGTGGCAGGATGAGCCCGCAGATACAATATGTGGTGGTTGGTTGGGGTTGCACGTGGGATATCCGAGATCATCGCATCCCAGGAAGGATCCTTGGAAATGTCTGTTCTGCTGTGAGCATTTCTTCTTTTTTTCTTCCGCCCAAACGGGTCGCAACGCCGAATAGTTGTGTGTACATTGGATTAGTTGTGATCGCTTGAATAGTGCGGTCGGAGTAACGCAAGAAGGAGCTGACGGATGGCAAGTGTTCAAACGAGTCGAGTGGGAACGGGCGTGGAGAAGCAGGGCGTGGATCGGCAGCCGTTGCAGATCGAGACCTGTTTTTGTCCGGCTGAAGCGGAGACACCGTTTGACACGGTCGAGTGGACGACTCGCAGTGCCGTGATTCAGGACGAGACGGGGCAGAAGCTGTTTGAGCAGACTGATGCGGAGGTGCCGGCTTCGTGGAGTCAGTTGGCGACCAACGTGGTGGTGAGCAAGTATTTTTATGGCGAGGTGGGGACGCCGGAGCGGGAGCGTAGCGTCCGGCAGTTGATTCATCGGGTGACTCGGACGATCGCCGACTGGGGGGTGGCGGACGGCTATTTCGCCAGCTCCGAGGACGGCGAGCGGTTTTATCGCGACCTGACGTGGCTTTGTCTGCACCAGCACGGGGCGTTCAATTCGCCGGTGTGGTTCAATGTCGGCTTGTATCATCAGTACGGTGTCACGGGAGCGCCTTGCAATTGGCGCTGGGACGAGGCGGCGCAGCAGGCGGTGCAACCCGAGAATCCGTACGAGTACCCGCAGGCTTCGGCTTGTTTCATTCAGAGTGTCCAGGACAACATGGAAGACATCATGCGCCTGGCGACGTCCGAGGCGATGTTGTTCAAGTTCGGTTCGGGCACGGGGACGGATCTTTCCACATTGCGGTCTCACCGCGAAAAGTTGTCGGGCGGTGGTCGACCTTCGGGTCCGCTTTCCTTCATGCGGGTGTACGACCAGATTGCCGCGGTGGTCAAGTCGGGCGGCAAGACGCGTCGGGCGGCCAAGATGCAATCGCTCAAGGTGTGGCACCCGGATATTCTCGAGTTCATCGAGTGCAAATGGAAGGAAGAGCAGAAGGCTCACGTGCTGATCGAAAAAGGAGGTTACGAAGCCAACTTCAACGGCGAGGCTTACAGTTCGATTCTGTTCCAGAATGCCAACTTGTCGGTACGGCTGACGGACGACTTCATGCAGGCGGTCCAAGAGGATGCCGAGTGGACGACTCGCTGGGTCACCGATCCGGCGTGCTCCGGTCCTTCCTATCCGGCCCGGCATCTGCTCAATCGCATGGCCGAGTGCGCGTGGGCGTGCGGCGATCCGGGCGTGCAATACGACACGACCATCAACCGCTGGAACACCTGCAAGAACTCCGGTGCGATCAACGCCAGCAATCCTTGCTCGGAGTACATGTTCCTCGACAACACGGCCTGCAATTTGGCCAGTGTGAACTTGATGAAGTTCGTGCGGGAGGATGCCACGTTCGATGTCGAGCGTTTTGCCGCGGCTTGCCGGCTGTTCTTTATCGCTCAGGAGATCCTGGTCGATCACGCCGCCTATCCCACGCCCGAGATCGCTCGCAATAGCCATCTCTATCGCCCTCTCGGCTTGGGCTACACCAATCTCGGCTGCCTGATCATGACGCTGGGGCTCCCCTACGATTCTCCGGCCGCGCATGGTTTGTGCGGCGCCTTGACGGCGATCCTGCACGGAGCCGCCAACCTGGCCAGCACCGAGTTGGCTCGAGCCGTGGGGCCCTTCGTCGAGTACGCACCGAACCAGGATTGCTTCTTGCAGGTGATGCAGATGCACCGGGACGCGGTGGAGAGCATCAACAACGCCTGTCCGGGAACGCTCAAGCAGGAAGCGCGTCGGATTTGGAATCGGGTGCTCGAGCAGGGTCGGCGATTCGGTTTCCGCAATGCGCAGGCCACGGTGCTGGCTCCCACCGGCACGATCAGTTTCATGATGGATTGCGACACGACGGGGATCGAGCCCGACATTGCGTTGGTGAAGTACAAGTACCTGGCCGGCGGCGGCACGATGAAGATCGTCAATCGCTCGGTGCCTCGAGGACTCAAGACGCTCGGATATTCCGACGATCAGATCGAGGCGATCCTGGCCTACATCGACGAGCATGACACGATCGAGGGCGCGCCGGGCATGCGGGAGGACCACCTGGCGGTATTCGATTGTGCCTTCAAACCGGCTCGAGGCGAACGCAGCATTCCCTGGCAGGCTCACGTGAAGATGATGGCAGCCGCTCAGCCTTTCATCTCCGGCGCGATTTCCAAGACGGTCAATATGCCTCAGGAAACGACGCCCGAAGAGATCGCCGAAGCCTACTTGTGGGGCTGGAAAGTGGGACTCAAGGCGTTGGCCATCTACCGCGATGGTTCGAAGCAGAGCCAGCCTCTTTCGACCACGAAAGAAGGCGGGAAGGATGAGGCGACGGTGGAGGCTCGTCCCAAGCGGGAGCGCCTTCCCGACACCCGGCAGTCGATCACCCACAAGTTTTCTGTGGCCGGTCACGAGGGCTATATCAACATCGGACTCTATCCGGACGGCCGTCCGGGCGAGCTGTTCATTACGATGGCCAAGGAAGGAAGTACGGTGGGTGGCTTGATGGACGCCTTCGGCACCGCCATTTCGCTCAGTCTGCAATACGGTGTGCCGCTGGAAGTGCTGGTGAACAAGTTCTCCCACACTCGTTTCGAGCCTCAGGGTTACACCAACAACCCGGATATCAAGATCGCCAACAGTATCGTCGACTACATCTTCCGCTACCTGGGCCTGGTGTTTCTTTCCCAGGTCACCGAGAGCGACGAGCCGGCCAACGGTTCTTCCAAGAAGAACGGCCGGTCGGAGGAGCATGACGGCGATGCGCTGTTGGCGCAACATCCCCGGTTCCGGGCGGCCATTCGCAAGAAGACCACGACCGAAGTGGAAGCCGTCTTCCAGTCGGACGGACCGCCGTGCGATAACTGCGGAATGTTGACCTACCGCAGCGGCAACTGCTATCTCTGCGGCAACTGCGGCAATAGCCTCGGTTGTTCGTAGAAATGCCGGTGGCGGCTGGGGCGCCGACCCTGCTGCAGTGCTGCAAAACCGCGCTCCACTCGGCGGCGCTGCCGACACGGCTGACGTTCCGCCGGCCGTCACCGAACCCAGCGTTTCCCGCGCATCCGACCGGAATGTTGCAAAAAAGCCTGAAACAAAACCCGCCGTCCCGCTTCCGAAGCTCGGATAGGTTGCCTGCGGCCTGGAGTTTTGTGACACGCCCTAAGAACTTTTTTTACCGTTCGGCTCGTGGCTCATCGAGCCACGAGCTACTTTTTTTCGGCTATCGACGCACCAACAGTTGCCACAGAGGCGGAACAAAGACGATGGCGCCGGTCGTTACGGCCGCCATGCTGGCCAGCAGAACGGCGGCCGATGCGATGTCGAGTGCTTCGCCGATCAGCGGGTGATGCTCGGGATGGACTCCTCGCACCAGGTGTTCGAGCGACGAATTGACGAGTTCGGTCACCATCACCAGGCCGATCGCCAGCAGCAGCACGCACCATTGCGAGCGCGGGAGTTCGAGCCACGCCGCCAGTGCGATGACGGCGATGGCCGCGGAGATGTGCACGATGAAGCTGTCCTGGCCTCGCGTTCCCAGATAGAGTCCCCGAAAGGCGCAGCGGAACTTGTCTCGCCAGCGATGTCGAATGGGCTGAGAGCGGGCAGATCGATCGTCCATCGTCGGCGGTTCCGGTAAGGGGTCACTCGAGTCCTTCTGCACCGACCGGCGGGATCTTGACGCCGGCGATCCGATCGAGACGGCTGCTGGGCAGGAAGCGGGGTTCGATCGAGAAATCGAGCCCCACGTTGTTGCGGCCGCTGTCGACATAGAAACCGAATTTCAGCAGCATCGACTCGCCGATCCGCACGATCGACACGCTTTGGCCGATGTTGCCGGTGTCGGCCAGGTCGACACTCGAGCCCAGATTGGCCAACCATTTTTCGCTCATCCGATACGTCAGCGTGGCGTTGACGACGTTGCTGGTGATGGGACCGTCGATCGCGCGAAAGCCCACATAGAGACGGCCCCGGTCGGGCCGCGCGAGAACGCCGCCGATGGTGGCGCTGCGCAGGCCCTCTGCGTAGGTATCGGCGAATCCGTCGGAGACGATGGTGAAGCGGTCTCCCAGGTGCCAGCGGAAGTCGTATTCCAGCAGACCGGCCACCTGCCCGAAGTTGTCTCGATCCGATTTGGGAAAGAACGTGCCACCCATGTTCAGCACGATCCAATCGAGCGTCCGCTCGCTCCCCGGCGCGCCTCGCTTGGTCTGCCACCGTTGCCGCAGATCGACGCGGGCGGCCAGCATATCGTCGGCGATTTCGGTCGTGGTGGAGCTGACCCAGCGCTGCAGTCCGGAGCGCAGAGCGAAATAGCGTTCGTCGAATCTCAGCGGCAGGGTTCCACCGGGAAGGCCGCCGAAGGTGAGGAAGTAGAACCGCCGCCGAAAATGTTCGATGCTGTTGTCGTCGAGGTTGTCATACAGAGGGAAGATTCCCAGATCGCGATCGGCGTCTGCCCAGTAGATGTCGGTTTGCAAGTGGATCTTGTGAGCCATTCCGTTGAGATTCCAGAGCGTGTTCCGATAGGACGGATCGAACGACCAGATCGGCACGCTGGCCCGCACGCCCAACTGTCCCAGCAGTCTCGTTTGCTCGGTATTGGCCAGGTCTTCCTGCCAGTAGGCCACTTCGCCCAGAGCATAGGGAACGACTTTGAGCCAACCGATCTGCACGGGCAGATCGAGTTCTTGACGCGTGGCGGCTCGCAATCCCTTCGCGGCGACTTCCCAGGCCAGTGGTTGAAACGTGGCGGCGTCGGCGGGGTCGCTCGGTGGATCGGCGATGCTCAGACGGCCGTAGCCGATCTGGGAGTGCGCGTACCAGGTCACTCGGTCGGCCAGCAGTGATTGTCCGCTGACGTAGTGATCGAGCCGCGGCAGCCATTGCCCCACCGTGAAGAAGTCGTTGACTCGGAAAGCGGACGAAAGTCGCCACTCGCGATTGGCACGCAGCCACTTCAACTCGAAGCCGGTCGCCTGGTCCTTTTCCAGGTCCCATTCCCGTTCGAAATACTGCTCGAGGAAATTCCGGTCGCTGATCCAACCCGCCTCCGCTTGAAACCTCACGCCGTTCCCCAGTTCGTGGCGATGTTGCCAGATGGCGCGTCCCCGGTTCTGCGTGGGGGGAAGCAAAGTGCGGCGGTCGGCTCCCAGGTTGTCCAGCCCCGAATCGCGAACTCCCCAGGCATCGAAGAATCCGCGTTTGACCCCCGGTAACCAACCGACATCGCTTCGTTCGTATTCGAAGCGAGTGCCCCCCGCCAATCCGCGTTTGCTCAGGTAGTCGGTGGACAACGTCCAGTCGGTGCCTTCGGGCGTCTCTCGCCAGCCGAATAGTTGATAGGCGTCCCAGTCCACCAGGAACCGGTTACCGAAAATATCGTCGCTCTTGCCGCCGACTCGAGTCACGTAGAAGGTCGGTTTGGTCAAATTGGTTTCCAGCGAGGGCCAGTAGAACATGGGCAGTCCGGCCACATAGACGAAGTTGTTGCGGGCTCGTGCTCGGAGGTCGTGTTCGACGATCAGTTCACCGGTAAGAGGATCGACGGCGGGTGCACCGGTAAAGAAATCCTGCTGGACGACTTGCCGGTCTTCGAACTCGACCCGGTTGGCTTGCAGCCAATAGCGCGGGCCGCCCAGCCGGCTGGTGGTGATGGCCGCATCGAACGCTTGGAACTGCTGCTGATTGAGTTGTTGCAACACATCGGCTTTGAGTCGCAGCACGCCTTCGTAGTTGGGAACGCCGGTGAAGATTTCCGCGGACAAGATCGTTCCGAAGTATTGCGTTGCGTTGTAGTACATCCGCTCGGCGTAGACGACTCGGTCGCCCTGGCGAAAGACGACATTGCCTTCGAGATAGAATTCCAGGGGCAGATTGCGAGCCGATCGTGCCTCACGGTTGCGCAGCAGGCTGCCCAGAGACGGTCCCCACACGACGACTCGGTCGGCTTCGAGGATCACCTTTCCCACTTCGCCGAAGGCCCCTCCTTCCAAGCCTTCGACCACGGCGCGGACGCCCTGCGTCACGATGTAGATCTGCTGGTCGGGAGTGGCACCGGGGCGGGTCTGCAACTGGATCGGCACGTTGCCGCGAGGAAAGATCTGAACGCGGCGGCCGCCGGTGACGAAGGTGGTGGCTCCCTCGACGGGCGCGACTTCCTCTTGTTGGAGGAATCCGACGTGACGATAGGCCGGAGGTTCGGATGCTCGAGCTTGCCGAGCCCGCTGATAGACGTCGGGCAGCCGATGTGGCATCGGTTGGGGGTGCCTGACGGTGAATTCGAGTTCGGCTTGAGTCAGGAAGCGGCCGAAATAAGCCTGGTCGCGGACATGGGCCCCTCCGCCGCTCGAGGTGGCAAAGCGAACATCGTCTTCGAAATAGGCGATGATCTTGGCGGCGAACGGTCCGTCGGGGTTTCGGTCGATCCAAAGGACGGCTTTGCCGCCGGAGAGCGTGGTGGTGCCTTGTTCGAGCCGGCAGCGCCCGCTGAGCACGATTACCTGGTAGGCTCCCTCTTCCCACTGGAACGACCGCTGGGCGGAAATACGGATGGGGGCTTGCCAGTCCCCTGCGGGGAGCCGGATTTGGGCGGCCGACGTTTGAGCCTGCAGTGGGGGGTGGGGGCAGACCGTCAGCGCCACGGCGACAGCCGTCAGGCAGAGAACGAGCACCCAGCAGTATCTGTTCAAGGCCAGCTTCAGGGCATCCATGCCAATCGGGTGCGCGGAGCCGGCGCCAAGCGCAGCTTCCGCGTGAAAAAGCGGGAGGGATTATAGGACCGGTGTCCCTTACCATCAAGGCAAGCTTGGCGAGATGGAGAAGCCGGGGTGCACGGCTGGGTTTGCACGACAGAATTGGCCGGCTTCCATTCGGTGGGCAGGAGTGTGCTGATCGATGCGATCACTCTAGGAGACCGACAAGGTACGCGGTACAATTTCCGGCTCCGAGGCGGCTCGACCGCTTCGTTCGCACCGGGACCGGTGCGGACTTGTGGGGGCTTGGGCGGTGGTCGGTAGAACCGAGGGAGACCCCAATCAGGGAGGACGGGGAGTCATGCAACGCAGGCGGGCGGCATTGTCGGCCGAGGGTCAACTCGCGATGGCCCGATCGGTACTTCAGCGTGAACGAGCGGCCTTGGAAGGGCTGGCCGAGCGGTTGGACGATCGCTTTCTGGCGGCCGTGCGGCTTTGCTCGCAGTGCCGGGGCCACGTCGTCGTCTCCGGTATGGGAAAGGCGGGGTTGGTGGGCCGGAAGATCTCGGCCAGCCTTTCCTCGTTGGGGACTCCCAGCCATTTCCTCCATCCGGCGGAAGCGTTTCATGGTGACCTGGGGGCGGTACGGCCGGACGATGTCCTTTTGTTGTTGTCGTTCAGCGGCAACTCCGAGGAGGTGGTGCGGCTGATTCCGTCGCTGAAGCAAAGGGAGGTACCTTTGATCGCTATCACGGGAAACGCTCAAAGTGTGCTGGCGCGGCAGGCCGACGTGCTGCTCGACATCGGTCGAGTCGAAGAGGCATGCGAGTTCGGCTTGGCGCCCACCACCAGCACGACACTCATGCTGGCTCTGGGGGACGCTCTGGCTCTGGTGACCGCTCGGCAACGGAATTTCATTGCCGACGACTTCGCTCGCAACCATCCCGGCGGGAGTCTGGGGCGGCGCCTCGCCAAGGTGGAGCAATGCATGCGACCGCTCGGCGAATGCCGGTGCGCGCCCGAGGAGATGACGGTACGGGAGGTGGTGGTTCATGTGAGCCGTCCGGGGCGGCGCAGCGGTGCGATCATGCTGTTGGACCGGCAGGGGCGATTGGCGGGGATCTTCACCGACAGCGATCTGGCTCGGCTGTTCGAGCAGCGGGATGACCGAGCCATCGATCGTCCGATCCGGGAGGTGATGACGGCATCGCCCGTCACCGTACTGGTCGGATCGCGACTGGGAGATGCGATCGGCTTGCTGGCCGCCCGTCGAATCAGCGAGCTGCCGGTGGTGGACGCCGACGGTTTTCCTCTCGGGTTGGTCGACATTACGGACGTATTGGACACGGCGGTGGCGTCGGCCGAATCGGTCGAGGACGCGGATGAGGGTTCTGGGGAATCCGAGCAACCGATCGTGCCTTTTCGCTCGGCGACTCGGCGGGAGTCGGCCTGATGAAATCGTCTCAGCACATTCAGGCCATCTTGTCGGACGTCGACGGCGTGATGACCGATGGCGGCATCACATTCGACAATCAGGGGATCGAAACCAAGACGTTCTTCGTGAGGGATGGCCTAGCCATCCGGTTGTGGCTCGCGGCCGGATACCGCTTCGGTGTCATGACCGCGCGTACTTCGCAGATCGTTCGTTTGCGAGCGGCCGAGTTGGGGATCGATCCGGTCCTGCAAGGCGTACCTGCCAAGGGAGCGGCCGTCGAAGATGTCGCCCGCCAGTGGGGAATCGATCCCGAGACGATCTGCTATATCGGGGACGACCTGTCGGACCTGCCGGTGTTTCGGCGCGTCGGCATGGGAGTCGCCGTGGCGGACGCCGTTCCCGAATTGCGGAAGGCGGCAGACTATGTGACCAAGGCCTATGGGGGGCGTGGCGCGGTCCGCGAATTGATAGAAGAACTGTTGAAACAGCGCGGGCGTTGGGACGATCTGATTCGCAAGTACACCGAAGCGTAGGTGAGGAAGCTCGTGGCTGTTGGATCCTTGGTTCACGCATGGGTGCGCCGCAGTGAAGAACCCGCGTCCTGGTGGGCCTCGATGCGCGACTGCCTGGTGGGCCTGGCCATACTCGTGCTGCTCTATGGATTCTACGAGGTGGCCCTCGTTCCCTGGATCGAGCCGGCGCACGCTCGTCATGTGCCGGCTCACGTTCGCGACGATGCGACGGCCACTCCACTGTTACCCGCGGAAATCGCCGAGTTGTTTCCCGAGGGGAGCTGGGAGCGTCAGTCACCCCGCGTATTGTCGACGTCGGGTGGGATCGTTCTCTTTCAGACGAACGAGTCCCGGGCCGATGGCAGGATGTGGATCCGACCCTGTACGTTGATCTTGCAGTCTCCTCGTGCTACCAGCAAGGACCGCCCGGTCATTGTTCGCGCTCCGGCGGGGGCCTCGCTCCGTTTCGACCGGCCGCTGCAGTTGACTCAGACCAGCCCCGGCAAGTTTCTCGGCGGGCAACTCGAGGGTGAAGTGACGATCGAGCGCCCCGAAAGCCGGCCCGGTGCCGGGGACGGATTTCGCGCGCAGACTCGGTCCATTCAACTCAGTCCCAACCGCATCTGGACGTCTCAGGCCGTCGAATTCCAGTTCGGCCGGCATTACGGTAGCGGTCGTGAGTTGATCCTCTCGTTGGCGACGCTTCCCGATTCCAATCGATCGATGGCTTTGGGACGTCCGTCGGAGCTGGAACTGATCCATGTCGACCAGATCGTTTTGGAGATTCCGCCTCGGAAGGCGAATCCGCAACGATCGGGGCGCAGCGAGCCATCCACGCTGCGCTTGACCTGCGACGGCTCCTTCGTTTTCGATTTTTCCAGCCGGACCGCGGCGCTGCAACGGACGGTGCGAGGTGTCCACGTGACACCTTCCGGCGTGATCGACCAGATGACCGCCCAGAAGCTGGAAATCGGGTTCCTCGAGCGAGGAGTCGTCGTCTCGACCGGTGAGGACGAATCGGCTGCCGGCGGCATGCTGCTGCACCACGTCAAGCTGACGGGGAACCCCGCGCGAGTCGACGCCCCGTCGCAGCAGTTGTATGCCGAGGCGACGACGATTCACGTCGGCTATTTCGAATCCCGTCTTCGGCTTGAAGACCCTACCACGTCCCGGTTGCGGTTTCAGCAGCACGCGTTGTCTGCCGCACGCATCCTCTATTCGATGGTGCCGGGTGAACCGAAGCGACTGGGGCGATTCGAGGCGACGGGACCGGGCGAATATCGACAGCATCGAGGCAGCGAAGAGATGATCGTGCGTTGGAAGGGACTGGTGACGTTGCAACCTTACGGCAGGGAGCACGTGCTTTCGGCACCGGAGGGTGCGACGATCACGTTGGGAAACCGAGCCTCGTTTCGATCGGAAGAAGTTTACATCTGGCTGGAAGAAGTATCGGCCGAGGACGCAATGGTCGCGGTCGCCGATCGACCGCCGGCCGGTCTGGAGACTGTGGCGAGCGACGAGGCACCCCGGTTCCGGGTTCGCCCTCGCAAGCTCCGCGCGTCCGGGGGCGTGTCGTACGCCTTTTCGGGTCTCGCAGGCGCCGCGGAATTGTTGGAGTGCTGGTTCGAGGAAGAGCCGGAAGACACGAGTGACACAACGGTGTCTGGAAATGCGGAGCAAGTCGATGGCCCGACAGGGAAAAATGCTTCTCCCAGGTCTCCGTTGAGCCTGGCAGGCGGCAGCGACCGAACTCGACAGTACCGCGTCTCCGCCGAGACGATTCGGTTGCAATGGCTGCGTCGGGGAAAAGAGTGGGAGATCTCGCAGGGACAATTGATCGGGCAGGTCGTCCTGAAGGAAGAGCCGAATGGGCTGTTGCAAGGAGACACGGTGGAACTGTTGCGCGACGAGCAAGGGCTGGCCCGATTCGAGGTGGTGGGACAGCCGGCGGTCGTTACGCAAAACGGGGTGATACTCAAGGGTGAGACGATCCACGTCGACCAGGCGATCGGAAGAATGTGGATGGACGGTGCCGGGGAGATGCAAATTCCCGTGTCGGTGCGGGAGGCGGACGCCACGTCCTTGCCGGTGACGATGCGATGGCAGGAGGGGATGGACTTCGACGGGCACAAGGCGGTGTTTCAGCGAGCCGTTTCGATTGTCGGACGCCGATCGCACGCGGGGAAACCGCAGGTCAGCGAGTTCGCCGTGGAGGGAGGAGCCATGGAGGCGACGGTCGAGCCTCCGATCGATTTCCGGAAACCACCGCGCCGCTCGCAGACGCAATTGCAGCGTGTGCTGTTTCCCGGTCCGGTGGCGATGCGCCATGAAATGCGAGGGCCAGGGGACTCGCTTCAGAGTCGAGAGGTTTTGCACGTTCAAGATTTGGAAATCGACTACCCCAGCGGCGATTTTCGCAGCCGGCATCCCGGATGGGGCGAAAGCGTGCGTGTGGGAAGCACGCTGAAGGGAGCAGCCGTGTCTCCGGGCGCTCCTCGTCCCGGCGGCTCGGATCTGATCTACATCCGCGTCGACTTCCAGCAGGCGATGAGCGGCAACTACCAGCAGCGCCGCGTCCATTTTCGGGACCGCGTTCGAGCCATTGTCGGGCCGGTTGCTTCGTGGGATGGACGACTCGATCCGACTCGCCCTGATCGTCTGGGGCCTCAAGCGTTTCTCCTCAATTGCAACGAGCTGACCGTCTTGCAGGCGGCCGGTGTGCAACCGCCGTCGGTTGAGTTGCACGCGACCGGTAGTGTCCGGGTCGACGGAAGACAATTCGCGGCGACCGGTAATCGATTGGTGTACGATCAGTTCAAGGACGTATTGCTCTTGCAGGGACAAGGACGCGTCCCGGCCCGGATCCGTTTTCGTTCGGCCGCCGGCGGCGGTGCCTCGCAGGTCGCCGCCGGCTCGATCCGCTATTCGCCTCGATCGGGACAGCTCCTGTCGACCGACATTCAAGGCGGTCAGTTCGTTGCTCCGCCCAAATGAAATCGCTTGGCAGTCGCCTTAAGAGCCGGATTTGCGAGAGGTCGACAAATGTTGGTCAAGAACTACACCGAGGACGACTTCCTGCGGGACTTCGGCGTGTTGGAAAGCGGCGGCCGGATCCTCAACGCCGGCTCGTCGGAAGTCCGATACGGCGATCGGTGCTTCAACGTCGACATTCAGCCGGGCGACAATGTGGACTTGGTGTGCGATCTCCACGAGTTGCCGGATTCGATCGGCACGTTCGATGCCATCATCTGCAACGCCGTCCTTCAGTATTGCCGGAGACCCGACGTGATCGCCTCGCAATTCCATCGGCGACTCAAACCCGGCGGACTGTTGTTCGTGGACGCGCCGTGGGTCCAACCGTACTGTCCCGACACGCCCGATCGCTACCGGTTCTCTAAGGAAGCGTTGTTAAGCATTTTTTCCGAATTCGAGATTCTCAAGTCGGGCGTGTCCATCCGCCCGGGATCTGCGTTGGTGATGGTCGGATCATACATCGCCGGAAGTATGACCGGCAACCGCTACGTCAACCGGGCGCTGTCGATGTTGACGACAGCGCTCTTGTTCCCGTTGTGCTATATCCGCACTCGAGATGAAGAGCGGGCGGCGGGCGCGTTCTACGTGGTGGCGAGAAAGCCGGCGGCGTAAAATCACGGGGCCGGTTGCTCCGCTTGCTCTGCTTTCGGCTCTTGAGTCGCCAACGACTCCAGTTCGTCGATGAGTTGCTGAACGGTCTTCGCGGCACCCGGCCGGTACCAGATGCTCAGATGGAGCGGTGCTGCGCCGGCAATCCGAAAGGGACCACCGTTGGGAACCGAACCGCTGGCATGGATGATCGTCTCACGGTGCCGTTCCACATATTGCATCCAATGCCGATTCGCCTTGTCACCGTAGGGAACCGTCGGCAGGATGAGGTCGACGTGATACAATTCATTGGCGGAAACCAGATAGGCCAGGTGAGGCTCGATGTCGTAGGGAATCGTGGCACCGGAGAGTCCGTTGGTCACCGTGTAGTTTCCCGGATTCCGCAAGTAGGCGTGGTAGGCGTCGACCCGCTTCCAGTGGTAGGTCACGTCGATCTGGTGGCGGTTGACGAAGGTCATGATCCGTGCCACGCCCATGTGAGCGACATAGCCGATCAGAAATGCTGCCAGCATGGCATACAGTGTCGGTTTTCGCATAAGATGGCGATTCCTGATGTTGTGACACGAATGAGAAGCGGCGACTATAATGCCATCGACCCATTGTAGTGGGAATCGAGGGAAGTGGTGCTTCACGGAATCTCATGGAGGGGTTCCGGGCGCTCGTGAGTCAGCTCACCTTCCGTCAACCGACGGGACGGGGGAAGCCGCCGCCTTCCAGTCGGTTCGAGATGCCGTGACGCCCAATGTCAGAGTGGATGTCGAATCCAGCGCCCCCGCAACCTCGGCGCGTGGTGGCGCACCATGTCTGCCAATCCGCTGTGAAGGAAAGACGGATGCTATCGAGTCGATGCCGCAGGCATCACGTCCAGCTTGCCGCAGTAGAAGAGAATCCTCGTGCGGTAGTTCTCGGTATGCGCACTCGATGCCTGCACTGAAATCCGCTGTCCCTTGATCGGCGACGTCACTCCCGATTCTCAGCGCGCCGCTTCATCCCT
>Ga0256839_1003072_pt1 | contig 17646 bp, 18 predicted proteins | sample 354166metaG_FD_185968 | JGI IMG/M metagenome (GOLD analysis project Ga0256839, IMG submission 185968) | Hydrothermal vent microbial communities from Mid Atlantic Ridge, Atlantic Ocean - 354-166 | ecosystem: Environmental > Aquatic > Marine > Hydrothermal vents | place: Atlantic Ocean: Mid... | reverse complement strand
CCTCCACCGTCGAACCGGCGGTGACGAGACCCGGTGTCGGATCGGGGAGGGCGGTATCGGGGTCGCAGTCGGCGACGGGGATCCCGCTCTGATCGGCGTACACGACGGCAATGTCGGCGTCATCGATGGCGACGGCGACGACCTTGTCACGGACCGCGTCCCGGATCCCCGCACAGTCGAGGTATGGAAGCGTCCCAGTCCCGTTGTCCCCAATGGTGGTGGCGTACCTGGCGCCTTCCCGGGCGCCGGTCCACACCGCCGTGTAGGCGGTGACGAGGCGGGCGAACTCGATCACGCCGAAGGGCATCAGGAACAGCAGCGGGGCGACGAGCGCGAACTCGAGCAGGGTCGCACCGCGCTCCTCCGTCGAGCGGTCGCGCCTGGTGGCGGCCCACACCCTTGCCATGGCGTCTCCCTGGCGTCGTCGTTCCCAGCCCCCTACAAGACCCGGCGACGGCGCCTCCGTTACACCGAGCAGATCGCCTCCGCCCGGTTTCAGGCCGAAGTCGGTAACGTACGGACGCCCCCCGACGGCGCTCAAGCCGACGGGAAGGCGGACGACAGGGACCCTGGATCGCGATCCGGCGACGCGGAGAGAGCAACCTCCCTCCGCGGAGGACGACCCCGACGACGAGGACACGATGCCCGAACGACTTCACGAGACGTGGATCCACTCGAACCGCTTCATCCCCCGGCGCTTCGTCCGCCCCATCGAGACGTTCATGTCCAACGAGGCGTCGTCGGGCATCGTCCTGCTGCTGGCGGCGGTGGCGGCCCTGGTCTGGGCGAACGCGCCCTTCGGGGAGACCTACGAGCGGTTCTGGTCGACCGAGCTCGTGATCGAGATCGGCGGGTTCCATCTCGCCGAGACCCTCGAGGCCCTCGTGAACGACGGTCTGATGGCGATCTTCTTCTTCCTGGTGGGGTTGGAGATCAAACGGGAGCTCGTGCTCGGGGAGTTGAGGGATCCCAAGGCCGCCGCCCTCCCGGTGATGGGCGCACTGGGCGGCATGATCTTCCCCGCCCTCATCTTCGTCGCCCTCGTCGCCGGGCAGGGCGGTGAGGCACTGCGGGGCTGGGGAGTTCCCGTCGCCACCGACATCGCCTTCTCGCTGGGGGTTCTCGCCGTGCTCGGCAAGCGGGTCCCGACCGGCGCCAAGATCTTCCTGTTGGCCCTGGCGATCGCCGACGACCTCGGCGGGATCCTCGTCATCGCCCTCTTCTACACCTCCGGCCTCAGCTTCGTCTGGCTGGGTCTCGGACTGGCGGGCCTCGCCCTCATCTACCTGGCCTCGAAGGTGGGGATCAGGTCCTACGTCTTCTACACGCCGATGGCCTTCGCGGTGTGGTTCTTCTTCCTCGAATCCGGGGTGCACGCGACGATCGCCGGAGTCGCCCTCGCCTTCCTCACCCCGGCACGACCGATGTACTCGGTACCCGAGTACGACGCCAAGGCCCGACGCATCCTCGACATGTACGTCCCCAAGGGGGAGACCCAGGTCCAGCGGGAACGCTCCGACTTCGAGGCGATGATGCTGGCCGACATCGCCCGGGAGAGCGTCTCGCCCCTCACCCGACTGGAACACCGACTGCAGCCGTGGGTCGCCTTCGGGATCATCCCCATCTTCGCCTTGGCGAACGCCGGGGTGCGGTTCGAGGGGAGCATCAGCGACGCCCTCCTGAGCCGGGTCGCCCTCGGCGTCGCCCTCGGCCTCCTCGTCGGCAAGACCGTCGGCATCTCCCTGTTCACGTGGCTCGCCGTCCGTCTCGGATGGGGACGTCTCCCCCGGGAGACCACGTGGCGCCACATCGTCGGGGTGGCCGCCGTCGCCGGGATCGGGTTCACCGTCGCCCTGTTCATCGCCGCCCTGGCGTTCACGACGCCCGAGTTCGCCGACGAGGCCAAGGTCGGCATCTTCGCCGGATCGATCCTCGCCGGGCTCCTCGGGGCCGGGATCTTCCTCACGGCCCCCCGCGCTCCCCAGGAACCCCTGGCCAAGGAGCCGCCTCGGGAAGAAGAGGTCCCGGTCGGAACCTGAGACGACCCGATGTCGCCCTCGGCGTCCCCCGGCCCTAGGCTGGCCCGGTGAACGACGACCATTCCTGGATCACCTGCCCCGAATGTGGCGCCCGTGCCGGGCTCCTCTCACCCCCGCCGCCGGGCGTCGACATCCCGCCCGGGACGGTGCTCAGCTACCGCTGCCCCGACTGCATGGAGCGGTTCGACTTCGTCTTCGACGACGAACCCGGTCCCTGAACCCCCGACGTCGATGGGCATCTCAGAGGTGCTCGGAGAAGAAGGCCTCGATGCGACGCCACGCATCCTCGGCCGCCTCGGGAACGTAGCCGACCGCCATCAACGGACGCCCGATCAGCGCCTTCGCCAGCCGGTGACCCTCGGCGTCGTTCATGAACGAATGACCGGCCTCCGGATACCTCTTCACGTCGTGGGGGATCCCCGCCGCCGCCAGGGCCTCCTCCACCCGGTCCGCGTACTTGGCGAACATCCGATCCCGCGCCCCGTACGACGCCACGACCGGACAGGATTCGGCCAGCCGATCGAGGGGAGGCTCGCCGTAGTTCGGCGCGACCACCTTCACCGATCCCGACACCCCCAGAAGGAACGCGACGCCGCCCCCCATGCAGAAGCCGATCACCCCGATGCGGTCGGGGTCCACCTCGGGTCGCCTCTTCGCCCAGGCCACCGTCGCCTCGGCGGCGTCGATCAACGGCCCTCGGCCTCGCCGAAGATCCCGCATGGCGGCCATCACACACCGGAGGCCCCCCGCCATCAGATTCGGCGCGATCGCCACATAGCCGAGGGAGGCGACCCGGTCGGCGATCCGCCGGATGTCCTCGTTGAGGCCGAAGATCTCATGGAACACGAGAACCCCCGGACGCGGCTCGGAGGCCTCCGGAAGTGCCACGTATCCATCGACCTTCCCCGTCGCCAACTCCAAGACGAGATCGGAGCCCATCGTCGCATCGTAGAAGAGGCGGCCCGGAGACCGTCGGATCCTCGGATCGGTGTCCCGCCAGGTCCGCGGCCAGAATGGGCCCGATGAACGTCTACGACGCCGTCGTCGTCGGTGCCGGACCCAACGGTCTGGCAGCGGCCGTGACCCTCGCCCAGGAAGGGAGATCGGTGCTGGTGGTGGAGGGAGCCTCCCAGGTGGGCGGGGGCACCCGCACCGCCGAGCTCACCCTCCCGGGCTTCCGCCACGACGTCTGCTCGGCGGTGCATCCCTTCGGTGTCGGCTCCCCGTTCCTGCGGTCCCTCCCGCTGGAGCGTCACGGACTCCGCTGGGTCCACCCCGACATCCCCCTTGGGCATCCCCTCGACGACGCCCCCGCCGTCCTGCTCCATCGTTCGGTGGACGACACCGCCGAGGCCCTGGGACCCGACGGTCCCGCCTACCGGCGCCTCTTCACCCCGATGACGAGACGTTGGGACCGTGTGGAGCGCCACGTGCTCGGCCCCCTCCTCCGTCCGCCCCTTCGCCACCCGTGGGCGACCATGAACTTCGGCCGACTGGCCATCCGGTCCGCCCGTTCGCTGGTCCGCCGATTCCGCACCGATGCGGCCAAGGCGCTCTTCGCCGGCAACGCCGCCCACGCCTTCCGGCCCCTCGGCGCCCCCGGCACCGCCGGATTCGGACTCAGCCTCATGACCTTGGCACATCGCCACGGCTGGCCCTTCGCCGCCGGCGGTTCCCAGGCGATCGCCGACGCCCTCGCCTCCTACCTCCGTTCCCTCGGCGGCGAGATCCAGACGGGCTGGTGGGTCGAGGACCTCGCCGCGCTCCCCCGCTCCCGTGTCGTGCTCCTCGACCTCACACCGAAGGGTTTCCTCCGCCTCGCCGCCGACCGAATCCGGAGCAGCGAGGCCAAGCCGTACCGCCGGTTCCGGCCGGGGCCCGCCGCCTTCAAGATCGACTACGCCCTCGAACGACCCGTCCCCTGGGCCGACCCCCGCCTGGCACGGGTGGGGACCGTGCACCTGGGTGGCACCTTCGCCGAGATCGCCAAGGCCGAGCGTTCGGCGTGGAAGGGACGCGACCCGGCCCGTCCCTTCGTCCTCGTGGCGCAACCCAGCCTCTTCGACCCGTCACGGACGCCCGACGACCGGCACACCCTGTGGGTGTATGCCCATGTGCCCAACGGTTCCGACCACGACTTCACCGAGGCGATCGAAGATCAGATCGAGCGGTTCGCACCCGGCTTTCGGGAGATCGTCCTCGCCCGCAACGTCATCACCCCCGGCCTGTGGCCCCAGATCAACCCCAACCACCTGGGCGGCGACATCAGCGGCGGAGCCCACACGCTCCGCCAGCTCCTCTTCCGCCCGGTGATGCGCCGCAACCCCTATCGGACACCGCTGGCCGGGGTGTTCCTGTGCTCGTCGTCGACTCCACCGGGAGCAGGCGTCCACGGCATGTGCGGCTTCCACGCCGCCCGGAGCGCCCTGCGTCTCCTCCGATGACCGTCATCGCCGACATCGAACGAGCGGCCGGCCGAACGGTCCCCGCCAGGGAACGACGATGGACGGCCGCCTGCTGCCGGCCTCCGAGGGAGTGACCGGGCGGATGCACTCGGTGACCTGTCTCGGCGTGGTATCCGCCGACCTCCACCCGGCCATCGCAGCCACAGAGGACTGGTACCGCACCATCATTCCTGCCAACGGTGAGGCCGGTCCTTGACGGCGCCGAAGCCCAGACGGTCACACAGAGCCCAGAAATCGTCGCGGGGAACGCCCCGCCACTCCAGATCGGCGAGGCCCTCGGCGAGAGGGGCGTCGGTCCGCAAGGTGGCCAGGGTGCGGTAGAGGAGCACCTCGTCCCATCGTTCCCCGAGGATCCCCACCAACCTGTCCGCCGACCTCACGTCGAGCTCCTCCGGGTCCCGGGGGATGTCCTCCAGGTGCCGATATCGGGCCAGCACCTTGGCCGCCGTCTTCGCCCCCCATCCGGGAAGTCCGGGAATCCCGTCGGCCTTGTCGCCGACGAGCGCCAGATAGTCGGGGATCGACTCCGGTTCCACCCCGAACTTCTCACGGACGCCGACGTCGTCGTAGGTCAGGTCGCGTCGACGGTCGTGAGTCACGACCCGAGTCCCGACGACGCACTGCATGAGGTCCTTGTCGGGGGTCTCGATCACCACCTGTTCCACGTCGTGTCGCCAGCGTGCCGCGGCGGTGGCGATGGCGTCGTCGGCCTCGAACTCCACCATCGGCCACACCACCACCCCCAACGCCGCCACGGCCTCCTCGGCGACGGGGAACTGGGCGAGGAGCTCGGGAGGGACCCCTTCGCTCGACTTGTACCCGGAGAACAGGTCGTTGCGGAACGACTCGATGACGTGGTCGGTGGCGACGGCGACGTGGGTGACCCCGGGGCGACGCAACAGCGACAGGAGGGTCTCGATCAGACCGAGGGTGGCCCCGATCGCCATCCCGTCGGGTGTGGTCCGGGGAGGCCGACCGAAGTGGGCACGGAACAGTTCGTAGGTACCATCCACCAGGTGCAGACGCATCCGACGGATCATACGGAGCGACCCGCAGAAGATCCCTGGGCCGACCTGTCCGCTCGCCTCGGCGACCTGGGCGCCGCCCTCCGCGACCGGTACCGGGAGGTGTCGGAGGATGCGCCCGAGCAATACGAGGTACGGGACGCCCTGCGGACCCTCGGCGCCGCCGCCGAGGCCCTGGCGGCGTCGGTGGGATCGGCGCTGCGCGACCCAGAGGTTCGGGAGCGCCTGAGGGACGCCGCGGCCGGGCTGGTCACCGCCGTCGGCGCCGCCTTCGAGGAGCTGGGAGAGGAGCTGGCCCGCCCCCCACGGGATCCCGGATCGCCCCCCGAGTCCCCCTGACCCCCATGCGTGCCGGAAACGTCCTCATCGTCCTCGGCCTCGTCCTCCTCGTCGTCGGCCTCATCGTGCGGTTCGCCCCCTCCGGGCTGTTCTCCTGGTTCGGCAACCTGCCCGGGGACATCCGTATCGAAGGCGAGCGGACCCGGGTCTACATCCCGATCACGTCGATGCTCCTCGTGTCGCTGATCCTCTCCGTGGTCCTCAACCTGATCGCCCGCTTCTTCCGGGGGGAGTAGGTTCCGTCCATGCCGCTCATCACCGTCGACGCCCTCGCCGCTCGCCTCGACGACCCCGACCTCCGGCTCTGCGACGTCCGCTGGTATCTCACCGATCCCGGGCGGGGACGCCGTGAGTACGAGGCCGCCCACCTGCCCGGTGCGGTGTTCGTCGACCTCGAGGCCGACCTCACCGGACCCACCGGTCCCGGTCGGCACCCCCTCCCCTCCCCCGGACGTTTCGCCACCAGGATGGGGGAGCTCGGGGTGGGACGTCACCACACGGTGGTCGTGTACGACGATGGGGGTGGGGGGGTCGCCGCCCGCCTGTGGTGGATGCTCCGAGGCATCGGTGTGGCGTCGGTGTTCGTGCTGGACGGCGGACTCTCGGCCTGGCGGGCGGCGGCCCTGCCGCTCACCACCGAGGTGCCACGGCCGTCCCCCGTCGACCTCCCCGCCCCGCCCACATGGCCCGGCGTGGTCGATCGATCCTTCGTCTCCGCCCGCCTGGGGAGCTTCGACCTCATCGACGCCCGGGCCTCCGAACGGTATCGGGGAGAGGTCGAGCCGGTCGATCCCCTCGCCGGGCACATCCCCACGGCGGTGAACCTTCCCTACACGGAGAACCTGGACGAGACGGGGCGCTTCCGCGCACCCGCCGAGCTCGCCGCTCGTTACGCGGGCCTCGGCGCGGGGCGGCCGATCGTCGCGTACTGCGGCAGCGGGGTCACCGCCTGCCACGCCATCCTCGCCCTGGAGCTCGCCGGAGTGAGCGGGGTGCTGCTGTACGAGGGCTCGTGGAGCGACTGGTCGTCGGTGGAGGGGGCGCCGGTCGCCGTCGGACCCGACCCAGGGACGGTCTGACGGATGCCCGTGCCGACCCGGGCCCTCGAGGCCCTCGAGGCCTCCGACCACGACGAGCTCCTGCGTGTGGTGGACGGACTGTGCGCAGCCAGGGACTGGGATGGTCTGGTCGAGCTGCGGGCCCGATGCCGGGAGGCCGTGACCCGAGGCAAGCAGGTCTGGGCGATCGACGAGCACGTCAGGTATCGCCTCGCCCTGGAGGCCCCGGCGGCATGGGCGGGGCCGGTGGTCGACGAGGGCCCCGCCCGCTTCACCCTCGGCCCCCTCACCGAGGTCGTCGCCCAGCGCCACACCTGGACCGAGCTCGACCCGTATCTGGGTCCCGGCCCGACACGGGCAGCCGTCGCCCACGAGCGGGTGATCCGAGGCGAAGACCTCACCGGAGCGGACGTCGATCCGGGCGTCTTCGAGCTCCCCCTCTCCCTGCAGGCGTGGGAGCCGCGGTACCCCCTGGCGGAGTACCAGAGCGACCGCGCCGAGTTTCCCCCGCCGGAGTCGCCGACCCTCGTCGACATGGATCTGCCCGCGGAGGCCGCGTCGACCAGCGACGAGGCCGCCGAGGCCCTGGGCGAGCTGGTCCGGGTGTGGGTGGAGGAGTCGAACGGCCGAGCGACCGTCAGCGCCGTGGAGGGGTCGGCCGAAGCGGCGATCAGGGCGATCGGGGTCCGCCGAGCCCGCGGAGCCGACCTCGGACCGGCCGAGGCCCTGGCCCACATGGCATGGGCGGGGGCGTCCGGTGGTGCCCACGGCCGCCGGAGGGGGATGGCGGCGGGACGCCATGCGGCCTGGTGGGCCGCCGCCGAGCTCGCCGGCCTCGACTGGCCTCCCGACCCCGACGAGCTGGGAGCGGCACTCGGTGAGCTCCGGTGGGTGATCTGGTCCGACGGGCATCAGGTCGGCTGGTTCCTCCGCCTCGCCGCCGAAGATCCCGCCCACCGACTCGCCTGGGCGATCGCCGCCGACGATGCGATGTGAACCCGGAGCTCTGCGAACATGGGCCGTGGGATGACCGCCGAGTCCGTCCGTCTCGCCTCCGTCGCCGTCCCCGCCGAACACGGCGGCTGGAGCCTCACCCTGGAGCCGGTGCTGCTGGGACTGCTCGTGGCTCCCGGACTTCCCGGATTGCTCATCGGGGTCGCCGCCCTCTTCGCCTTCCTCACCCGCACCCCGGTGAAGATCCTCGTCGGGGACCGGCTCCGGGAGCTCCGCCATCCCCGCACGCGACCGGCGGCCCGCTTCGCGATCCTGTACGGAGCCGTCACCCTCGGCGCCCTCACCGGAGCCGCCGTCGCCGACCCTCCCCCGCCGACCTGGTGGGCCCTGGCGGCCGCCGTCCCCCTCTTCGCCGTCCAGTTCGCCTTCGACGTGCGGGCACGGGGCCGCCGACTCCTCCCCGAGCTGGCCGGGACCGTCGGGGCGGGAGCCTTCGCCGCGGCCATCGCCCTCGCCGGCGGCGCACCCGTCGCCGTCGCCGCCGGGTTGTGGGTGGTGATGGCCCTCCGGTCGCTCGCCGCCATCCCCTTCGTCAGGATCCAGCTCCGCCGCGCCAAGGACAAGTCGGTCTCCCTCGCCCAGGGCGACGCCACCCAGGCGGCGATGGTGGCGGCGGCGACCATGGCATGGTGGTCGAGGGCGGTCCCCGGCCCGGCCCTGGCGGCATTGGTCGCCCTCGCCGTCTTCCATGTGGCGGCGGTCCGCCTCCCCGTCCCGACGACTCCGATCATCGGCGCCCAACAGGTCGTGGCGGGCCTGACGGTGGTGCTCGTCACCGCCCTGGGGGTTCTCGCCCCCTGACCCACTCCACCCGTTTTGGCACCCAGATCGCGCGGAATACGCGACATTCAGCCGCCAAAACGGCGGGGAGGAACCATTTTGGCACCCAGATCGCGCGGAATACGCGACATTCAGCCGCCAAAACGGGTGGAGAGGAACCGATCGATGGGGGTCTGGTGGTCGGCGGGGAGGTCGTGGAGGTAGGTGTATCCGAACCGGCCCTTGATGCAGAGGTTGCCCCGGGTGACGTCATGGTCGAGGGGCGAGGTCACCTTCACCACCCGCCCCTGCTGGGTCCACAGCTCCAGGTTGCAGCCGACCCCGCAGTAGGAGCACACCGTCGTCGTCACCGTCTGCTCCTCCGGATTCCACTGCCCCGCCCCACGGAGGTCCCATTCCGTCTTCGCCTGCAGCGCCCCGGTGGGACAGACCGCGATGCAGTTCCCACAGAACACGCAGGCCGAGTCGGGGAGGGCGACGTCGTACTCGGTGGAGATGTGGGCTTCGGCCCCCCGGCCGGCGACGGCGATGGCGAAGGTCCATTGGGCGTCGACCCCGCAGGCCTCGACGCACTTGTAACAGAGGATGCACCGCCCGTAGTCCCGCACGTAGAGGTCGTTGTCGACCTTCGGTTCGGGACGGGGCGGCCGGCTCCACCGTCCCGGATCGGCCCCGTACTCGGCCATCCATTCCGCCACCTCCGGGGCGAGATCGAGATCGACCACCGAAGCCAGGAGCTCCAACACCATCCGGCGGGCGGTCCGAACCCGCGGCGAGTCGGAGCGGACCGTCATCCCGTCTTCCGCCGCCCGGGAGCAGGCCGGGACGAGGGTGCGGGAGCCCTCCACCTCGACCACACAGATCCGACAGACGTTCACCGGGGTGAGGGTCTCGAGGAAACAGAGCGTGGGGACCGACACCCCGGCGGCACGGGCGACGTCGAGGAGGGTCGCGCCTTCGGGGACGGTGACCTGCCGCCCGTCGAATCCGAGGGTGACGGTTCGGGTCACGACCTTCCTCCGATGAGCCCCAGTGCGACCGCCGACCGGACCGCGTTGGCGGCCGTCTGACCGAGGCCGCAGATCGAGGCGTCGCCCATCACCGCCGCCAGGTCGTCCAGCAGGTCGAGCCGGCCCGCCGCCAACGCCTCCTCCTGCCTCCGGGTGCCCTCCCGGCAGGGGACGCACTGTCCGCAGGATTCCTCCCGGAAGAACCGGGCGATCCTCCGGACGAGGTCGTCGACGTCCGCCGAGGCGCCGACGGCGATCACCGCCCCCGACCCGAGACCCGCCCCGGCCGAGGCCATCGCCTCGAAGGTGAGCGGCAGGTCGAGGGCGTCGGCTCCGACGAAGCCGCCGGCGGCACCACCGACGAGGACCGCGGCCAGCCGCTCCGAGGGGCCTCCGGCGGCGGCGAGAACCTCACCGACCGTCGCCCCGAAGGGGACCTCGACCACGCCGGGCGAGGCCACCGCACCGGAGACGGCGAACAGTTTGGTCCCCGTGGAGCGCCCCGCACCGTCGGAGGCGAAGGCCATGCCGCCGTCGGTGACGATCCGCAGCACGTTGAGCAGCGTCTCGACGTTGTTGACCAGGGTGGGCTTGCCGAACAGGCCGTGGGTGGTGGGGAACGGCGGCTTGCTGCGGGGTTCCCCCCGATGACCTTCGATGGAGGCGATCAGGGCGGTCTCCTCACCGCAGATGTAGGCGCCCGCTCCCCGACGAATCTCGACGTCGAAGGCGAACCCGGCTCCCATCACGTCGTCGCCCAGCAACCCCCGACGCCGACAGGCCTCGACGGCGGAGGCGAGCGCGGCCAAGGCTTCGGGATATTCGCCCCGGAGGTACACGAACCCCTGCTCGCATCCCGTCGCGAACCCGGCGATGGTCATCGCCTCGACGAGCGCGAAGGGGTCTCCTTCGATGAGGACCCGATCCTTGAACGTGCCCGGCTCCGACTCGTCGGCGTTGCAGATGAGGTAATGGGGTCGAACGGGAGCCGACGCCACCGCCTCCCACTTCACGCCGGTGGGGAAGGCGGCCCCGCCCCGCCCCACCAGCCCGGAGTCGATGACCTCTCTGATCACCGCGGCCGGGCCCATCCGGATCGCGGCCCGCAGCGCCCGATACCCGCCCGCCGCCCGATAGGCGTCGAGGTCGCCGGGGTCGACCCTCCCGATCCTCTCGGTCAACGGTCCCCGAGCGCAGATCGGTGTCGGCTCCGGCGGCCGGTCGAGATGCGGAGGGTCGAAGGGCGCGAGGGTCCGGCCCGACGTCCCCACCTCCTGGACGAACGCCGCCGACCGCCGGTCACAGCGTCCCAGACATGGGGACCGCTCCCACATCTCGCCCTCCGGTCCGATGAGGGTGTCGAGATCGGAGATCCGGTCCTCGGCGCCCGCCATCCGGCAGGCCAGGTCGTCGCAGACGCGTAGCATCCGACCGGGCCGCTCCTCCAACGACAGGAGGTCGTAGAAGGAGGCGACGGCGTACGCCTCCGCCGGCGGGACCTCAAGCCGGCGACAGATCTCGTCGAGCCCGCCCCTGCTGATCCACCCCACCTGGGTCTGGAGGGCCCAGAGGGCGGGGAGGAGGAGGTGGCGGCGTCCTCGGGCCTCCCGACCGGCGGTCACGACCCGCTGGGAGGTCGATGGCGGCGGCGCCACCGTGTCGAGGGCGGCCCGTTCGGCCTCGGTCGCCCGGACACCCATGAACCGGATGTCCATCAGAGCTTCTCCACCCTGATCGCGGTCGCCTTGAACTCGGCGGTACCCGATTTGGGATCCCACGCCTCGATGGTGAGGCGGTTGACGTCGGATTCCTCCGGATAGTGGAAGGCCATGAAGGCGAGGCCGGGTCGGAGACCGTCGGTGACCCGGACGGGCGCTTCGATCGTCCCTCGACGTGACACCACCCGGACCCGCTCCCCGTCCCGCACCCCGAGGGAGGCGGCGTCGAAGGGGTCGAGGTCGAGGGTCCCACCGATCCGACGCGGGGCGGCGTACCGCCCCGACTGGACGCCGGTGTTGTACGAGTCGAGGTGCCTCCCCGTCGTGAGGCGGATCGGGTACTCCTCGGTGAGCCGGTCCACCGGCGGGTCGTGCTCCACCGGGGTGAAGGGGGCGGGGGGACCTTCGATCGGAACCTTCCACAGCCGGGAGTGGAGAAACAGCTCGCCCGGGTCGTCCTCGGACCGGCAGGGCCACTGCAACCCGCCGTGGGCCTCCAGACGCCGGTAGCTCATCCCGGCGTGGATCGGCGACAGCGACCGAAGCTCGTCCCACACCTCCTCGGCGGAGGGATGACCCCAGTCGACCCCCAGCCTCCGGGCCAGTTCGGAGAGGATCCATCGGTCCTCCCTCGCCTGGCCGGGAGGGTCGAGAGCCTTGCGAACCCGCTGCACCCGCCGCTCCGAGGAGGTCACCGTCCCCTCGGCCTCGGCCCAGTCGGCGGCGGCGGGGAAGACCACGTGGGCGAGACGGGCGGTGTCGGTGAGGAACAGATCCTGGACGATGAGGAGGTCGAGCCCCGAGAGCAGCCGCCGAGCCCGACCGGCGTCGGCTTCGGAGGTGGCGGGATTCTCCCCGATGGCGTAGACGGCACGGACGATCCCCTCCTCCATCCCTTCGAACATGCGGGTGAGGTGCCGTCCGGCCCGGGGTGGGATGCGACACCCCCAGGCCGTCTCGAACTTGGCGCGGGCCTCCGGGTCCTCGACGTCCTGGAAGCCTGGGAGCTTGTTGGGAAGCGCCCCCATGTCCCCGCCCCCTTGGACGTTGTTCTGACCCCTGATCGGCACCAACCCCGACCCGTACCGACCGACGTGCCCGCACAGGAGGGCCAGGTTGATGAGCGCGAGGACGTTGTCGGTGGCGTTGTGGTGCTCGGTGATCCCCAGCGTCCAGCAGAGCTGTGCCCGGTCGGCGGTGGCGTAGGCGTGGGCCAGGTCGCGAATGGCCGACGCCGGCACCCCGGTCACCTCTTCCGCTCGTTCCAGGGTCCAGGGTTCCACCGATTCGGCGTAGGCGTCGAAACCGACGGTGGCCCGACGGATGAACTCCCGGTTCTCCAACCCGGCCGAGAGGATCTCCCGCCCGACCGCGTTGGCGAGGGCGATGTCGGTACCGACGTCGATCCCCAGCCAGACGTCGGCGAACCGTGCCGACTCCGACCGCCTCGGATCGACGACGTACAGCCGAGCTCCGTTGCGAACCCCCTGCAGGAGGTGATGGAAGAAGATCGGGTGGGCGGCGCGGGCGTTGGAACCCCATACGACGATGAGGTCGGTGTCTTCGATCTCCCGGTAGGAGCTGGTCCCACCTCCCGCTCCGAACACTGCCGCCAGACCGGCGACGGAAGGGGCGTGTCAGGTGCGGTTGCAGGAGTCGACGTTGTTGGAGCCCATCACCACCCGGGCGAACTTCTGGGCGAGGTAGTTGGTCTCGTTGGTCGCCTTCGAGCACGCCATCAGCGCGAAGGCCTCCCCTCCGAGCTCGTCCCTCACCCGGGCCAGGCCGGCGGCGGCGACCTCCAGGGCCTCGTCCCACGAGGTCGGTTGGAGCTCGCCGTGACGCCGAACCAGCGGTTCGACCAGACGGTGACCGCGGGTACGTGGCATGGGCCCGAGCATATCGTGTCGACGCTGCGGAGTGGTCGCTGTACACAACCCACGAGAGCGTTCACGTCGACGACGTCAGCGTGCCCACACCGATCTGGACGGCACTTCCTCAATCGTCCCGATGGATCCCGAGATGGAACATTCTCCGATGGCCACCGGGCGTCCGACGTTCGAGCCAGATCGGGCGTGACAGAGAGCGCGCAAATCGGTGACGGAAGGTTGGTCCGCTTTCGCGCTTCGGTGAGACATTCCAGAGACACCCACCCCTGATACTGGGCGGCACAACGAACGAGCCGGGACGCTCCTGTCACGAGCCCGATCATGATGACGAGGAAGGCGAGGAGAGAGAGTGAACGAGGCGCATGGTCCGACGCCGAGCTGCTCGTCGCGCTCTCAGAGGAGGATCGGACAGCGTTGGAAGAGCTGCACGGGAGATGGCGCCGCCGCCTCGTCGCGTTCTTCGTCGCGCGAGGGGTCTCTCTGAGCGACGTCGATGATCTGGTGGCAGACTGTTGGCTGACCGTGTGGCTACGACGGTCACGCTACACCGGCACCGATGGTTCGGCCTGGCTGTTCGGGATCGCCCGCTGGGAGTTGGGAAAGTACCGCCGTCGCCACACTGCCAGGATGATGCAGCTTGAGCGGCTGGCTTCCATCAACGACCTCGTCGACATTTCCGATATAGAACGCGTGATCAACCGAGTCGATGCGGAATCTATGCGCCTGGAGTTGCGGGAGGCTTTGCTCGACCTCCCAGAAATAGAGCTCCGTGCCGTCGCTCTCCGGGTGGTGGAGGGACGAACGTACCGCGAGATCTCCGAGATATGCCTTTGCTCCGAAGGAGCAGCCCGAATGCGTGTCCATCGGGGAATCCAGAGGCTTCGATCCAGGCTCCAAATCGGTTAGAGCTTGCCGACCAGAATCGATGCCACCGCCCCGACGTGACGCGATCCCTCCTTTCCGGTGCACACGGATGAACGACGTCGGCTCTCAAATGCGAAGGAGGCCCGCGGTGAGTTCGGTGTCAACCCGGTGGATCCTTGCCTACGACCTGCACTGCGGTGGCTGTTCCGCTCTGGCGGAACGGGTTGCCGAACGTTCTGGCGGAAGAATCGAGATTGCGGACCTCTCCAACTCAGAAGTTCAAAGGTTGCGAAGCGTGGCGTTCGAAGGCAGGCCCCCTTGGGCACCCACCTTGCTGCAGGTCGGACCGGCCGGGGTCCGTGCATGGAGCGGAATGGGACTGAGAGTCCGACTTCTGTGGCGGCTTGGTCCACGGAGAGCATGGGCGGTGGTCAAAGCCCTGGGAGACAGGGAGGGTCCGGATACCGGCCGGAGGCGGCTGCTCAAGGTGCTCACGAGCGGCCTGTTCGGTATGGCCGCCGGCCTCGGGTGGATCGGAGTCGAGGGTGGGCATCGCGACAAGAAAGGACTGGCGAGGGGAGAGGTTCCCGGGATTCGGACATGGCGTACAGTCGGCACGGAACGAAAGCTCCTGGCCGACGCACAGACTCGGACCGCCTCCTTGTCGCGCGCGGATGGCCTGGCCATCGATGCTGCGAAGTCATTTGCTTGGGAGCGTTCGACGTTGGTCGAGTACGAAGGTGGAGCAGCAGCAGTCGTGGTGCCGGCCATCGACTCACACCAGACAGAACTCGAGCGAACGTACGTCCTTCTGGGCTACGACACGCGTAACCGCGAGATTGGTGGCGCTTTACTCCTTGCCATGAGGCGACGGTCGACGGATGATAACGAACCGGTCAAAGTCGACTTTGCGACGCTCAGTGGCCACCCGATCGTCGGCTTCGAGATGGACCAGCAAGCTCGGGAAATGCGAAAAGTCGTCCACGACCCTCCCGGGACCAACGAACCGCTCATCCTGGCGATGGACAGCAGCCAAATTGCCTACCACAATTACTGGCACTGTGTTGGAATCTGCCTTCGGCGAGATTGGGACAAACTCCCGTGGTACATGCAGGGAGCATGTTTCGGCGCTTGCAACGGATGTATGTTCTCTGGTGCGTGGTGGGGATGTGCGATCTGTGCAGGGTGTCTTGGTGGGTACGCCGCGCACTGTCTGTTCAGCCATTGCTAGACGGAGATGTCGACGCGACGATTGAAGACCTACATCGCTGTTCGACGCCACACGATAGGAGAACAGGACACGAGAGAGAGGTGATCGTGATGCGAACGGTGATGGAGGTGGGACTGACCTTCCTCATGGCGACGGTGGCCCTCCTCCCTGGTGTCTCCCAAGGGTGGCGGAGCTCGGCCGTCGTCTTCCTCGCCGTTGGAGCACTGATCAAGATCGCGGAGGCGAAGGGCTTCAACCTGTCGGGTCCCAAAGCCCCTCCCTGGGTGATCGCGTTGTTGGCCGGATCATTGGCCGTGTTGTCGTTCGTCGTGGTGTTCGATGCCCTGACGCGTGCCGAGTAGCCGGGTCGAAGAACACCATGTATGGACACGACGCGGTGCAGCCTGTACCGGGGTACGCGGACGGCTGCTGACGACGCGAGCCTGAAGAGGCCAGCGAGACGTTTGGCGCGCCGAATAGGTAAGGTCGCTCTCCCTTCCCGAGGATCCCGAGAAACCCGTCCTATTCGTCGCCTGACTCCCGATTTCTCACCGACATCCCGCAAAGGGACCCACATCGGGAACCGGCTACCCGTGGGATTCTGGACGATGCAGCAACCACACTCCGAACTCCACCCGGACTCCCTCCCTCACGCCTCCTCGACACGCACCGAGATGGTGTGCCAGCCGGTCGCCCCGTCGGGGGCCGGAGGCCGGAGCTCACCATCCTGGAGCACCCCGTCCCCGTCGGTCGCCCGGACTCGGAGGACGTGGGTTCCGGGAGTCGGGTCCCACTCGATCATCCACTGCCGCCAGGTGTTCTCCGACAGCGGCTCCGACAGGACCGCCTCCCGCCACGGCCCGTCGTCGATCTGCACCTCCACCTTGGAGATCCCCCGGGTCGGAGCCCATGCCACCCCGGCGACGGCCCGGCGCTGCGGGGCCAGCCGCGCGTTGTGACGGGGGGTGTCGATCCGCGACTGGGTCTTGATCGGAGCCTCCTTCGCCCAACCCCGAGGAATCCAGTAGGCGTCGAACCCGTCCCAGGTCCGCAGCTCGATCGACGACAGCCACTTGGTGGCCGACACGTATCCGTAGAGCCCGGCCACGACCAGTCGGGCGGGGAAGCCGTGTTCGAAGGGGAGAGGCTCCCCGTTCATCCCGACCGCCACCAGAGCCTCCCGACCGTCGTACACGGCCTCCAGCGGGAACCCGACGGTGAAGTCGTCCACGGAGCGGCCCACCACCTGTTCGGCTCCCGGCCCGGGGCGGGCCCGGTCCAGCAGCTCACGCAACGGCACCCCCATCCAGGTGGCGGTGCCCACCAGGTCGCCGCCCACCTGGTTGGAGACACAGGCGATGGTGATGCGCCGCTCGATCATCGGCATGTCGAGGAGCTCCGGATAGGTGATCTCGAAGGGTTCGGCGACGTTCCCCTCGATCCGAAGGGTCCAGGTGGCGATGTCCACCCGAGGGGTGGAGAGGGCGGTGTCGATCCGATAGAAATCCCGGTTCGGGGTGATGATCGGTGACACCCCCGGAACGGGGAGCGACGCGTTGGGGGGGACAGGCGGAGCCGCCGAAGCAGGCTCGGGGAGGATCACGTCCCCGCGACCGGCGAGGACCCGTTTGGTCCGTTCCAACAGGTTGCGGCCCACGAGCGCCGAGGCCGCGCCGAGCACCAGCACCGCCGAGGCGGCCCGGAGAAATGCCCGCCTCCCTTCGTCCGTCGGCTCCGCCGCCCGCTCCAGGAGCTGCACCGTCACCCACCAGCCCGCCCCTGCCGCCACCAGGCCGGCGAGAAGCGGCATCGGCACCTCGGTGCCGGGCTCCCGGGCGGCGGCCAGAGCACCCGCCACCCCGAACAGCCCGAAGACGAGTGCCGCCGCGCCTCGGCTGCGTCGGGCCACGGGACCGACGACGAGACCGCCGAGGAGGGCGGCGACCACGATGATCCCCGCCAGCAGCGCCGGTTTGTCGGCGGTGCCGAAGATCCGGATCGCCAGATCTTTGATGGCCGGGGGTACCACGTCGATGACCCAGCCGCCGACGGCCTCGACGAGGGACGGCACCCCGGCGACGAGTCCGGCGACGAGCTCCGCCGCCGCCAAGGCGGAGAGCGCACCCACGGCACCGGCGACTCGATCTCTCATGCCGTAGCACTGTACGGACATCTCCCGGGAAACCGTTCCGATCGGTGGGGAGTTCACCGAATCTTCAGCGGACGGGTAGCGTC
>Ga0256839_1003071_pt1 | contig 17650 bp, 30 predicted proteins | sample 354166metaG_FD_185968 | JGI IMG/M metagenome (GOLD analysis project Ga0256839, IMG submission 185968) | Hydrothermal vent microbial communities from Mid Atlantic Ridge, Atlantic Ocean - 354-166 | ecosystem: Environmental > Aquatic > Marine > Hydrothermal vents | place: Atlantic Ocean: Mid... | reverse complement strand
TAATACGCGATAAGCTTCAACCGTTGGCTCAATACCAATACTTTGAGCTAAATATTTTTTTGCTTTCTCAGAAAATTGACACTTGATAGATATCTTACCTAATACACATAATAAAATCGGGTCTCTGGCATGGTCAAGCAACCATTTTTCAGCCATCTCTAACTGAGCACGAAAATCAATAGATTGCACACTGCCAAATAATGATAGTAAAGTCATATCCCATTTATTATTTAAAGCTTTTATTAATTCTTTTTCAATTTTAGCACCCGCCCCAGCTTCTATCATGGCTGCAAAATAAATGGCCAGTACGCCCGGCATTGTTTTGACATGCTCAGGAACGGACTGCCAAAGCGCCTCTATTTCTGCCGCATTTTCATGTTCAGCCGCTTCTTTCAGCAAAACACTATAAGTTTCCACTTCTAATAGCTTTACCTCCGCTTCCATAAAGACTTTATTTTCATGAAATGAAGGCAACAATGCTCTAATTGCTTTCCAGTCACCTAGCTGTTGATACGTTTGATGCAACATTTTCAATACACTAGCATGTGAGGAGTCTAGTGAGTGCAGTTTAGTTAATGTGTCCAAAGCTTGGTCAAATTGTTTTTGCGACAAATGTAACTCAGCTTGTGTTAAGCCCACGGCAACTTCTGAGCCTGGCGCATCTTGTGTTGCCCGTTTTAAATATTCATCACGCTTATCCATTGCACCACGCGAATGTGCGGCACGCGCAGCCGTTAAGTAATGAATAAGTGGCGCACCACTATTAGAGGCATGCTTAATCAGAGTCTTTTCGGCACGTTCCCAGTTACCTTCTGCTGAATCAACCAGTCCTGCAATTAAAGCATCTTGAGAGCGATTGAACTTAATAGACTTACCACGCATTCTAATCTTACCAGGCAATCTTAGCAACCAACCCAACCATCTAAATAGCACATAAAAAACAAAAAAACCGATAATTAAAGCTACCATAAAAACAACTAATGAGGTTTCTAGTGCCCAATGGCCAATACCGATTAAAACGTATCCGGGGTCATCATATTGCAATAGCCATTCATGAACAATAAAAGCAAAAAACAGTGCCGATACCAGTGCTACTAGAAAAAATAAAATATTCTTCACGCTTCAAACCTCTTGTTTTATTTTTGTTCCGCCGATGTAGCAGGTTGCATGGCCTTATCAGCCTCCAACCTTAACTTGGCAATATCTCTAAGCATCTTAAGTGAACGACTGATATCAGGAAAGTTACTGCGAATTTGAATGGCCTTTAACCTATTTAGTTCAAGCACATAATTCTTATAGGTTGCATCTTTTATAAAATTATCAGAAAGCCATTGCAAAACATCTTTAATGGCCACTTGATAAAGCGCATCATCATGCTGAACTAAAGCAAGTTTAACAATTGCCAACTTAGTGCTGAGTTGCTCCTTAATAAAAATCATCTGCTCAGGTGTAATAATGGAATTGACCGCTCTATCTAAACGCCTAATAGTCACAATACCTTCAATTTCGATTAAAGCATCATCCAAAGCATCATTAATATCACTACTAGCACTCTCCTTTTCAGCGACATCTGCTTTGCTTTGCTCTTTACCTGAATAAGGTAAAAAGAGTTTTAATTTATCAACACTTTCTTCCAGCATTTCTAAAGTAGAATAGATGCCGACTACATCAGCAACCTGCACTTGCTTGACAGCCGTAATTTCCTTTGCGATTTGACTTCTTATTTTAAATCCGGCGGTATCTCCACTTTCACGCAAACGATGGTCAGCCGCTTTTAATGCTTCAATAGTCGTTCTAACGTCTCCCATTAAATGTAAACGGCGGTTAGCAACACTTAATAAATATTCAGCATCAGCAACCAACCAATCACCACGAGTTTTACCTAACTGTCTTTGTAAACGCTGAATAGAGTTTTTTAAATTATCAGAAGTGGTATCTAAGCGTTCAGTATGTAGACTACTAATTTCATTTAAACGACGTTCATACTGGGTATCTCTATTATTCACTTCAGATGTTAAGTTAGCCAATTGGCTCTGAATGGCCACTAACTGCTCTTGATAACCGGAAATTTGCTTAGTCAACTCGATAACATGCTGGGTATCTTTACTAATTTCCCCACCCAAATCTTGTTGCTTATCACGCAACTGCTGATAAAGTAAAAAACCAGCACCCGCCAAACTTAATATGATCAATATAATAATAAGTCCAAACCAAATACTACTGCCAGATTTTTTAGTACTGGGCACAGCCTCTTGTTGTTTTTGATTTTCAATTACTTCCGCCACATTATTCCCCATTCAGTAATGCATTTATCATTGCTTGATCAGATGCTTTATTAGCAATAATAATCGTCTTAAACCCAATTTGTTCGGCTACCACAGATACCCGACGACTAATAACAACTAAAGGTATTGTTAATACCCTTTTTTCAATATTATCTTTGGCTAAAACCTGCATTAAGTAACGTAATGTCTCAGCACTATAAATAAATATTGCAGCTAGTCCGTTATCAAGTATCAATGATTTCACAAGGCCACTATTTTTAGTTATTGGTAATAGCCGTTGATAAAGCTCCAAATACTCAACCATTGCACCACGCTCACGCAAAGTGCGCGCAAGCAATTCTCGCCCACCCACACCTCTAATAATTAAACAACGCTTATTTCTAAGGCATTGTAATTCCGGCATAAGCAATAAGGCTTCTGTATTAAAAGCATCTTGCGACACGATGGCACTATGAATGCCAGCATCAGAGAGTGCTTTTAGCGTTGCGGCACCAACTGCAATACACGTTGCCCGTTTTAAAAGCTCTATTTTGCCACTAAATACCTGTAGTGCAAAATTTACAGCATTAGTACTCACAAAAAAAACATACTGATATTGTGCTATATCAGTAATATATTGCTTTTCCAGTACAGATAGCTCCTTTGCTTTTATTGCAATGACAGGAAAGCGCACAGGCTGCAACCCATACCCTTCCAGTAAACAACATAATTTTTCAGACTGTTGCTCAGGCCTTGTTACTAATATATGCTTTCTAATAGATTCGGACATCCGTTCAAAAGACAAACTAAGAATATAAATCCTTCAATACTTCGCCTGCACCACTAGAGAGTAATTCTTCTGCAATCGCCGTCCCTATCATTTCTGCTTGCTCAAAAGTACCTGTCATTTGAGCACGATAAATAACTGAGCCATCAGGCTTGCCAACAAGCCCCCGCATAAACAACTGACCACCTCGTAACTCTGCAAACCCTGCAATAGGCACTTGACAGCCACCATTCAATCTTGCATTCATAGCACGCTCGGCTTGCACTCGAATCGCAGTCTCTTCATCTTGCAAGGGGCTTAGCAACGCATTTATTTCAATGTCGTCAACACGACACTCGATACCCACAGCCCCTTGGCCTATCGCTGGTAAACTAACATGACTATCTAAAGTTTGTGTAATTCTATCCACAAAACCTAGACGCTTAAGGCCTGCCGCCGCTAAAATAATCGCATCATACTCACCCGCATCAAGCTTAGCTAGTCGAGTATTAACATTCCCCCTTAAAGATAAGATTTGCAACGCTGGAAATCGTTCAGCTATTTGACACTGCCTACGCAAACTGGAAGTTCCTACACGCGCATGGCTAGGCAATTCACTAATACTATTATATTTATTAGACACAAAAGCATCACAAGGGTCTTCTCTCGGTAAAATAACGGCTAAGTGCAAACCCTCAGGAAATGCTACAGGCACATCTTTCATAGAGTGTACTGCAATATCAGCAATACCATCTAACATACCCTGCTCTAATTCTTTAACAAATAATCCCTTACCACCAATTTTAGCCAATGGAGCATCTAAAATTTTATCGCCCTTAGTAACCATTTTAACTAACTTAGTCGTAATATGTGGATAAGTTTGTTCTAGCCTTTCTGCAACATACTCAGCTTGCCAAAGAGCTAATGGGCTTTGGCGTGTTGCAATTTTTATTGTTCTTTGTTTCACTGATTTACCTAATATTCCATTTAATCATCATTTGAGCTATTGTACCTGTTTTAAACTATTATTTTAGTACATTTACACATCGAAAAGTTCAACCGCAATCAACGAAAAAGATAAAAATTAGACATAAAAAAACCAGCATAAGCTGGTTTTTTTATGATTGTAAAGTAGCAATTAATCTTCTGCTACATCCAACTCAGGCCTATCCACTAATTCGACATAAGCCATTGGAGCTTTATCACCTGTGCGAAAGCCGCATTTCATAATACGCAAATAGCCACCAGGACGATTTGCATAACGCGGGCCTAATTCATTAAATAACTTTGTAACTACTTCGCGGTCGCGAAGTTTAGCAAATGCCATGCGACGCTTTGCGACTGTATCCTCTTTTGATAGAGTAATCAGTGGCTCAGCAATAGCGCGTAACTCTTTCGCTTTAGGCAAAGTTGTTCTGATTAATTCTTCTTTAAATAAAGAAGTAGCCATATTGCTAAACATAGCTTTTCTATGACTAGAGTTTCTATTTAATTGTCTTCCAGACTTACGATGTCTCATACTAATAAACCTTGTGTGTGTTATAGAATCGCTTGAGATTGCTCGGCAAGATTTTCCGGCGGCCAGTTTTCAAGACGCATCCCTAAAGATAGCCCCTTTAAAGCCAATACATCTTTAATCTCAGTAAGCGATTTCCTGCCTAAGTTAGGTGTTTTCAATAATTCAAACTCGGTACGCTGTATAAGATCACCGATGTAATATATATTTTCAGCTTTAAGGCAATTAGCTGATCTAACAGTAAGTTCTAAATCATCAACCGGACGCAGTAAAGTTGGGTCAATTTGCTCAACAGGCTCAACTATTTCTTCAGGCACTTGCTCATTAACTTGTTCAAAATCAACAAATACAGATAACTGATCATGTAAAATTGTCGCCGCAAGTTTTATTGTTGCTTCAGGCTCTACCGTCCCATTAGTTTCCAACTCTATTATCAATCTATCTAAATTAGTACGCTGATCGACACGTGTCGTTTCAACACTATAAGCAACTTTTAAAACTGGTGTATACGATGCATCAACTTGTAATGCTCCCATAACCCCGACACCTAAACCTTCGGTTCTAGTATTCGAGGGCTCATAGCCTCGACCACGCTGAACATTAATCTTCATGGACAACGCACCTTCTTCGGTTAAATTTGCAATAACCAAATCAGGATTGACAATTTCAACATCATGCGGCAACTCAATATCAGCAGCCGTAACAACACCTGCACCTACCTTATTCAAGCTAAGTGTCACCTCATTACCTGAGTGCAAAACAACAGCCAATTGTTTAATATTCAAAAGAATATCAATAACATCCTCATGAACACCTTCAATAACGGAGTACTCATGCTCTGCTTTTTCAATTTCAACACTGACTACAGCACAGCCTGGAATAGACGATAGAAGAACTCTTCTTAACGCATTTCCAAGCGAATGTCCGAAACCTCTTTCAAGAGGCTCAATGACAATTCTAGAATGATAAGTTGATTTATTAACAACCTCTACTAGCTGAGGTTTTAATAAACCAGTAACAGCACTATGCATTTAAAACCCCAGATTATTATTTAGAATACAATTCTACGACTAGTTGCTCATTTATATCAGTACCAAGATCTGCACGATCAGGTAAAGCATTAAACGATCCAGAAAAGTCCTTTGGATTAACTTCAACCCATGCAGGAAATCCATATTGCTCCGCAACAGTTAAAGAATCAGCAATTCTAACTTGTTTCTTAGCTTTTTCTCTAATAGAAATTTTATCACCTACAGAAACCATAGCAGATGGCACATTTAAAATAGAGTCATTAACTAAAATAGCTTTATGCGTTACTAACTGGCGCGCCTCAGCTCTTGTCGCTGCGAACCCCATTCTATAGACAACATTATCAAGTCTTGTTTCTAAAAGATTCAGCAGGTTTAAACCTGTCGCACCTTTTTGCAAATCAGCAACCTTATAATAATTTCTAAACTGTTTTTCTAAAACACCGTATATACGTCTAATACGTTGTTTTGCTCTTAACTGTGTCGCGTAATTTGAATCTCTAGCACGTTTTGTACCGTGTTGCCCAGGGCGCTGATCAAGCTTACATTTCCCCTCTAAAGACTTACCTCTGCTCTTCAAAAACAGGTCGGTTCCTTCACGACGACTTAATTTACAAGTTGGTCCTAAATATCTAGCCATAATATACTCCTTACCCTATACCCTACGCTTTTTTGGTGGACGACAACCATTATGTGGTATAGGTGTAACATCAACTATATTACCTATTTTAAAACCAAGGTTGTTAAAAGATCTAACTGCAGACTCACGACCAGGCCCTGGGCCTTTGATCATAACATCAAGATTTTTCATGCCAAATTCTTGAGCAACCTTCCCAGCTCTTTCTGCGGCAACCTGTGCAGCGAAAGGTGTACTTTTTCTAGATCCTCTAAAACCAGAACCACCAGAAGTAGCCCAAGACAAGGCATTTCCTTTACGATCAGTGATTGTAACGATGGTATTATTAAAAGTTGCATGAATATGTGCAATACCATCTGCAACTTCTTTTTTTATTTTCTTCTTTGTGCGATTTGAACTAGCCATTATATATAACTCTATTTATTATTTTCTAATAGGTTTACGAGGTCCTTTACGAGTACGAGCATTTGTTCTCGTTCTTTGACCACGCAATGGCAGTCCACGTCTATGGCGAATACCACGATAACAACCAAGATCCATTAAACGCTTAATGTTCATAGACACTTCACGTCGAAGATCACCTTCTACAACAATCTTAGCAATAGTTACACGAATAGCTTCTAATTGCTCTTCGGTTAACTCTTTAATTTTAATTGTCCGTTCGATACCAACTTCTTTACAGATATTAATTGCAGTTGGCTTACCAATCCCATAAATTGCAGTCAATGCTATCTCTGCATGTTTATGATCTGGTACATTAATTCCGGCAATTCGTGCCATTTAGATACTCCCCTTACGGTACTCTAAAGTTAAGTGCTCAATTATAGCATTACTGCTTTATTAAGCAATAAAAATTATCCCTGACGTTGCTTATGACGCCCATCTTTGCAAATCACCCTAACAACACCAGCTCTTTTTACAACTTTACAGTTACGGCATATTTTTTTAACAGAAGCTCGTACTTTCACAGCTCACCCCTTTTTAGTAAATTATTTTTTTAAATTCGCTTTATTCATCAAACCATCATACTTTTGCGACATAAGATGAGTTTGCATTTGTGAAACAAAATCCATGACTACCACAACAATAATCAACAAAGATGTTCCGCCAAAATAAAACGGTACATTCCAATAAACAATCAGAAATTCTGGCAACAAACACACAGCCGTTATATAAAAAGCACCAATCAACGTTAAACGCGTCATAACTTTATCTATATAAGCCGCAGTTTGCTCTCCAGGTCTGATTCCTGGCAAAAAAGCACCAGATTTTTTTAAATTTTCTGCCGTCTCTTTCGAATTAAACACCAACGCAGTATAAAAGAAACAAAAGAATACAATCGCAACAGTATATAACATCACATAAAGCGGCTGTCCTGGCGATATCGAAGTAGCAAGCTCTTGCAACCAAGAAAAACCATCCGCACTACTAAACCAGCCAGCAATTGTCGCAGGAAATAAAATGATACTTGATGCAAAAATAGGAGGAATAACACCTGCCATATTTAGCTTAAGTGGTAAAAAACTACTTTGCCCAGCATACATTCTTTTACCCTGTTGACGCTTTGGATAGTTAATCACTATTCTTCTTTGGCCACGCTCTACAAATACAACCAAAGCGGTCACAGCCACACTCAACAAAAACAAGATAACAATAAATGCACCATTCAATTCACCTGTGCGCGCTAACTCTAGCGTACCACCTATAGCAGAAGGCAAACCAGAAACAATACCTGCAAAAATAATCAAAGAAATCCCGTTACCCAAGCCTCTTTCAGTAATTTGCTCACCTAACCACATTAAAAATATGGTTCCTGTGACTAAAGTAATCGCAGTAATAACAACAAACTGGACACCAGGATGAATAACAACAGATAAACCACCAGCAGTTTGATTTTGCAATGCAACAGAAACACCAATTGCTTGAAAGGTTGCTAAAACCACTGTTCCATAACGCGTATACTGCGATATTTTACGCCTTCCTGATTCACCCTCTTTTTTGATCTGCTCCAATGCAGGAATGACAATCGTCATTAACTGCATAATAATAGAAGCAGAAATATAAGGCATAATACCCAAAGCAAAAAGACTTAATCTTTTTAAGGCACCACCTGAGAACATATTAAACATGTCAAAGATGGAGCCTTCCTGCTGCTTAAACATCAGTGCTAAGGCTTGAGGATCAATTCCTGGAACCGGAATATGAGCCCCAACCCTATAAACAAAAAAAGCACCTAATACGAATAATAATCTGGAGCGCAGCTCTGAAAAGTTACCTGCTTGCTCTCTCATTTGTGCGCCTGATCTACTCACTTTTAATCCTCTATTTTACCACCAGCGGCTTCTACACTAGCTTTAGCACCAACTGTCGCCTTCAAGCCTTTTAGAGTAACTGCCACATCAATATTTCCTGACTTGATTACCTTAGCAACTTTAGTAAAAGCAGGAACTACATTTGCTTTAATTAAATCATCAAGCGTCACCACATCAAGCTTCAAACTTGCAATCTCACTTAATCTTACTTCAGAAGTATATTTTGATTTTCTCGAAGTAAAACCAACTTTTGGTAAGCGGCGCTGCAAAGGCATCTGACCGCCTTCAAAACCCACTTTATGGAATCCACCACTACGTGATTTTTGACCTTTATGACCTCTACCACAAGTTTTCCCCAGTGTTGAACCAATACCCCGCCCAACTCTTTTAGGGTTCTTCCTTGACCCTGCAGCAGGTTTTATAGTATTTAAATACATTATATTTCCTCTACCTTAACCATATAAGAGACCTTATTAATCATCCCTCTATTCTCAGCAGTATCAATAACCTCTACAGTATGGTTAATACGCCTTAACCCTAAGCCTTGCAAACAAGCTTTATGCCTTTGCAAGCGACCAATACTACTTTTAGTCATTGTGACGCGTAATTTTTTATCTGCCATGTCAATTACCCTGTAATATCTTCAACCGACAAACCGCGTTTAGCAGCAATTTGCTCAGCATTATTCATATGGGCGAGCCCATCAATTGTTGCTCTAACCACATTGATAGGATTATTAGTTCCAATACATTTAGCAAGCACATTGTGCACGCCAACTGCTTCAAAAACTGCTCGCATTGGACCACCAGCAATAATACCCGTACCTTCAGTAGCAGGCTGCATAAAAACTTTTGCAGCACCTACTTCAGACATGATTGAATATTGCAAAGTATCCCCTTTTAAAGATACTTTATGCATATTTTTTCTAGCTTGCTCTAATGATTTTTGAATTGCAATGGGTACTTCTTTAGCTTTACTTACGCCATACCCAACATTCCCATCACCATCGCCCACTACCGTTAAAGCAGTAAAACCAAATACTCTACCGCCTTTTACAACTTTCGCGACTCGTCTGACAGAAACCAATTTTTCCTGTAAACCATCTGAGTTCGCTTGTTGAGGTGCATTTGCCATTTTATATCCCCTAAAACTTCAAGCCAGCTTCACGAGCAGCGTCAGCCAAAGCTTTAACGCGACCATGATATTTAAAACCAGAACGATCAAAAGTTACTTCAGTAATACCCGCAGCAATTGCTTTATCTGCTACCAACTTACCTACCAAAACTGCTGATTCAATATTTCCAGTACTTTTTACCGCTGATTTAACTTCAGCTTGAGTTGTTGAAGCACTAACTATTGTTTTAGTTCCATCTTCTGAAATGATTTGTGCATAAATATGCTTAGATGTTCTATGAACAGACAAGCGACTACTGTTAAGCCTTTTTATATTTGATCGAAGCTTTAAAGCTCTTCTCAAACGAGATACTTTTTTATTCATTTTGCTAGCCTATTTTTTCTTCGCGTCTTTTCTAACAATATGCTCATCCGCATACTTAACACCCTTACCTTTATAAGGCTCAGGCGGTCTATACGCCCTAATATCCGCAGATACAGCACCAACTTGTTGCTTATCTATACCTTTAACAACTATTTCAGTTTGGCTTGGTGCTTCAATTTGAATGCCCTCAGGTACATCAAACTCAACAGGATGGGAAAAACCTAAACTAAGACTTAATACCTTACCTTTAACTTGAGCCCTATAACCAACCCCAACTAAATTTAGTTTTTTCTCAAAGCCCTGACTAACACCCTGAACCATATTAGCAACATTTGCACGCGCCGTTCCTGCTTGAGCAGTTGCTTTTTTATCGTTTTGATTCCATTTCATACTGACAGTAGAATCTGATAAATCAATTTGTACCGAGTTATGCAACTGCATTTCAAGTTGCCCTTTACTTCCTTTTACAGAAACTAAAGACCCATCTACTTTTACTTCAACACCTGCAGGTATTGTTACTGGGTTTTTTGCTATTCTTGACATAATTCCCCCTTAACAAACTGTGCAGATTACTTCGCCACCATGACCAATTGCGCGAGCTGCGCGATCTGTCATAACACCTTTAGAAGTAGAGACAATAGCTACACCTAAACCACCTAATACTTTAGGCAATTCATCTTTTGACTTATAAACTCGCAAACCAGGTCGGCTAACTCTCTTAACCTTTTCAATAACCGGCTTACCATTATAGTATTTAAGTTCAACCGACATAGACACATGCGTGCCATTTGTTTCAGTTGAAAAATCTTTAATATACCCTTCATCTTTTAAAACTTTTGCAATCGCAACCTTAAGTTTTGATGACGGCATATTAACGTTTATTTTTCCTGCAGACTGCCCATTTCTGATGCGCGTAAGCATGTCTGCAACTGGATCTGTCATGCTCATATTATTTTCTCCAAATATCCAACAAGCCGATTACCAACTGGCCTTCACTAAACCAGGAACATCACCACGCATTGTAGCTTCTCTAAGTTTATTTCTGCTCAAGCCAAATTTACGATAAAAACCGTGCGGCCGCCCAGTGATATTACATCGATTACGGACTCTTGCTGCGCTAGAGTCTCTAGGTAATTTCTGTAATGCCAAACCTGCTTCATCCTTGTCTTGTATTGAAGAATTAGGATCCCTAATAATTTCTTTTAAAGAAGCTCTTTTTGCTTCATATTTTTTTACTAATTTAGCTCGTTTTTGCTCACGAGCTATCATTGATTTTTTAGCCATAACTGTTAGCTCTTAAATGGAAAGTTAAACTGCTTTAACAACGCCAAACCTTCTTCGTTTGTCTTAGCTGTTGTAGTAATGCATATATCCATGCCACGTAACTTATCTATCTTATCATAATCTATCTCAGGAAAGATAATTTGCTCTGTCACACCCATGCTATAGTTACCACGACCATCAAAGCTTTTTGGACTCATCCCTCTAAAATCACGAATACGTGGAATTGCAATACTGATTAGACGATCTAAGAACTCATACATCTTATCTTGCCTAAGAGTGACTTTACATCCGATTGGCATATCATCACGAATTTTAAATCCAGCAATTGATTTCCGCGACAATGTTACAACAGCCTTTTGACCGCTGATTTTTTCCATATCACTAACAGCCGCTTGCACGACTTTTTTATCTGCCACAGCATCACCTAAACCCATGTTTAAAGTAATTTTGGTGATTTTTGGCACTTGCATTACTGATGTGTAGCCAAACTCTTTCATCAATGCAGGCAATACTCTTTCTTTATAATCTTCTCTTAATCTAGCCATGATTATACCTACACATCAATAATTTCATTATTTGATTTAAAGTATCGGACTTTTTTTCCGTCATCCAATATTTTAAACCCTACTTTATCTGCTTTTTTTGTTGCTGCATTATACAAAGCAATATTTGATTTATGAATCGGCATCTCTTTTTCTATGATACCACCATCAATGCCAGCATTAGGATTCGGTTTTTGGTGCTTTTTAACTTTATTAACCCCTTCAACCAATATCTTTTCTTTTATAAATTTACTGATCCGTCCTCGTTTGCCTTTATCTTTTCCGATAAGAACAATGACTTCGTCACCTTGTTTAAGTTTTTGCATTTTCTATGACCCTTACAATACTTCTGGTGCTAGTGAAATAATCTTCATAAATCTCTCACCTCTTAATTCGCGCGTCACAGGACCGAAAATACGAGTCCCTAGCGGTTGAAGCTGAGCATTTAAAATTACCGCTGCATTACCATCAAATCTTATAAGTGACCCATCTGCTCTACGCACACCTTTTTTAGTGCGCACAACCAATGCATTATAAACTTCACCTTTTTTCACTCTGCCACGTGGGATTGCATCTTTAATACTAACTTTAATAATATCGCCGATTGCCGCATAACGTCTATGCGACCCACCGAGAACTTTGATACACATGACCTTTTTTGCACCGCTGTTATCAGCGACATCAAGGTTAGTTTGCATCTGAATCATTATATAATCCTAATTTACTATTTACTTGAAATTCAATATAGTTGATTATTTAGCTTTACTAACCACTTCAACTAATTTGAAAGTTTTATTTTTTGAATAAGGGCGACATGATGTAATTAATACAACATCACCTTCACGGCAGACATTCGCTTCATCATGCGCAAGTAATTTTGTAGACCGTCTAATATACTTTCCATATATTGGATGTTTCACAAGACGCTCGACCAATACAGCGACCGTTTTGTCCATTTTATTACTTACTACACGACCCGTAATGGTACGTAACTTCTCTGTATTATCGCTCATTATGATTGTCTCGCCATTTCATTTACGACTGTTTTAACACGCGCAATATTTCTCCTGACTTTTTTAACTTGATCAGATTTAGTTAATTGCCCAGTATTTTTTTGCATACGTAAATTAAACTGTTCACGCCCTAACTCAACTAGTGTTGCATTTAATTCTTCTGCACTTTTCTGACGTAATTCACTTACTTTCATTACAGCACCGTCCTAACAATAAACTTTGTTTTTACAGGTAGCTTTGCTGCCGCCAAAGCAAAGGCAGAACGCGCAGTTTCTTCAGAAACACCCTGCAATTCATATAACATTGTACCAGGCTTAATTTGAGCAATCCAATACTCAACACTCCCTTTCCCTTTACCCATTCTAACCTCAAGAGGTTTTTTGGTAATAGGCTTATCAGGAAATATTCTTATCCATAATTTACCATCACGCTTACAATGTCTTGTAATGGTTCTACGAGCCGCTTCAATTTGTCGAGCCGTAATCCGACCTCTCTCAACTGATTTTAGACCGTATTCACCAAAACTAACTGATGAGCCACGAACAGCAATACCTGTATTTCTTAGTTTGTGCTGTTTACGAAATTTTGTTCTTTTAGGTTGAAGCATTTTATTTTCCCTTCACCTATTTTTTAGATTTAGTTTTTTCAGAATTTTCTAAAGAAGGATTTGTATTAAACACCTCTCCTTTAAAAATCCATACTTTAATACCGATAATACCGTATGTTGTATTTGCCTCAGCAACACCATAATCGATATCTGCTCTTAGCGTATGCAAAGGAACTCGCCCTTCTCTATACCATTCGCTACGTGCAATCTCAGCTCCATTTAGACGTCCGCCTAAATTAATCTTAATTCCTTCAGCCCCTAAGCGCATAGAATTTGTGACAGCCCGTTTCATAGCTCGTCTGTACATAATTCTTTTTTCTAGCTGCTGCGCAATACTTTCCGCAACTAACTTCGCATCAAGTTCAGGCTTTCTAATTTCTTCAACATTGATTTGAACCGGAATCCCCATCATCTTTGAAACGTCTTTACGCAACAAATCAATATCTTCACCTTTCTTACCAATCACAATGCCTGGACGAGCCGTATGTATTGTAATATGTGCATTATTAGCAGGACGATTTATCTGCACCCGACTCACAGATGCATGTGCTAATTTCTTTTGAATATAGTCACGCACTGTTAAATCTTGATGCAAAAAGACGGGATAGTCTTTACTGTTTGCATACCATCTTGACGTAAAATCCTTAACAATACCAAGACGTATTCCTGTTGGATGTACCTTTTGACCCATTCTATTGCCCCTACTCGAATTCTGCGACTTTAACTGTAATATGACAAGTACGCTTCAATATATGATTTGCACGACCTTTTGCTCTTGCCTGAAACCTTTTAAGAGTTCTAGACTCATCTACAAATACTGTTGAAACTTTTAACTCATCAATATCAGCACTTTCATTATGCTCTGCATTTGCAATAGCTGACTCAAGTACTTTTTTCATAATCGCAGCAGCTTTTTTAGTACTAAATTTTAGTATATTTAAAGCTTCTTCGACTTCAAGACCTCTAATTTGATCTGCAACCAAACGCGCTTTTTGCGCTGATAAAGGTGCATTGCTTAATTTAGCTGAAACTTCCATCACCAACCTACCTTGACTTTTTATCAGCCAAATGGCCTTTATATGTACGTGTAGGTGCAAATTCACCCAGTTTATGCCCAACCATGTTTTCAGAGATTAGTACTGGCACATGCTGGCGGCCATTATGTACGGCTATCGTCAAACCTAACATTTCAGGCGTTATCATTGATCTTCTAGACCAAGTCTTAATCGGTTTCCTACTATTGCTACTTACTGCATCATCTACTTTTTTTTGTAGGTGATGATCAATAAAAGGACCTTTTTTAATTGAACGTGGCACTTTTTTAATTCCTCTCTATCGCTTATTACGTCTTCTAACAATCATTTTGTCAGTACGTTTATTCTTTCTGGTCTTATATCCTTTAGTTGGCATTCCCCAAGGTGACACAGGATGTCTACCCCCAGAAGTCCTACCTTCACCACCACCATGCGGATGATCAACCGGATTCATTACAACACCACGAACTGTAGGGCGAACTCCACGCCACCTTGATGCACCAGCCTTACCTAGGGATCTAAGATTATGTTCTGAGTTTGAAACCTCACCCATAACCGCCTTACAATCAGCCAACACCTTACGCATCTCACCAGAACGCAATCTCAAAGTAACATGAGCCCCTTCTTTTGCAACAAGCTGTGCAGAAGTTCCAGCACTACGCGCCATTTGAGCACCTTTCCCAGGCTTCAACTCAACACAGTGAACAGTCGAACCTAATGGCATGTTGCGCAATGTCATGCAGTTACCAACTTTGACAGCAGCACTTTCAGAAGAGATAACCTCTTGACCAACCACAATACCCTTAGGAGCGATAATATATCTACGCTCACCATCTTTATATAGAACTAATGCAATATTTGCCGTTCTATTTGGATCATACTCAAGCCTTTCAATAATACCTGGGATATTAAGTTTATTACGCTTAAAATCTATAATACGGTAGCTTTGCTTATGTCCGCCACCGATATGACGTGTAGTAATACGCCCATTATTATTACGCCCACCACTTTTACTTTTTTTACTTAGTAAAGGCGCGAAAGGTTTACCTTTATGTAAATCTTCATTTTTTACTCTAACGACAAACCTAGAACCTGGCGATGTCGGTTTTGATTTTACAATAGCCATTTATCTTACCGAATTATATTCTTTTATTTTCCAATTATGCTGCAGAGAAATCAATATCATGACCTTCTTTAAGCTTAACATAAGCTTTTTTCCAATCAGAACGTTTACCCATAAAGCGACCAAATCTTTTTGTTTTCCCTTTAACATTCAAAAGCTGTACTTTCTCAACTTCAACATTAAACATTAACTCAACAGATTTCTTTACTTGCAGTTTAGTAGCTTGGTTGGCTACTTTAAATACAAATCTATTATCTGTCTCTGCAGCAACAGTACTCTTTTCAGAAATGACAGGTGCCTTAATTACATTTGAAAGATTAAATTCTATACTCATAATAACTGCGCCTCAATTGATTTTAACGCTGCCGGAGTAGCAATTATATTTTCCGCAGCAATTAACATAACCGGATCTAATTCTTTTGCAGTAGTAATCTCAAGATTTACTATATTTCTTGAAGACAAATATAAGTTCTCATCCAACTCATCAGCAATAATTAAGATTCGACTTTTGCCCAGCTCCTTCAATTTTGCAACCAACTCTTTTGTTTTTGGAGTTGTCGGCATAATATCTAGGCTTGCAGTCAAGCGATTTTGTCGCACTAACTCTGACAAAATAGAACGAATTCCAGCACGGTACATTTTTTTATTCAACTTCTGTTCAAAAGATCTCGGCTGTGCTGCAAATGTCGCCCCCCCGCCTCTCCAAAGTGGACTGCGTATTGTACCAGATCTTGCTCGCCCCGCACCTTTTTGTTTCCAAGGCTTAGCCCCGCCGCCACTAACAGCAGATCTATTTTTTTGAGCTTTCGTCCCTGAGCGTAGACCAGCCATAGTCTTAGTAGCCAACTGATGTATTAGAGCCTCATTATATTCTCGCCCAAAAACATCTTCGCTTACCTCTACTTCACCCGCAGAGTCTGCACTATTAAGTGCTGCTATTTTCACACTCATGACTTATCCTTTGTTCTTTTTCTTTACTGCAGGTGTCAATACAACATCACCACCTTTTGCGCCAGGTATTGAACCTTTGACCAAAATAAGGTTTCTTTCTGCATCAATTGAATGAATTGTCAAATTCTGAGTAGTTACTTTCGCATTTCCCATATGACCCGACATTTTCTTGCCTTTAAATACTCTACCTGGTGTTTGACACATACCAATAGATCCATTTGACCTATGCGATATCGAGTTACCATGAGTAGCATCTTGCATACCAAAATTATGTCGCTTTATTCCACCTTGAAACCCTTTACCAATGCTCATCCCTTGAACATCAACTGTTTGGCCGGTAGCAAATAAATCAACTGTCAACTCAGAACCTACGGCCAACTCCTCTCCCTCACTATCAGCCAACCTAAATTCCCATAAGCCACGACCAGCTGTCATATTTGCAGCCGCATAATGCCCCGCCATTGCTTTATTTATTTTTGATGATTTTTTATCTCCAACAGCAACCTGCACTGCACGATAACCATCATTCTCAAGCCCTTTGACTTGAGACACTCTATTTGAGTCAATCTGTATCACAGACACAGGAATTGACGTGCCATCTTCACAAAAAACACGTGTCATTCCACATTTACGACCAATTAGACCTAATGCCATAATTAAACCCTCTAATTACTTAAGCTTAAATAAGCTTAATTTTAACGTCAACACCAGCCGCTAGATCTAACTTCATCAGCGTATCAACTGTCTTATCGGTTGGCTCGATAATATCAAGCAAACGTTTATATGTTCTCAATTCATATTGGTCACGCGCATCTTTGTTTACATGCGGGGATGTCAGAATTGTAAAACGCTCATGCTTTGTTGGCAAAGGAATAGGACCTTTAACTTGCGCCCCTGTTCTCTTTGCCGTCTCAACAATCTCACTAGCAGATTGATCAATTAATTTATGATCAAATGCCTTCAAGCTTATTCTAATAGTTTGACTAGACATATCTATTACTCAACCACAGTTGCAACAACACCCGCACCAACCGTACGTCCGCCTTCACGAATCGCAAAGCGCAAACCGTCTTCC
>Ga0256839_1003070_pt1 | contig 17652 bp, 21 predicted proteins | sample 354166metaG_FD_185968 | JGI IMG/M metagenome (GOLD analysis project Ga0256839, IMG submission 185968) | Hydrothermal vent microbial communities from Mid Atlantic Ridge, Atlantic Ocean - 354-166 | ecosystem: Environmental > Aquatic > Marine > Hydrothermal vents | place: Atlantic Ocean: Mid... | reverse complement strand
GTCTTCGACGACGGCAGCCGCAAGACCATCGAGGCGCCGGTGCGCATGGTCATGCGTCCGAAAATGAAGATGAAAGGCATGGATCACTCCGGCATGAAGATGCAGACGCATTGATGCGGCCATGAAAAACCGAAAGATCCTGCTGTTCTGGGCGGTGGTCGTCGTCTTCTTTGGCGGCTTGCTGCTTGCACAGCAGTACCTGAAGCGCCAGGGCAGCGACCTGCTGCCGGGGGCCGGAGGCGATTTCACCCTGCAGTCGGATCACGGCCCGGTATCGCTCCGGGATTTCCGCGGCAAGGTGGTGGCCCTCTATTTCGGCTACATGTCCTGCCCCGACATCTGCCCCACTTCGTTGTGGAACCTGTCGCAGGCGATGAAGGACTTGCCGCCGGAGCAGGCCGAACAGGTTCAGGGCATCTTCATCTCGGTGGACCCGGAGCGCGACAGCCCGAAAGCCATGGGGATGTTCGTCAAGGGGTTCTATCCGACCTTCATCGGGCTGACCGATGACAAGGCGAAGGTCGACAAGGTGGTTCGTCAGTACGGTGTGGTCTACCAGAAGGTGCCGCTCAAGGATTCGGCCATGGGCTATGTGGTGGACCACAGTTCGGTGATCTACCTGATCGACCGTGACGGCCTGTTGCAGAAACGCATTCCCCACGATACCGATCCGGACATCATCCGCCAGGCGCTTCAGGAACTGCTCGAGTAGCCGGGTACGCGGCAAGCAACAGGCCCGGAAGTTACTCGGGCAACCGGGCCTGTGCCGTGGTCTGTCCCGCTGTCTCAGGCCGCCCGGCTGCCGTGCCGCTGGCGCAGTTGCCGTGCCGCCTCGACCATGTTGGCCAAAGCCGGCCGTACTTCTTCCCATGCCCGGGTCTTCAGCCCGCAGTCGGGATTGACCCACAGCCGTTCGGCGGGAATCCGTTGCGCGGCCTGCTCCATCAGCGCCACCATCGACTCGACCGAAGGGATGTTCGGTGAATGGATGTCATAGACACCGGGTCCGATGGCATTGGGGTATTCAAAGTCCTCGAACACATCCAGCAATTCCATGTTGGAGCGAGAGGTCTCGATGGTGATGACATCGGCATCCATGTCGGCGATGGCCTCGATGATGTCGTTGAACTCCGAATAGCACATGTGGGTGTGGATCTGGGTTTCGTCGCGTACCGCGTTGGCGCTGATGCGGAAGGCGCGGATGGCCCAGTCCAGGTAGTCCTGCCATTCGCCGCGGCGCAGTGGCAGCCCTTCGCGCAGCGCCGCCTCGTCGATCTGGATCACGCCGATGCCGGCGGCTTCCAGGTCCTGTACTTCATCACGGATCGCCAGCGCCAGTTGCAGGCAGGTTGCGCTGCGGGGCTGGTCGTCACGGACAAAGGACCAGTTGAGCATCGTCACCGGCCCTGTGAGCATGCCCTTCATCGGCTTGTCGGTGAGTGACTGGGCGTGGCGGATCCAGTCCACCGTCATCGGCCCGGGGCGGTGGATATCGCCATAGAGGATCGGCGGTTTCACGCAGCGGGAGCCATAGGACTGCACCCAGCCGTGGCGGGTGAAGGCGTAGCCTTCCAGTTGCTCGCCGAAATACTCGACCATGTCGTTGCGCTCCGCCTCGCCGTGCACCAGCACATCCAGCCCCAGCTGCTCCTGTTCGCTCACGCAACGGGCGATTTCGGCACGGATGAAAGCGGCATAGGCGGTGTCGTCGATACGGCCTTCTCGCCAGCCGCGGCGCTGCTGGCGAATCTCCGGGGTCTGCGGGAAGGAGCCAATGGTGGTGGTGGGGAACACCGGCAGCCTGAACCGCTCCCGCTGCCGTTGTGCACGCTGCGCATGGGGTGAACGACGCCGGCCCGGATCATCGCCCAGCGCGGCCAGCCGCTGGCGAACCTGCGGGTTGCGCACGCGCCCCGATGCGCGGCGCGCGGCCAGGGCCTGGGCATTGGCTTGCAGGCGGCCCTGTACGCTGTCGCGGCCGTAACGCAGCGCCTCGGCCAGGCAGTCCAGCTCGTCCAGCTTCTGAACGGCAAAGGCCAGCCACTGACGCACCTCCTCATCCAGAGCGGTTTCGCTGTCCAGATCCACCGGCACATGCAGCAGGGAGCAGGAAGGCGCGATCCACAGACGCTTGCCGAGCCGCTGGTGCAGCGGTTCGAGAAAATCCAGCACTGCCGTCAGATCGGTCTTCCAGATGTTGCGTCCGTCGATCACGCCCAGTGACAGGATGCGGTCTTCGGGCAGGGTGTCGATGACCGCGTCCACCTCCTGCCGGGCACGGGTGCAGTCCAGGTGCAGTCCGTGCACCGGCAGGCTGCAGGCCAGTTCCAGGTTATCGCCCAAGCGCCCGAAGTAGGTGGTCAGAATACGCTTCGGACCCACATCGGCCAGTGCGGTATAGGCCTCGCGGAAGGCCTGTTGCCAGGTCGTGTCCAGTTCGGTGACCAATACCGGCTCGTCGATCTGCAGCCACAGCACCCCTTCGTCGGTCAGCCGCTGCAACAGTTCCCGGTACACCGGCAGCAGGCGGGGCAGCAGCTCCAGCCGCGGGCTGCCGTCGGTGGTCTTGCCCAGCCACAGCCAGGTCAGCGGCCCGATGATCACCGGCTTGAAGGCGTGATCACGGGCTTTCGCTTCGCGGATCTGTTCCAGCAACGGCTGCGGGTTCAGTGAGAAGTGGCTGTCGGCGGAAAGCTCCGGCACGATGTAATGGTAGTTGGTATCGAACCATTTGGTCATTTCGCCGGCATGGACGCCGCTGCAACAGCTGTCATCACCGGCAGCACGGCCGCGGGCGACACGGAAGTAGGCGTCCAGCGGACCGTCTCCTGACCGCTGTGCGCGATCGGGCACGCAGCCGAGCAGAAAGCTCATGTCCAGCACCTGGTCGTAGAGCGAGAAATCGCCCACCGGCATCCAGTCCAGTCGGGACTGGATGCGGGCGTGCCGGGCGCGCAGATCTGCCGCTGTCTGCAGCAGTGCGTCGGTGGGCAGTTCGCCGCGCCAGTGCCGTTCCAGGGCGAACTTGAGCTCACGCTGGCGTCCGATGCGTGGGAATCCGAGAGTGTGGGTGGTGGTCATGGCAGGGGGCTCCGCAGTGGTTGACGAGTCGAGGGATTGTATGGACATGCAGAGCTGAGCAATAATGATGCTTTCTTGCCAAACAATAAAAAATATTCATAAATGATCGAGACCATCCACCTCCGCATCATTCAGGCCCTGCGGCGGCAGGGCACCCTGACCGAAGCGGCCCAGACCCTGAACCTGACCCAGCCGGCGTTGACCCATCAGATCCGCGCGCTGGAACAGCGCCTGGGCCTGCGCTTATGGCAGCGGGAAGGCCGGAGGTTGAGGCTGACCGCTGCGGGCGAGGTGCTTCTGGATACGGCGGACCATGTGCTGCCGGTATTGCGACAGGCGGAACGCAACCTGAAGGCCCAGGCCGAAGGCCGCCAGGGGGTGTTGCGCATCGGCGTGGAGTGCTTTCCCTGCTACCAGTGGCTGACCGGGGTGATCGGTGACTTCCTCGAACGCCTGCCCGAGGTGGACATCGATATCGTCAACCGTTTCCGCTTCACCGGTCTGGTCGGCCTGGCCCATCGGCATATCGATCTGCTGGTCACGCCCGACATTCAGACCCAGGAAGGCATTGTCTTCGAGAAGCTGGCGGATTACCGCCAGGTGTTGCTCTGCGCCGTCGGCAGCCCGCTGGCCCGGCGGGGCCGGGTGGAACCGGAGGATCTGGCCGGGCAGACCCTGCTGCGCTTTCCGGTGCCGGTCGAGCGGCTGGATGTGTTTACCCGTTTTCTGCTGCCGGCGGGGCAGGCGCCGGGGGCCAGCCAGGAAATCGAATCACTGGAACTGATGCTGCAACTGGTGGCGCTGGGTCGTGGCGTCTGTGTGCTGCCGGCCTGGCTGGCCCGTCAGCAGGCGGATACGGAGCGTGTGGCGATGCTCGATCTGGGGGAATCGGGTCTGCACAGCACCCTGTACCTCGGCCTGCGCGCTCAGGATGCCGAGCTGGGTCATTTGCGTGCCTTCGTGAATCTGGGCCGGGAACGCGCGGCCCGGGCGTTTGTCGACTGATCCGCGCTTCCCTGACTCAGGTCTGGTGCTCAAGCCAGTCGAGTATGAAGTCGGCGATGGCCTGAGGACTGTTGATATCGAGCACAGGCAGAGGGGCATCGACCGGCGTGTCGGTGGCCAGCGCGATGATGGTGTCTTCACCAGGGAACAGGAAGGGACGGCCCAGCGACGGTCGGTTCAGTTCGATGCGTGGCAGGCTGGAAACATGGCGGAAGCCTTCCACCAGCACCAGGTCCAGCCGATCGTGGTCGAGGCGGGCGTATTCCTGCTCCAGATCGGGTTCCTGCACGGGCTGCCGTTCGCTGATCAGCGCGCTGCGGTATTTCGAGGTCAGCAGGGTTTGCTGCGCGCCGGCATGATGCAGCTTGTAGCTGTCCTTTGCCGGGTTGTCGATCTCGAAGTCGTGGTGTGAGTGCTTGATGATGCCCAGCCTGAGTCCATGCTCGATCAGCAGCGGAATCAGCCGGATCAGCAGCGTGGTCTTTCCGGTGCCGCTGTAGGCGGCAAAGCCGAGTCGGGGCGTGGGGAGACGGGGCGTATTCATGGGGCGATTATAGGTTTTGGGGACAAGAAAAAGCCCGGCGCTGGGCCGGGCTTTTTGCCGCGAACGCTGCGCGAGCGATCAGTTTTCGATCACCTGCAGTTCCACGCGACGGTTCTTGGCGCGACCGGCCGCAGTGTCGTTGGGCGCCACCGGCTGGGATTCGCCAAAGCCCTTGGCGGTCAGGCGGTTGGCGGCCACGCCGCGCTTGATCAGGTAGCTGCGAACCGCCTCGGCACGCTTCTGGGACAGGCGCTGGTTCATGCCGGCATCGCCGACATTGTCGGTGTGGCCGGCCACGATCACGCGGATCTTCGGGTTGGCCAGCAGGTCATCAGCCGCCTTGTTGAGGGTGCTGAAGGACTTGGGAGACAGCCGGGCGGAGCCGGTGACGAAGGTGACGCTGGGCAGGTTGATGACCTCGATCACGGTCGGTTCCTCGTTGCCCTTCATCTGGGCCGCGGCTGCTGCGGCGGCGGCAGCGGCGGCTGCGGCCTTCTCGGCGGCGGCGCGCTCAGCGGCAGCCCGCTCGGCGGCAGCGCGCTCGGCAGCGGCTTTCTCGGCAGCCGCCTTTTCCGCGGCGGCTTTCTCGGCCGCGGCCTTTTCGGCAGCGGCTCGGGCCGCTTCACCGCACAGCATGCCCATCTTGGGCTTTCCGTAGACCACGCAATTGCCCCAGGGATCGGTGACATCATTGCCCGAGTTGTCCTTGACGATGCCGCCATAGGCCAGGGCCTGACCGGCAGCGAGGCCGAGAGCGAGTGCGATGGAGGTAGTGAGTGTTTTTTTCATGTCCTTGTGTCCTTGAAATTTTTGGGAGTGCGAATGATAACGCCTACCCCTGCCTGAAGGGAACAGTTGAGTCGCTGATTTCGTCCGCGAGGGGCTTGCGCAGGTTGGGACAGTCTCGCGGCCGCGGCGCGTGGCGCCACCAGTCGGGTTCGCTGGCACGGCCCAGCACCGCCTGGTGATCGCTGTAGCTGAAGCAGCGTTCGCGGGTGTCCAGGAAGCCCCAGCTGCGGTGGCTGCGGCTGTGGATGAACAGGGACCAGGCCTCGCCGCCGGACGGCAGGTCTATGCGGTGGTAGATGCGTCCTCCGATGAGGTTGATGCGGCCGGCCTTGACCCTGCGTCGGATCAGCCGGCGGTCTTCTCGCGCGGGCAGGCGGGTTTCCTCGTAGTGACCGCAGAGCAGCAGTGAGGCTGCGCCGCGCCAGGGGTGGTTGTGCAACGCGCGCCCGGGGTCGCTGGCGACGAAACGGTGCAGGTAGACATGAGTGCCGAAGGGCAGGCGCAGCAGGTGATAGCGTTCCAGATAGGGCGCCTGGTTGTGTCCGGTGATGATACGGCAGCGCAGGTGGGCGCTGAGGCGGAACAGCAGGCGTTGCATCAGGGACATGGCAATTTCCTCTCGATTCGGGTGCAGTGGTGCTATTATCGGGAATGAGTGGCTCAACAGATGAGCCTTGAGGAAAATACCGTGGACCGTACCGAACGCTTTCACCTGATCGACCAGATGCTGCAGAACCGGCGTTATGTGACCCGGCAGCAGTTCCTCGACACCCTGGAGGTGTCGCTGGCCACCTTCAAGCGGGACCTGGAATACCTGCGCGACCGACTGGGCGCGCCCATCGTCTGGGATCGCGAACGGCGCGCCTATTGCTATGAACGGAATGACGACGGTGAGTCGCCCAGCCCGTTGCCGGGCCTGTGGTTCAATACCGCCGAGATTCAGGCGCTGCTGACGATGAACGCCTGGCTGGAAAACCTGCAGCCCGGCGTGCTCGGGGAGCATATCCGGCCCTTGCAGGCACGCATCCGCGCGCTGCTCGACCGTGGTGATCACAGTGTCGACGAGGTGACCCGCCGCATCCGCATCCTCACCCGTTCGCGGCAGATCGAGCACCCGAGCTTTTTCCAGCTACTGATCCAGGCGCTGCTGCACCGCAAGCGCCTGCTGATCCGGCATTTCAATCGCAGCCGTGGCGAACAGAGTGAACGGGAAGTGTCGCCGCAGCGGCTCAGCTTCTACCGTGACAACTGGTATCTCGATGCTTGGTGCCATCGGCGCGAAGCCATCCGCAGTTTCGCGGTGGATGCGATCGAGGGCGTGGAGATCCTCCCGCAGGCTGCCCTGGAAGTGGATGATGAACGGCTGGACCGCGAACTGGGCAGTGGCTATGGCATCTTTTCGGGGCAGCAGCGTCAGTGGGCGGAGCTGCGCTTCTCCCCCCGCCAGGCGCGCTGGGTGTCACGGGAACACTGGCATCCCGAGCAACAGGCGGAATTCGAGGCCGACGGGCACTACCGCCTGCGCCTGCCCTACAGTCAGGAACCGGAACTGGTGATGGACATCCTCAAGCACGGTGCCGGTGTCGAGGTGCTGGCGCCAGACAGCCTGCGCGCGCGCGTGCGCGAGGAAATCGGCCGCATGCAGGCGTTGTACTTAACTGACCGAATCGGCACCGATGGCGCAGTTTTCGGCAAGTGACCAGATGTCCGTCAGGGCCTCCCGCAGGGCGCGCAGCGCCGGTTGGTCCCGATTCTTTTTCAGTACCGCCAGTGACAGCGGCAGCGGTGGCAGTTCCACGGGCAGGGCCTGAAGATCGCCATTCTCCTGGTGGCGGCGTATTTCGTCCTCGCGCAGGATGCCGAGGCCGGCCCCGGACTTGACCAGCGATACCAGCGCGTCCTCCTGATCGGCAATCAGGCTGGCGGGTGGCGGGCAACCCTGCTGTTCGAAGAGTTCGCGAACCAGCTGGAAATGGATGCAGTTGGGCGAGGTCTGTACCCAGGGTTCCCGGGCCAGATCGGCAATGCCGGCTGATTTCAGCCGTTCCGCCCAGGCGCCGGGCGCGGCCACATGAAGGCGTGTCCGGTCCAGTTCCATCAGGCTCAGCTGGGGATCGTCCGTTTCACCCGATACGAAGGCCGCGTCGAGCTTGCTGATGCGCAAGGAAGCGAGGTGCTCGACCGACATTCCCGGGATGAACTGCAGCTCGATGCCGGGGTGGCGCTGTTTCAACAGACGGTACAGCGGAGACACGCGCAGGTAGTCGGCATCGGTATTGAGTCCGATGCGCAATAGCCCCAGCACATCGCCGCGGATCTCCCGCGCCCGGCTCAGCAGGCGGTCACTGTCGGCCAGGATGCGCTGTGCCTGATCGAGCAGGCGCTTGCCATGGGCAGTGAGCCGCATCCCCTTGGGCATGCGCTGGAACAGTTCGAGTCCCAGTTCTTCCTCCAGGGCCTTGAGTTGCGCGCTGATCGCTGGCTGGCTGCTGTAGAGGCGTTCCGAGGCCCGTGTCAGGTTTCCTTCCTCGGCAATGGTGGCGAAAATTCTCAACTGGTGCAGATCCATGGCGCTGTCTCCGGGTGGCGGTGCCGCCATTACAGAGCAAAACCCTGCTCCCCGCCATCGCAATTTCCGATGGGCGGCTTCCAAAATGACGATTGGCAATCCTCGCCGCCCCGTCCCAGGCTTCAGGGCATCGCACAGAGGAGACGATGCCATGAAACACATACCGATCATTGAGGCCAAGTACGGCCCGCTCCGAATCAGGGCTCAACAGGCCTGGATCGACCGCCCCGGGCAGTGGTTGCGGGCCTGGGAGCGCGCGCTCGAACGCGCCCGACAGCGGCGGCAGTTGCGCCGCCCGGACGATCGGCTGTTGAAGGACATCGGCCTCAGCCGGGCCGATGTGGAGCGGGAAGCGGGCAAGCCCTGGTGGAAGCCCTGAATGCGGGGTTCAGTGCTGGCAGCCGGGGCAGTAGAAGGTGGAACGCTGGGCCTGGACGATGCGCCGGATCCCTCGTCCACAGCGCGGGCAGTCACCGTTCTGGCCGTAGACATTGAGACGCTGGGCGAAATAGCCGGGCTGCCCGTCGCTGCGGGTGAAATCGCGCAGCGTGGTGCCGCCCTGGTCGATGGCCGCGGAGAGTACATCGCGGATGCTGCGGGCCAGGCGTTCGGCGCGCCCGGGGGAGAGGCGATTGGCCCGGGTTTTGGGATTGATGCCGGCCAGAAACAGGCTTTCGCAGGCATAGATATTGCCGACGCCCACCACCACATGGCTGTCCATGATGACCGTCTTGATGGCGCTGCTGCGACGCTGGCAACGCTCGTGCAGCCAGGCCCCGTCGAAGGCGTCGGAGAGGGGTTCGGGACCGAGGTCGGCCAGCAAGGGGTGATGAAGAGGATCGCCGCTGCCGCAGAGCAGGGCGCCGAACCGGCGCGGATCACGGTAGCGCAGGGTCGGTCCATTACCGAAATCCACCCGTACATGCTCGTGCGCCGCCGGCGCTGCTTCCGGCGGCAGCAGGCGCAGGCTGCCGGACATGCCCAGATGCCACAGCCAGTAGTCCTCGCCGAAATTGAAGATCAGGTACTTTCCGCGTCGCTTGAGGTTCCGCAGACTGTGCCCACGGAAATTCTGTATGGCTTCCGGCACTGGCCAGCGCAACCGCGGCTGGCGGATGTCGATGCGGGTAACCGGCTGGCCGCGCAGATGCGGTTCCAGGCCGCGGCGGGTGGTTTCCACCTCGGGCAGTTCCGGCATGTCAGTACCGCTCCCCGATGATCCAGGCGAGGCTGATGCCGGCCATGAACTGCCCCTGTTCGCTGACCAGTGGGCTGTCCTCGATGACGCTGCCGGTCAGGTTGTCGTAACGGACAAAGCCGCCGAACCAGTAGCCGTCGAGGCGGCGGCTGAAGGTGAAATCCAGCCGCCAGCCGCTGAAGCCCTTGTCCGGCGACCAGGCCGGCCGCTCAGCGGTGGCGTAGGCCGGGTCGACCGCGTAGAAATAGCGGTGGAAATCACTATCGGCGAACAACGGGCCGCCGGCCAGCCGCAGTTTCCAGTCGCCCTTGTAGCTCGCCGGCTTGCGCCAGGCCAGACGCGGGCTGAACACCTGGCCGACCTGCCGGTTGTCGCTGCCGATGGCGAAGGCGAAGCGCAGCGGCAGTTCCAGCCACAGGGAATGAAAATCATCGGCGAAGAAGCGGTATTCCAGCGAAGGTCCCAGTTCGATGCTGGCATCGAGTCGGGGCATGCCCGTACGCTCGGGCGTGTCGTCCGGGGGCGGCAGCGCGCCATTGCCACTGATCGACAACACCAGATCGGGGATCTCGAACAGCCGCGCCTCGACACCGTCGTCGATCAGCAGGCGTTTGCCGCGGTACTTGACATAGGGGAAGGGCAGCAGCGTTTGCTGGATACGGGCGCTGCCGCGGTAATCGGGCAGGCTCAGCAGGGCCAGGCCGACACCCCATTCGAACTTCGGCAACGGCGGATGGCTGTCGGCGGACAGGGCCGGCGCCATCAGGCTAGTCAGCAGCAGGGCGACCGGGCGCAAGCAGGTCATAGTAGCGACTGTCGGGGAAGTGGTACTGCAGCCCGAGGTCGGGCCGCGCGATGACGATTTCGGGCTGGATGGAGAGCACGAAGAATTCGATGCGCCGTCCGTCGGCGGTGGTGGCGGTGATCTTGCGCAGCGGGGTGCCTTGCGGGCGATAGGGCTTGATGCGGCTGGCCTGGAGCCCTTGCCAGTTGGCGGCCAGGGTCTCCGCCGCGGCATCGGCCTCGCCGTCCAGTGTCCAGCCGGTTTCATCTTGCTGCAGCCGCTTGCCGTCCAGCTCCAGGGCGCTCAACGGCAGGGCCGGCGGCAGCAGGCGCGGATCGACCAGCCCGGCGAGGCCTTGGCTGATGAAGGGGTAGTGGTTGTCGTCGACCAGATAGACATTGGGCGGGATCAGCAGGTAGCGCCGGTTGCCGATACGGTTGGTGCTGCCGAAGGCGATGGCGGTATCGTTGAGGGTGACGATGGCGCGCGGGATGCGCAGGCCGATGGTGGACAGATCGATCCGGCTGCTGGCCAGCTTGGAGTGCAACGGCTGCTCGGCCAGCGTGACCAGGCGGTCGAGAACCAGCCGGTTGGCGAACCACTGGATCGGGCGGGTAATCATCCAGCGGCCGTCCTGTTTCTCGATGGAGATGCGTTCGTCGGCGGTCTCCACCTGCACCCGCTGGATGTCGGCGGCCTTGAGCGGGGTGATCAGCTTCTGCGTCAGCTTCTGGTCCTCGCGAATCGGAAACTGGTAGCCGATCCAGGTCAGCACGATGATGGCCGCGAACAGCACATAATTGATCAGCCAGCGTTTGGAGATCGAGGCCATCAGCGCCTCCGGCGGCGGCGCCAGACGAGGATGCCGGTGACGATCAGGCCCAGCGGCAGCACCAGCATGAAGGTGACGAAGATGAAGATCTGGGCGTTGCGCGACAGGTCGAGCTCGGTATCCGGCGCCGATTTCGGGTTGACCGCGATCAGCGCGTCGTCGTAGCTCAGCCAGTTGATGATGTCGATGCCCAGCGGTTCGTTGGCGCCGTTGCCGATGAACTGGCTGGCTAGGAAATCGGCATCGCCGACGACCACGATTCGCTGGGTTTTGAGTGCGCCGTCGGCCTGCTGGATGCTGCGGGTCAGCGCCCAGCCGAGTTTCAATGGCCCGGTCTGTTCGCCGTCGTTGTCACCAGCGCCGATGTCGCCGGCCAGCGGGCCGGTTTCGTTCCAGCTGCTGGCGCTGCTGTACAGCAGCGCGGTGGCCTTCCAGTCCTTTTCGTCACCGGCATAGTCGATGGCGCGGGCGCGCGGATAGAGGCTGATCGCGTTGATGGCGTTGGTGATCGGGTGGCGGCCATAGTCCGCCACCAGCGTGAAGTCCACGCGGTCCAGCCCCAGCACCTGGCTGGAGGGATCGATGATCACGCCCGGCAGTAACTCGATGTCCAGGTATTCGGCGATGGCGTCGAGGTTGTTGCGGCTGTCCGGTTCGCTCAGCCACAGCAGATTGCCGCCCCGGTCCAGCCAGCGGGCGATGGCCTGGATCTCGCCGGGCAGCAATTCGGTGACGGCATCGGCGATGACCAGCGTGGTGGCGTTGTCGGGGACTTCCGGCGATTTCACCAGGTTCAGCGTCTCGATGGAAAAGCCCTTTTGTTCGAGGCGGCCGGCAAAGACATTGAAATCGGCATTGCGCTGGCCGAAGGGCGCGCGTTCTCCATGGCCTTCGAGAAAGACGATGAACCGCTCGCCCTGGCGCATCAGCCGGGCGATGGCGTTGGTCACCGTGGCCTCGCTGACCCGCGGCAGGTTCTCGCGGCGGCCGTCCATTTCGATGACAATCTCTCCGTCACGGAGAATGCCGTATTCCTTCAGCTTTTCCGGTACCAGGTCCGGGTTCCAGATGCGGTAATCGATTTCTGGCTGAACGCTGCGGTAGCGGTTGAACAAATCCTGGTAGGTTTCGCGGATGGCGTTGGACGGGCTGACAAAGGCCTGAATATGAACCGGTCGATCGATCTGTTCGAGCAGACGCAGCGTGGATTCCCCCAGGCTGTTGCGCTGTCCCTGGGTCAGGTCGATGCGTACCCGGTACTGGGTGCTGAGCCAGGCCAGCGCCGCGGTCAGCACAATCAGCAGCAGTGCCGACAGAGCGGATTGCAGGCGCAATTGCACTCGGGTTTTGCGGTCGATCTTCATCGTGGAAGCCGCTCACTGTCGAGCTGGCGCACGGTCAGACCGAGAAAGAGGAAGATCACCAGCAGGAAATAGACCGCATCCGCGGAATCGAACACCCCTTCGAGCATCGAACGGTGGTGATTGAGCATGGACAGATACCGTATGACCGGGTTATCGGAACCCCATTCGAGGATCCACAGCATCAGCAACACGCCAAAGCTGCCCACCGCGGCGATGGTCGAGTTGGCGGTGAGGCTGGACAGGTAGAGCCCGATCGCGGAAAAGGCGCCAAGCAGCAGGATCATCGCCAGCCAGATACTGGCCAGCTTGCCCAGATCCAGCCCGGTGCCGAGCAGCAGCGACAGCGGCATCAGCATCAGCAGCGAAGCCAGAGTGATGACGAACAACAGCAGGCCGCCGAACTTGCCGAGCACCAGCTGGGTCAGTGTCAGTGGCGCCGACAGCAGCAGCTGGATACTGCCGGAACGCTTTTCTTCGGCCAGTGAGCGCATGGTGATCAGCGGCATGACCATCAGCAGGATGATGGCGGCCAGCGAGAACACCGGAGCGATCACGATGTCGGTGACACCGGGCTGGTTCTCCAGTTGCATCAGCTGGGGCCGCAGCAGCAGGAAGTTGTCGATCTGAGCCATGAAAATCCACGACAGGATGATCTGTACCACGCCGAGCAGGGTCCAGGCCAGTGGCGACAGGAACAGGTTGGCGTATTCTCGGCGTGCGATGGTGGCGATCATGCGGCCTCGTCGGAAGTGGTCAGTGCGACGAACAGGTCTTCCAGGGAAGAACGGCGCGGGGTCAGCTCCAGCAGTCCCCAGCCGGATTCCACGGCCAGCCGCGCCAGCGACTCGGCATAGGTGGCCGGATCGACTTCATCGCCTGCGAAATCCACCTCGAAATGCCCCGCCTGCGGCAGTGCCCGCACCGAGCGGGTGCCGGGAATGCGGCGCAGGGCATCGGCGGTCGGCGGGTGGCGCAGCGCCACATGCAGATGGCCGTTGCCGGATGAGCCGTCCAGCTCGCCGGTGGCGGCGTGATAGATCAGCTCGCCCCGACGAATGATCTGCACGCGGTCGCAGACCGCCTGCACCTCCGGCAGGATGTGGGTGGAGAGGATCACCCCGTGTCGTTCACCCAGCGACTTGATGAGGTCGCGGATCTCGCGGATCTGGATCGGATCGAGACCGACCGTGGGTTCGTCGAGCACCACCAGCGGCGGTTGATGGAGGATGGCCTGGGCGATGCCCACGCGTTGCTGAAAGCCCTTGGAGAGGGTGCCGATCAGCTTGCGCTGAACCCCGTCAAGGCCACAGAGCGCGCGGGCGCGCGCCACAGCCGGGGCGATGGCGGCCCGTTCCAGGCCGTGCAGCGCGGCACTGTAGCGCAGGTATTCGTCCACGGTGAGCTCGCGGTAGAGCGGCGGGTTTTCCGGAAGGTAACCGATGCGTCGCTTGGCTTCGCGGGGCTGTTCCAGCAGGTCGATACCGTCGATCAGTACCTCGCCGGCGCTGGGGGCCAGCACGCCGCACAGCATTTGCATGGTGGTGGATTTGCCGGCGCCGTTGGGGCCGAGGAAGCCCAGTACCTCGCCGCGTCGCAGCATGAAATCGACCGAGCGCACGGCCAGCGTGTCGCCATAGCGGCGGCTCAGGCCGCGCACCTGCAGCAGCGGGTGATCCGTTTCGGTCTCGGTCATGGGTGGTGTCTGTCCTTGGGCGGGCAAAGGCGGATTCTACCCAGTCGCCACGGGCTTGCAAAGGCGGGCGGGTGGCGCGGGCCTGCGGACACAAAAAAACCGGCCGCAGCCGGTTTCTTCGGGAGGTCGGATCACTTACTTGATCTTGGCTTCCTTGTATTCGACATGCTTGCGCACGACCGGGTCGTATTTCTTCATCACCAGCTTGTCGGGGGTGGTCTTCTTGTTCTTGTCGGTGGTGTAGTAGTGGCCGGTGCCGGCGCTGGATACCAGTTTGATCTTGTCACGCATGATGATTCTCCTCAGACCTTCTCGCCGCGCTTGCGCATGTCGGCCAGTACGGCATCGATGCCCTTCTTGTCGATGATGCGCATGCCCTTGGTGGACAGGCGTAGCTTGACCCAGCGGTTCTCGGATTCGACCCAGAACTTGTGGGTATGCAGGTTGGGCAGGAAGCGGCGGCGCGTCTTGTTGTGCGCGTGGGATACATTGTTTCCCGTAATCGGGCGCTTGCCCGTCACTTGGCATACTCGGGACATGATGAAGACTCCGAAAATTTGGTCAGCTGTGCGTAAGGGCGCGCACTCTACCAGAACGGCAGACGCTATTCAAGCCGCATTTGGCAGCCCGGAAGAGCCTGCATTTGGCGGCCCGATCCGTGATAATAGGCGCTGGTTTATACTTTAGATACAGAGAGGCGCCCGCATGGACATCGTCTTCATCCGCGAACTCGAGATCGATACCGTTATCGGCATCTACGACTGGGAGCGCAAGATCCGTCAGAAGGTCAGCATCGATCTCGACATGGGTTTCGATATCCGCAAGGCGGCCGCCAGCGACGACATCGAACATGCCCTCAATTACAAGGCCGTCGCCAAGCGGCTGATCGCCTTCGTCGGCGAAAGCGAGTTTCAGCTGGTGGAGACCCTGGCCGAGCGCATCTGCGCCATCGTGCTGGAGGAATTCGCCGTGCGCTGGGTGCGCCTGACGCTGCACAAACCGGGGGCGGTCAGCGGTTCGCGTTCGGTGGGGGTGATGATCGAACGCGGCGAGCGGACATCATGAGCCGGCGCGTCACCGTCAGCCTGGGCAGCAACATCGATGCCGAGAGGAATATCCGCGCGGCGGTGCGCGCGCTGCGTGCGCGTTACGGTGCATTGACGGTGTCGCCGGTGTATCAGACCGAGGCGGTGGGCTTCGATGGCGATGATTTTCTCAATCTGGTGGTCAGCTTCGAGACGGATGAACCGGTGCAGGAGGTGGCCGCCGGCCTCAAGGACATCGAGGACACGCTGGGCCGCGATCGCAGCCAGCCCAGGTTCTCGGCGCGCCGCATCGATCTGGATCTGCTCACCTATGGCGATGCGATCAGCGAGGAGCCGCAACTGCCGCGTGACGAAATCCTCAAGAACGCCTTCGTGCTCAAGCCGCTGGCCGATATCCACGGTGACATGAAACACCCGCTCACGGGGCTCAGCCTGGCCGAGCACTGGCGTCGGATGGCGCCGGAAGCCGCGCGAATCGAGCCCTACGAACTGCTGCTGGAGTACTGAAGAGGTTTGGCAGGCAGAAAGCGGGGTTGAGGCTATACTCTTTCCTCATCATCACATCCGTCCACGGTCTCGCTGTCATGACTGTCACCCGCCCGGCCCGCTGGGAAATGCTGGTTTCGTCGATGCTCGACGGTTTTTTCGTCATCGAGGACCGTCGTTTCGTCTTCGCCAACGCGGCCTGCGCCCGTCTGTTGGGCGTAGCGGACCCGGACCGGCTGATCGGCCGTGATGCCATGGATTTCATCGCCGAAAGCGAGCGTGAACGGGTTTCCGCCATCTACCGCGACCGCATCGAAGGCCGTCCCGCGCCCCGTCATTATGAAACCCGCGTCCGTGCCGCGAATGGATTCGATGAGATTTCGGTCTGGCTGGAAGTCTCCGAACTGGAACGCAAGGAGCCCGGTGGGCTACCGGTCATGGCCGGGATCCTGCGTGACATACGCGAGCTTCAGAGCCTGCGCGACGAACTGGAAGATACCCGGCTTCAGCTCAGCATCATCCTTGAAAACATGGCCGATGTGATCTACCGCACCGGCATGGATGGCCGGTTGACACTGATCTCCCGCAATGTGGAAAACCTGCTCGGCTACAGCCAGGAGGAAATGCTCGGCACCCCGCTGGCAGGCTATTACTGGACACCCGAGGAACGCGAGCGCGTGGTAGAAGCAATCACCCTCAATCGTGGCCGCATCACCAATGTCGAGGCCATACTGCGGCGCAAGGACGGTTCTCCGGTATGGATTTCCACCAATGCCTATGTGCGCATGGATGACCAGAGCGGAAAGGCGATCAGCATCGAGGGCATTGCCCGCGATGTGACCCGGCAGAAGGAACTGGAACAGAAGCTGGAAAAGCTGGCGCTGACCGACAGCCTGACCGGCCTGCCCAACCGCCGGGCGTTGATGGACGAACTGCATCTGCACTTTCACCAGGCGAGGGACAGTCAGGGTCAACTGTCGGTAATCTATCTGGACGCCAATGACTTCAAGCGCGTCAATGACCGCTATGGGCATCTGGTCGGCGACAACCTGCTGCGCCACCTGGGGCGCGTGCTGTCTGCCCATGCCAGTGGCAGACAGATGTTCGGCAGACTCTCGGGTGACGAATTCCTGTTCATTCTGCCGGGCCTCGGTTCCGATGCCTCCGAACAGCTGGCACGGCAGATCCTGGCCGATGTGGCGCAGCGCCCGCTACCGCTGCAGAGTGGTCAGATAGACCTTTCACTGGCGGTGGGAGTGAGCAGCCTCAAGGACGAAGATGTGGCCGAATACAGCCTGCTGGCCCGCGGCGATCAGGCGATGTACCTGTCCAAGGGACGGGCCGAGGGGTATGAGGTGGTGGTATAGCCCCGGCCTTCAGTGCCGGACGACCGAAAACAGCCGCACCAGCTCCAGCTGATTGTCGCTCGAGGCGTGACGGAAGCGGGTCTTGAGCAGTTCGCGGGCGCGTTGCGGGTGGCCGGACTGCTTCTCGATGACCACTTCCGCGGCACAGGCATGGAAGTCGGCATGGGCCTGGACAGCGCGCGCGTATTCCGGAAGCTTGCAGTAGCGTTTGCCAGGGCCGTGCAGCCATTTGCCCAGGGTGCACTGTTTGTCACTGGCCGCCACGGCCGGGTCAATGCTGCCTTCGGCACGCCCGTCGATGTAGTCCTGCAGCCGCTCCTTCCAGGCCTCATGGGCCTCCAGCACCTGCTTCAGGTTGAGACCGTCGAGGGATTCATCCTCGGGGATCGGAGTGAGTTCTTCTTCTTTGCGGCCCATCAGGCGCTGGGCGATCCATTTCTTGAGCATGAGTCCCGTAGTGAGTGCTTGTGAATACAGAACGAAGAATAAACCCTGCTTCCGTGAATGCAAGCGTGACCGCAAAGGCCTGTATGATGCCTTCATGCCACCCCGGGATCAGAACGCATGAAGACGATCACCATAGAGAAAGCCTGGCAAGGCGCCGAACGCTGCAAGCACTGCGCGATACGGCATCTGGTTCTGTTCGCGGACCTCTCCCACGAGGATTTCGACCGCATACACCACCCCATCGACGATCTGGACTATGAACCGGGAAGCCGGCTCTACCATCAGGGGCAGCCACTGCAACATGTCTTTACGGTGCGTTTCGGGCTGATCAAGCTGGTGCAGCATCTGCCCAATGGCGATCGCCGCATCGTGCGGCTGCTGGGGCAGGGCGACCTGGCGGGCCTGGAAGGGCTGGGCGGGCAGCCGGCGGATCATGAGGCGGTCACG
>Ga0256839_1003069_pt1 | contig 17658 bp, 18 predicted proteins | sample 354166metaG_FD_185968 | JGI IMG/M metagenome (GOLD analysis project Ga0256839, IMG submission 185968) | Hydrothermal vent microbial communities from Mid Atlantic Ridge, Atlantic Ocean - 354-166 | ecosystem: Environmental > Aquatic > Marine > Hydrothermal vents | place: Atlantic Ocean: Mid... | reverse complement strand
GAGCAGCGCTTCGGTAAGTTGCAGGCTGTAGTACAGTTCGCCGGTCCGGGTGGCTACTTCCAGCGCTTTCTGGCGGACACCTGCGGCTTCGACTTCGGTGCCGTAGCGGGCTGCCCGGAGCTGACCACTGACTTCACCCCAGGTCCACAGGGGTTGGATAAGCTGTACTTCGAGCTGGTTCAGCGGACGGACGTTGCGCCAGTCGTTACGTATGTCAGGATTCAGGTACAGAGCGTCCGTGGGAAACGCGTTATTCTCCGGAATTTTTAGACCCGGACCGAAGGCATGGGCACTCTGAAACTGAAACTGGGTCAAAAAGCGGCTGGCGCGGGCCAGATCATAACGCGCTTCGGCAAAATCCCGACGAGCTTCAACGGCCTGAAGATCGGGACTGACGGTCAGGGCCCGTTGCAGCGCCTGAAGTAGCGTCAGGCGCAGGGTGTCAGCCGGCTGGGAAAAGCCCGTATGAATGGTCAGCATGAGGTATCCCGTCAACCATAAGCGTAGTGGTTGGACAAGACGCATAGAGCAGATCGCGTTTGTTTTTTTATCATTGGGGGCTGGACAGAAACCATCAAAGCCGCTACCTTAATCACAAAAACCTTTCCCGCACCCATCTATGCGACCCGGACCACAGCCTCTGGGGCAAATTTTAAAGGAAATCATCGATCGGTGGGGGCTGCAACCACGTGTCGATGCCGTACATATTATCGAAACCTGGGCTGCACTGGCTGGTCCTCAGATCAATCGGGTAACGGCATCGGCCTGGGTGCGTAACCGGAAGCTCTACGTGCGTCTCACTTCGGCGGCCTGGCGTCACACGCTCCATCTGCAGCGGGCGCAGTGGTGCGCACGGTTGAATGAGGCACTGGGCACCCCAATGGTTGATGAAATTGTCTTCAAGTGAGGGCTATTCTTCATAGCGACTGAAAGCCACGGCCGTATTGTGGCCTCCAAAGCCAAAGGCATTGCTGATAGCTACACGTATGGAGCGTTGCTGAGGCGTGTTGAACGTGTAGTTCAGGTCACATGCGGGGTCGGAGTGCTCAAAATTAATGGTAGGGGGGACGGTCTGGTGCACGATGGCTAGGATGGTGGCAATAGCTTCAACAGCCCCGGCGGCTCCCAGCAGGTGTCCGGTCATGCTCTTGGTAGAAGACAGATTCATTCGATAGGCATGTTCGCCGAAGACCTGTTTGATCGCTTTGGTTTCAGCCACATCGCCCAGTGGGGTGGACGTACCATGCATATTGATGTAGTCAACCTCTTCGGGACGAAGATCCGCATCTTGAAGCAGGGCCTGCAGGGCCCGTGCAGCACCCTCGCCTTCAGGATCTGGAGCGGTGATATGATGGGCATCGGCTGACATGCCGATGCCCAGCACTTCGGCGTAGATACGTGCTCCGCGAGCACGAGCGTGTTCCAGTGCTTCAAGTACCAGGGCACCGGCGCCTTCGCCCATCACAAATCCGTCACGGGTAGCGTCGAACGGTCGGCTGGCGCGTGCTGGGTCATCGTTGCGGGTGGAGAGGGCCTTCATGGCGTTGAATCCGCCCAGTGCCATTTCGGTAATGGGAGCTTCGCTGCCGCCGCAGAGCACCACGTCGGCCATACCCCGCTGAATGAGCAGGAAGGCGTCACCGATGTTGTGGTTAGCCGTGGCACAGGCAGAGACTACCGCGTAGTTAGGCCCGCGGAATCCATAGCGGATGGCCAGATGGCCGGCCGAAATGTCAGGAATAAGCATCGGGATGAACAGGGGCGAGATAAAGCGGGCACCTCGCTGGAGATACTGGGCCGTCTGATCCTGAAAAACTCGCATGCCGCCGATGCCGCTGCCAAAGACTACTCCGATCCGGTCTTTTTCAGAAGCAGGTAGGGTCGCTGGATTCAGCCCGGCATCCCGAAGGGCTTCGTCGGCAGCCACCAAGGCATACTGAGCAAAGGGGTCCAGACGGCGGACCGTCTTACGGTCCATGTAATCCAGCGGATCAAATCCCTTGAGCTCGCAGGCAAAGTGCGTATCGAAAGGAGTAGGATCGAAGCGGGTGATGGGAGCGGCTCCGCTTTTTCCCTGCAGCAGAGCTTCCCAGAAGGCGGAAACGCCCAAGCCGATGGGCGTGAGCGCGCCCATGCCTGTTACGACGACACGCCGTCGCTGTGTCATAGGCCGGTTCGGTTCGGGTGGACACAGAAAAGCCCGGCGCATCGGACCACAGGTGCAGCCGGGCTTGCGGCAGACCTTACGTCAGGCGCCGATCTTTTCTTTCAAATACTGAATTGCGTCGCCCACCGTGACAATCTTTTCCGCCTCTTCATCCGGAATCGTGATGTCGAACTCTTTCTCAAATTCCATGATGAGCTCGACCGTGTCAAGCGAGTCAGCCCCGAGATCGTTCGTGAAGGAAGCCTCCGGGGTGATGTCGGCCTCGTCGACGCCGAGTTTTTCCACAATGATGGCTTTGACCTTGGCTTCGATGTCGTTGGCCATAGTGCTACGCCTCCTTGGTTAATCCGCGGTTTTTTTGCTGTCGGGACGAGCCCATGCCCGTCGGTTGCCTGCTTACAACAAATCGCTCCAAAATACAACACGGTGCACTTCAGAGCAATGCCGGTATCAACCGGAGCCCGCCAACGTGCAACCTTGTCAGGGGGTTCCAGGAAAGCGATCTTCACATAAAGCGTTGAATCTCAAAGGCAGACTGTGCGTTAACGACGAGCTTATGCTGCAGCGCGATCTTCCACGTAATTGCAGGAGCTTCGATGGCCTACCTGTTTACTTCCGAGTCGGTCTCTGAGGGGCATCCGGATAAGATCGCAGACCAGATTTCGGATGCCATTCTGGATGCAATGCTGGCGCAGGATCCGCACAGCCGTGTGGCCGTGGAGACCCTGGTGACCACCGGGCTGGTGGTGCTTTCGGGAGAGGTCTATACGCGGGCGCACGTCGATGTGCAGCAGTTGGCGCGTGACGTCATTCGGGAGATTGGCTACACGGATCCCCGTCTTCGGTTTGATGCCGATAGCTGTGGGGTACTCTCCAGTATTCATGAGCAGAGCCCGGATATTCGCCAGGGTGTCGATGGTACCCCTTCGGGTGAGCAGGGCGCTGGCGATCAGGGCATGATGTTCGGCTATGCCTGCCGAGAGACCTCCGAGCTGATGCCGCTGCCCATTATGCTGGCGCATAAGCTCGTGCGCGAGCTGGCCCGCATCCGCAAAGAGGAGCCTCAGCTAATGCCCTATCTGCGCCCGGACGCCAAAAGTCAGGTCACGGTGGAGTACGAGGACGACCGGCGCACCCCCCGGCGCATCCACACGGTGGTCGTTTCGACACAACATACCGAAGACGTCACGCAGGAACGCATTCGCAGGGATATTCAGGAAATCCTCCTGCCTCGCGTGCTCCCCTCTGAACTGGTGGACGACCAATTGGTCCTGCATGTGAACCCGACCGGTCGCTTTGTTATCGGAGGTCCCCATGGGGATACAGGCCTGACCGGCCGCAAGATTATTGTAGACACCTATGGGGGGAAAGGCGCGCATGGCGGCGGTGCTTTTAGCGGTAAGGATCCGTCTAAAGTAGATCGCTCGGGCGCTTATGCGGCCCGCTACGTGGCCAAGAACATTGTAGGAGCTGGACTGGCGGATGAGGTCGAAGTACAGATTGCCTATGCAATCGGACTGGCCGAACCGGTTTCGATCGACGTGAATACGTTCGGGACCGGTATGGTCCCCGATGCGGTGTTGGTAGAAGCTGTACGGGAGGTTTTTGATCTGCGGCCAGCCGCCATTATTCGAGATCTGGATCTACTCAAACCACGCTATCGGGCGACGGCCGTCTATGGCCACTTTGGACGCTCCGAGTTTCCCTGGGAGGCGTTGAATCGCGTCGAAGCACTCAAACAGGCTGTTGCCCGCTATGCCTGACGATTCGGAACAGGTCCGGTAAAGGGGTCGCTGTCAAAGTGGCCCTTTTTTATTTTAGAAGCAGCTGGAACCGTAGAAAACCTTTCCAATGGTTTATAACAGGCGGCTGATAGGGTGGCTGGGGTGCTTGCTGATTGGCTTTGGAGGGATCAGTCTCCAGGCTCAGCCCTATCGGAGCGTGCAGCAGGCCCCGGCGACGCGGGTAGTCCCCGAGGGACGTATTGATCCGATTTCGGGGTACTGGCAGGCACGCTACCGGGGGCATGGGCCGGTGGTCTGGCAGGGCAGTGCGGAGGCCACTGCGCGCGTCTATCTTCGCCTGGAGGCAGCACGCTTCGGCTGGCAGCAGCCTGACCGTACGCTGATGTTGGACCGGGTGCGCATTACCCCTTACGCTTCCCATGTGCGCTTTCGGCAAACCTTGGCCGGTGTACCTGTCTATGGCCGCACCGTGCAGGTTAACCTGAATCGACGGGGACAGCCCTCTCTGGTGTTCAGTGGCTACGAACCTCGGTTGGATATCTATGCTGATCGTTTTGATCCAACTCCCCATCTCTCCGCAACCGAAGCGGTGACGGAAGCACGGCGTCAACTGGTCCAACCCGAGGCTCCGACGAGCATGCCCGAGCTGGTCGTATGGCCATCGGATCCACCACGCCTGGCCTGGCACTTTGTGCTCTGGCCCCAGGACCGACCCGACGAATGGGTTGTCCTGGTGGATGCGCACACGGGCACGCTGCTGCAGGTGCAGAGCCAGGCCGTCCATGACCAGCCCGTAAAGACGACAGACACGTCCCCCGGAATTAAGAGCCGGATTCTCTCCGCACCGCCACCAGTAGGCCTGATCACAGGCGAAGGCATGGTGTTCGATCCCGATCCGCTGGCTACGGCCGGTGTTGCCTATGGAGGAGCTTATGCCGATAACGACGATGCCGATACGCCCGAGCTAAACAACGAACGTGTTGTCGTGACCCTGCCCGGCATCACGCAGGGCGCAGACGGCCGCTACCGGCTCGAAGGTCCTTACGTACGCATCACAGGTGACATTCCAGGCGTGTCCGATACGCCCTACGAACCTCCGGCCGAGCCCGCCCCGGATGCCTTTCAATACACACGGGCGCACGAACACTTCGAAGCTGTCATGGCCTACTACCATATCGACCGCAGCCAACGCTACCTCCAGCAGCTTGATCTGGGCACCGCCGTGCAGGAGGCACCCATCCTGGTCAATCCGCATGGGTTTGGCAACCAGGACAATTCGCAATACTACCCGGCGAAGAACGCGATTGTCTTTGGGGATGGGGGCGTGGATGATGCCGAAGACGCCACGGTGATCTGGCATGAGTACATGCATGCCCTGCTGGAAGATGCTGCACCGGGACTGCTGGGAACCAATGAAGGGCGAGCGCTCCATGAGGGGTGGGCCGACTACTGGGCGGCTTCCTATGTGCGGGGAATCGCCGAAGCCGGACTGTTACGGCGCACCGATTGGGACTTTGTCTTTCGCTGGGACAGCGGCGACGGCACGATATGGGAAGGACGGCGCATCGCTTTTGTTGGACGCTATCCGGAAGATACCAACTGTGACCGGGAAGATACACCCCGTGCCCCCTGCAATATCTATGACGACGGTCTGCTCTGGGCAACCGTACTCATGGAGATTCAGGATGTGCTGGGAAAGGCTGTTACCGACCGGCTGGCCATGGCAGCTGCCCTGTATCTAAATCCGCCCGCCACGTTCCGGGATGCGGCGCAGGCACTCCTGCAGGCCGACATGGACTACTACAACGGAGCGCACCTGGGGGCGTTGCTTGATCGACTGGGGGCCCGCGGACTGATCGATCCCGGCGCAATGCATCTGGTGGTGCGCCACGATCCTACACGGGATGTACGCATTGAGACCGATCACCTGAGGCTTCAGGTGGTAGCGATCGCCCCGGCCGACACGGTAGTGCGAGTGCAGGCCTTTTATGAGCAAGCCAGTCAGTTTGTCCCGACCACGGCGTTCCAGCCCGTTAATGACACGCTCTTTGAAGGACGAATTCCATGGGATGGGATTCCCGGGCGCATCCGCTACTACCTGGAAGTTGAAACAGCCAGCGGATGGGTGCTGCGCCAGCCGTTTCAGGCACCTGCCCAGACGTATGCGGTAGATGTAGGTCAGGTGGTAACGGCCGACGTGCTCCAGGTGGCACGGAGCGGCCCCGGCTGGCGACGCGCAGACACAGGCTGGACCGTCGACGGTCTGCAGGAAGGTTATACCACGCTGGTGCTGCTGCCCGTAGCAATGGCCGCCAATGCCGACCGGCTCCGGCTGCACCTGCGACACCGCTTCAACTTCGGCCCGAGCTGCGCGGGCTACCTGGAAAGCTCAGCCAATGACGGACGTACCTGGCAGCGACTGCTTCCCGAAAGTGGAGGCACGCCCAAGCAACCCTTCGGCGAAGCCAGCCCTCCCGAAGGCATGTGGCACACCTTCGACCTGTCAGGAGCAGCCGGAAGCCAGCAATGGTTGCGGTTTACATTTGGCTGCACAACGGCCAATCCGAGCGCTTTCTGGACGATCGAGCGGCTGGAGTTAGAACAGGCTACACGCGATGCGGATTTGCAGACCCGCTACGTAACTCGACTGCTGGCGCCTTTTCCGAACCCATTCCGCCATCAGATCTCAATCCCCTTCACGCTGGATGCCACCCGCCATGTACGGCTGAGCGTATATGACCTGTTGGGCCGCGAAGTGGTGCGTCTGGTAGAGGCGACGCTCCCGGAAGGCAGCCACGTGGCCGTTTTTCGACCGGAAGGGCTGGCCGCCGGCGTGTACCTGATTCGCCTGGAGACAGAAGGTGTGGTGCGAACACGCACGGTACTTTTCCTGCCGGATCGCCCATGAAGTTCAAATAAATTGCGACCCAAGCCTTTAACCGGACGTAAGAGCCTGCCGAAAACGAACCACGACCAAACCTTTGAAACAATGGACTACCGGGAAGGAGCCTACAAGGTACGGGATCTGAAACTGGCCGAGGCAGGCCGCAAGCGGATTGCATGGGCCGAAAGTCGCATGCCTGTGCTCATGCATCTGCGTGCCCGCTACAGCAAGACACAACCGTTCAAAGGGTACAAAATTGCGGGCTGCCTACATGTAACCAAGGAGACCGCCGTGCTGATTGAGACCTTTAAGGCCTGCGGTGCCGAAGTGGCCTGGAGCGGCTGCAATCCGCTTTCAACGCAGGACGACATCGCTGCGGCCCTGGCCGCCGCCGGGGTTGAAATCTACGCCTGGCATGGCCAGAGCGTCGAAGAATTCTACTGGAGCATCGAACGCACGCTGGACAAGCCCCCGCATCTGACCCTTGACGACGGCGCCGACCTGATCTTCACGGTCCATCACAAGCGCCCCGAGTTGGCTCAACATATTATCGGTGGTTCGGAAGAGACGACCACCGGCGTCAAACGGCTGCGGGCCATGGCCGCCGATGGCAAGCTGCTCTATCCGGTCTTTGCGGTCAACGATGCCGAGACGAAATGGGATTTCGACAACATCTACGGTACCGGACAGTCCACGATTGATGGAATCCTACGGGCCACCAGCGTTTTGCTGGCAGGCAAAAACTTTGTCGTGGCCGGCTATGGACACTGTGGGCGCGGTGTCGCCATGCGAGCGCGAGGTATGGGCGCTAACGTGATCGTTACCGAAGTGAAGCCTACAGCCGCTCTGAAGGCTGTGCTCGATGGCTTCCGCGTCATGCCCATGGACGAAGCGGCCGAAATCGGCGACATCTTCGTGACCGCCACCGGCATGAAGGACGTGATCCGGGGCTACCATTTCCAGAAAATGAAAGACGGGGCGATCGTATGCAACACCGGCCATTACGACGTGGAGTTGAATCTGAAAGAGCTGGCCGAACTGGCCGTGCAGGTGCGTGAAATACGGCCGAACAACAAGGAGTACCTGCTCGAAAACGGACGCCGCATTTACGTGCTGGCCGACGGCCGCCTGGTCAACCTGGCGGCTGCCGAAGGCCACCCGTCCGAAGTCATGGACATGAGCTTTGCCAACCAGTTCATGGCCCACCTGATGCTCGTCGAAAAACACAAGGCAGGGGAGAAGCTGCCGCCGCAGGTGATTGATCTACCCGAGGAGCTGGATCAGGAAATTGCTCGCATCAAGCTGGAAACGATGGGCATTCGAATCGATACGCTTTCCGACGAGCAACGAGCCTATGCCACCGACTATACGGCTGGCACCTGAAGCCGGACAGCACACCATGTGATCTACGGGGCCATCGCGATCGATGGCCCTTTTTTATGGGGCTATTGCACCCGATGGAATCGGTGGGAAAAGCAATCTTCGCACCGATCGTGCAGCCGCAGCGTGTCCGGCGCAGCAAAATCAATGCGCTGCTCCGGCATCCAGCGATGGTCGGCTGGCCGATAGCGTATATGCCAGGTGCCATTGCGCCGGACGAGCTGGTAAAGACCCGTAAGGGGTCCCTGATCGCTTCGATGCCAGACGAAGGTGCCGTCGGTGTGGAAGGTCAGCATGATGGTGTAGCCCGTACTATCCGGGGTCAGACGTAGGCCAGCAAACCCGCCGGTAGATTCCTCCCATTCCCACCGACCAATCAGTTCGGGTAGGAGCGCATAGGCAGGACTCAGCAGGCTGCAACCCGCCACAAGCAGGAGCCCTGCGATCAGGATTTCAGAGCGGGGCATGCGGTTAGCGCGATTGTGGCGCAATCCAATCTTCAAACAGAAAAATGTCTCAGGGCGGCCCGGGTTTCTTCAGGCGGCAGAGGCGATAGAGGGCTGCTTCTTCGTCGGGCGTGAGCAGACGCCACTGGCCGGGCGCCAGCCCCTCAAGGCGTAAAGGACCCATGGCGATGCGAACCAGCCGGAGGGTCGGGTGCCCCACGGCGGCCGTCATGCGACGCACCTGTCGGTTTTTCCCCTCCCGAACAGAAATCTCCAGCCAGCAGGTGGGCACCGTCTTGCGATAACGGATCGGGACGGGACGTGGCGGTAGGTCCGGTGGTTCGATACGGCGTACCCGTGCCGGACGGGTTCGATAGCCGCCGGCAATCACAACCCCTTCGGCCAGGCGTCGAAGCGCTTCCTCGTTCGGAATACGCTCGACCTGGGCCCAGTAGGTGCGCCAGTGCCCGTAGCGAGGATGCAGCAACCGGTATTTGAGCAACCCATCGTTGGTGAGCAGCAAAAGGCCCTCGCTGTCCATGTCCAGCCGCCCGACCGGGTAGACGTCCGGTACATCGATGTAGTGTTTGAGCGTCGGACGCCCGGCCCGATCGGTAAACTGACAGAGCACGCCGAAGGGCTTCCAGAATAGAATATGGCGCACCGGTCTCCGCATGACGGTGACAATTTTCCGACATTTAACGGCACGACAACACCCCGGTTGAACCCGAGCTCGGCTGGCTCGTATGAGCCCCCTGGGCTTGTGGGGTTCAGCTAACAGCCAGCTGATTTGCCATGCGACGTCTTCTGCCGTTTGTGGGATTTTTGCTGTTACCTTTGTTTGTAGGAGGATGCTCCCAGAGTGCCCGTTCCGAAAAGCCAAGCCCTGATACGCCCTGGGTGGCGGCCGACACGGCAGATCTGCAGGCGCAGCTCTATCGCTCGCGGGAGACGGCGATCACACGGGCTGTGCGCGAAGTGTCGCCGGCTGTGGTCAGTATCAACGTGCTGGAGGTGCAGCGCATTCGTTATCGGGATCCGTTTGCCGACTTTTTCAACGATCCTATCTGGGAATTCTTCTTTGGAGGACCGCGTTCACGTATTATTGAGCGGCAGATTCACGCAATTGGCTCGGGGTTCGTCATTTCGCCGGATGGCTACATTGTCACAAACGACCACGTCGTGGGCAATGCTACGAAAATTACCGTTTCGTTTCCGGACGGCCGGGCCATGGATGCTGAACTGGTAGGTACCGATCCGGTTACGGACATTGCGCTGTTAAAAGTGAATCCGGACCGGCCCCTGCCCTACCTGCACTTTGCTCGCAGTGCGCCGATTGTTGGAGAATGGGTGATTGCCTTGGGCAATCCCTATGGCCTGTTTGAGGCAGCGCCACCTACCGTAACGGTAGGGGTAGTCAGTGCTGTTGGGCGCAACCTGCCTTCTCAGAACGGTCGACTTTATCGCGACATGATTCAGACCGATGCGGCCATTAACCAGGGTAACTCTGGAGGGCCGTTGGTGAACGCACGGGGCGAGGTGATCGGCATGAATGCCGCCATCTATTCAGAAACAGGGGGCTCTGTGGGGATTGGCTTTGCGATTCCGGCTGACAAAATTCAGCGTATTGTGGCTGAGTTGAAGGAAAAGGGTTATGTAGACCGCTCCTACTACACGGGGCTCTATGTGCGGGATCTGACGCCACGCATTGCCCGGGCGCTGGGGGTGCCCAATACACGGGGTGTGTTCGTGACCGACGTCGATCCCGGCTCGCCTGCCGATAGGGCTGGCCTGCGGCCCTACGACGTGATCGTGTCGTTTGGCGGCACGCCGGTGGCCAATAGCGACGAGTTGCGTGCTCGGTTGTTCGACTTTCGTCCCGGTGATCGCGTGCAGATAGGCGTGCTACGCGATGGTCGGCGCCTGACGCTGGAGATGCGTATCGGACGCCAGGAGTCGCGGTGATGAAGCCAATCGTTCTGCTGTTCGGACTGGCGTTGCTGCTCACGGGGTGTTTCCCGTCGTCGTGCCGGCGTGAGGAGCCCACGGCGTTGCTGCCATCCGATTCCCTTTCACGTCAGGTAGCGGCTGCGGTGCCTTTCGATACCCTGCGTCTGGACTGGACTGTTTCAGCTACGGAGGCCCTGCCGCTCAAGCGGCCGCGCACCGTGCAGTTTGGGCCAGATGGGCTGCTGTACCTCAGTGATGCCGAACGGCACCTGCTGGCCGTGCTGGATACGACCGGCGCTTTGCGCGATACGTTGCAACCGGCCAACCTGCGCTATCCGTATCTGGCTGGCTTTTACGATGACACGCTGGTTGTGCTGGCTCCTGAAGCCCGACAGCTTGTGCTGATCGTTGAGCGACACGTGGTGCAGCGGATCGCTCTGCCTGCCTTATTGCCTGATCGAGCGTTGCTGTACGCAGTAGCTACCCCGAAAGGATACTTCGTCAAGGCGGTCCGAGAAGGACAAGAAGGGGTACTGGTTCAGCTTGACCGCAACGGGCAGATTGTGCGGCAGCAGAAGCTCCCCGAACCATACTGGCGCTATGCCGGCTTTTTGCGTCCATGGGGTGATGTGCTGCTGAGCCTGGCCGGCTTTCGGCCCGTCATCGATCGATGGTGGCCTGATGGGCGGCTCGATACGCTGGCGCTGGTAGGGTTCGACTCCCCCATGCTTGCCCGAAGTCGCGCCTTTCTGGTAGGAGAGGTGCACGAGCCTCCCCTGCTCACGTCATCAGCCGTGCCTGTCGATTCGCTACTGTTTGTACTTAACCTGCGTCCCGGGTGGGTCCAGATCGACGTTTTTGGCCTGTCCGACGGCCGGCTGCGCCACCGGTTGATTGCAGCGGCACAGCGGCTGAATCGCCGCTTCTATCCACACGACCTGGCCGTGCAGTGCCGGAAGACCTCGTGCCTGCTGGTGGTGGTGCTGAACGACCCAGAGCCTCGAATCGTAGCCTATCGCTGGGACCGCCCGGGGAACAGCGCCTCCTCGTGACCGTGCTACCTAACCTGACTGCCTGAACCGATTCGCTGAGGCCATGGGACGGGTGCTGACCGAGCTGAAGACACTGGGCGAGCTGAAGGAGGCAGGCTACCGGCCGCTTTCCGTCAAAGACGAGCTGCGCAAAAACCTGATCGCCAGACTGCGGCGCGGGGAAGAAATCTTTCCCGGCATCATCGGCTATGAACGGACCGTCATCCCACAGATCCAGCATGCCATTCTGGGACGGCACGATATGATCCTGCTCGGGCTGCGCGGCCAGGCCAAAACACGTATCATCCGCATGTTGCCCGAGCTGCTTGACGAATACATTCCAATCATCAAAGGAAGCGAGGTCAATGACAATCCATTTGCTCCCATCTCCAAATATGGCCGGGAGATGGTGGCCGACTTAGGCGATGATACCCCCATCGAATGGCTGCACCGAAGCCAGCGTTATGCCGAAAAACTGGCCACGCCCGATACGACCATTGCTGACCTGATCGGCGACATTGATCCCATCAAGGCGGCCAATCGGCGTTTGACCTATGCCGACGAAGAAGTTATTCATTTCGGGCTGATTCCCCGCACTAACCGGGGCATTTTTGCCATTAATGAGCTGCCCGACTTGCAACCGCGTATCCAGGTAGGGCTGCTCAACATTCTGGAGGAACAGGACGTCCAGATCCGCGGCTTCAACATTCGTTTTCCCTTGGACATCCTGCTGGTCTTTACCGCCAACCCCGAGGACTACACCAACCGGGGCAACATCATCACCCCGCTGAAGGACCGCATCGACAGCCAGATCATCACGCACTATCCGAAAACCATCGAAATCGGCATCGCCATCACGCAGCAGGAGGCCTGGCAGGAGCGCGACGGGCAGGTGCGCGTCCATGTACCCTACTTTTTCCGGGAAATCATCGAGCAGATAGCTTTTGAGGCGCGGCAGAGCGAGTACGTGGACCAGAAGTCCGGCGTGTCGGTGCGCATGACGCGGGCCGCCTTGGAATGCCTGATCTCGGCGGCCGAGCGCCGGGCGTTGCTGAACGGCGAAGTAGAAACTACGGTGCGCATCAGCGACCTGCTCTTCGTCGAGCCCGCCATTACCGGCAAAATCGAACTGGTTTATGAAGGCGAGCAGGAAGGGGTACAGAACGTTGCCCGGCTGCTTGTTGGACGGGCCGTTAAGGCCATCTTCCCGCGCTATTTTCCGGATCCAGCCGATCGTAAGGAAGGGCGTGCCGTCTATCAACCTATCCTGGACTGGTTCGCTAAGGGAGAGCAGGTGGCGCTGACTCCTGAACTGCCCTTCGACGAGTATGCGCGTCGGCTGGATGCAGTTGAAGGACTCTGCACCCTTGTGCAGCGTTACACACGTCCGGCTACTCCGGCTGAGACGGCTTCCATGATGGAGTTTGTGCTGGAGGCACTCCATCAGCATTCGCTACTCGGCAAGGACCTGTTTGATCAGGAAACGCGCTATAGCGACATCATGGGTTCGATGCTCTCGTCGCTGGGACGGGACGATGACGAAGACGACGAAGATGACGAATTCTTCCGCCGCTATCGATGAGTGCTTCCGCAACGGACATAACGTTTCGCATCCGGGAAGCGACCCCGGATGATGCCGAAACACTGGTGCAGCTTATCCTGGAGCTGGCCGACTATGAAAAGCTACGCGATGAGGCGCAGCCCGATCCAAAGAGGCTTCGGGTGCACCTGCACCCCGAGGCCTCACCGCGCTGCGAGGCCCTGCTGGCCGAGGAGGCGACGACCGGAGAGGCCCTGGGCTTTGCCCTGTTCTTTGCGAACTATTCAACCTTTTTGACCCGATGGGGCCTCTATCTGGAGGATATTTACGTTCGTCCTGCTTATCGTGGTCGGGGAATTGGGTTTGCATTGCTGAAGCGCGTGGCCGAAATTGCAGTTGCGCGCGGTGCCAGACGGCTGGACTGGCAGGTGCTTGACTGGAACGAGCCGGCGCTTCGCTTTTACCGGAAACTGGGCGCCCGCCCCTTGAACGAATGGATCACGATGCGGTTGAGCGGGGCGGCACTGGAACAACTGGGAGGCCGTGGGAAAACCTCGTAAGCTTACTCACACCCCTCGATGGGGACCAGCCGGCCGTCAGGTGCAATGCGCTCGCAACGTTCGGGAGGACGCCTGGGAAAGCGTTCGATCGGAACGTCAGGATCTCGGTCACGGGGGACGTAATGGGTATGATCGCCGTGAGGGACTTCGTAATAAGGACGCCGGTTGAACAGATCGAGTGCGTCGGCCACCGCCAGCAACACAAACAGCACAATAACGAGCCCGAATATCAGACGACCCCGGCGCATAAGCAGTCTGCCAGTGCGAGTGAATTTTTCAATTATCCAATGGCCAAGAGGAAGGCCAGGTTTCCAAAAAGTCCGAAGTTTCTGAAAACGCAAACGCGATAAGTACAATGGAAAGACATCCTATCTGGTTTAACGGTAAGCTGGTGCCGTTCGAGGAGGCAAAGATTCACGTGCTGTCGCACGTGGTACATTACGGTTCGTCGGTTTTCGAAGGGATCCGGTGCTATAACACAGCCCGAGGCCCGGCCGTCTTTCGGCTTCGGGAGCATATGCGTCGGCTAATTGATTCGGCACGGATTTACCGCATGGAGCTCCCCTATTCCCTGGAAGAGCTGGAGGCGGCTGCCCTTGAGACCGTCCGGGCCAGCGGCCTGAAAGCCTGTTATATCCGGCCGGTGGTATACCGAGGCATGGGGTCGCTGGGGGTCAACCCGCTCAAGGCTCCTGTCGAGGTGTTCATTGCCGTCTGGGAATGGGGGGCCTATCTGGGTGATGAGGCGCTGGAGCAGGGGGTCGATGTGCAGGTGAGCACTTGGAACCGCATGGCCCCCAATACGCTGCCGGCCATGGCCAAAGCCGGGGCCAACTATGCAAATGCGGGGCTGGTGAAAATGGAAGCGGTGCTCAACGGCTACACCGAAGGCATCATGCTCTCGGTGGATGGCTATGTGGCCGAGGGAAGCGGAGAAAATCTGTTTCTGGTGCGGGATGGCGTTATTTACACAGCCCCGCTGACGCTGTCGATTCTGCCGGGCATTACGCGGGACGCGGTGATGACGCTGGCCCGCGATCTGGGGTATACCGTGATTGAACAGCCGATTCCGCGCGAGGCGCTTTATATTGCTGACGAGCTGTTCTTTACGGGCACGGCCGCTGAAATCACGCCGATCCGTTCGGTCGATCGCTATACGATTGGCCAGGGGCGGCGCGGCCCGGTAACCGAAGCGCTGCAGCGGGCGTTTTTCGAGATCGTCCGCGAAGGCAAAGATCCTTATGGCTGGCTGACGTTCGTCGAAGTTCCTCGGGAGGCAAGTGTTTCATCCTGAGCGATGACACAGGGTTCACTGACCGAGCTGGGCCGCTGGCTGCTGCTAATGGGCGTGGTGCTGATCGTACTGGGTGGGGTGCTGCTTTTGCTGGGACGGCTGCCCCACCTACCCATTGGACGCCTGCCTGGTGACTTCAGCTGGGAAAAAGGAAACATCCGCCTCTACTTCCCGCTGGGCACCATGCTCCTGGTCAGCCTGGTGCTGACGCTCTTACTCAATCTGCTGCTTCGGCTTTTCCGTTAACAGGGCGGAGTCCGTGCTGGCCGCTGTCTGTGCGGAGCGTATGTGCGCCGGCTCATTGCTCCTGATTAGCCCGTGGCAGGGAGAGGAGCAGCATGGTAGCCATCCATAAGGAGCTTATGCGCAAGAGGGTGCTGACCGGCCAAGGCAGCGCGGCGACACTCTTAGCATATTGATAACCGGTGAACCAACAGCCGACTCTTTGGAGCACGGCGACACCACACAGGCGGTTAGCCCGGGAAGAAGCAGGATATTGTCGGCCGGCTGGCTCAGGAGATAGGCGATCAGACGCCCAAGGAGAATGAGCCGGGTTGTACCGAAGACCGACGCAGGGGCTTTCGAGAAGGTGGAAGATCGATGGCCGGTATGGCAATGGCCTGCCGAAGTAAGATACACTCAAACCGCATCCTCCTTTCGTCAAGACTCATACCCAACAGGTGGAACGTAAAGGACAACTGGAAGGCTGTGAAGGATTTCGAGGCGGTGGCTTTGGCAAGCACCAGCTCTGTGAGGAAAATCGCCGTGCAAACGACGGAGACTTTTGGCAGACCGTTCAGTACGTAGGCTGCGCAGAGCATATGCGCTATGAGCCAGCCTCGCCGGGCTGCGTTCCCTGTAACGTTTCTTCGTCGGCGCGCAGGCGATCCAATAGATCGCTGAGTAGGCGCAACTCCTCCGGCGAAAGACGACGCATCAGACGTTCCTGTGCTTCGTCCACCACCGGCTGCATGCGGGCCAGTAGTTCCAGCCCTTTCTCCGTGATGCCCACTTCGACTACCCGCCTGTCGTGGCTGGATCGGGTGCGCGTGACCAGTCCGGCCCGCTCCAGGCGATTAAGCAATCGGGTAACATCGGGCATGCGGTCGAGCATACGCCGACCAATCTCTGAGCAGGGAAGCTTTTCAGGATGGCTGCCGCGGAGAATGCGCAGGACGTTGTACTGGGTGGGCGTAACGCCAAACGGAGCCATCAAAGCGGAGAGTTCGCTCAGTACCCAGGAGCTGGTTACCAGAATATTGAGCAGTGCTTCTTGCGCCGGTGAAGCAAAACGGGCTTGCTTGATGCGCTCTGAGAGCTTCATGGAAGAGGTTACGTAGTTTTTCGTAGTTCCGAGATGGCCCTAAACATACTAAAATGCAGCGCCTGTAGGCAAGTCCCGAAAGCATTCCAGAAAGCTTCAACAGAAAGTCTGGTTAAAAGGTTTGCGCAGCAGGCTGCTCATGCATAAATTGCATAAGATGTTCTTCGACATGCGCCGCTGGTTCCGCCATGGGCGGATGAAAAGGGAATCCAGTGGCCCGGCCTGTTGGTCGGGGAATCTGGAGCTGTACCCGCAACTGTGAGCCGTGGTTGTGATCGGCGGGCGATGAAGCCGACGGTCACTGTCTGCTCCGGCAGATGGGAAGGCCGGCGGTGGAGCCCGAGGCGATCCGTTCCGTCACTTTGACGGAACCCACGGTGAGCCAGGAGACCTGCCAGCGGCGTCAGGCCGAAGCCTCCGGGAACTGAGGTCCGCGCCTGATGCACCGGCTGTTCGACCGTACCGGCCAAAAGGCCGGCCGTTCTGTCGTTCTGGCATGGCTGCGCTGGCCCGGACCTCGCATTGAGGTAGCGGGCTTTTTTATGGGCTTTTCTGTCGTTCCGTACGGGCTGTTGCTGCTGGGACTCGGGTGCGTGCTGAGTGCTCGGGCCCAGGAGCGCCCAGATACCACCCTGTCGCTTCCGCCTGTCGTTATTGAAGGGCGACGCGCCGAGGCTGCGCCAGAGGCGGGGCAACGCCTCTGGCAGCTGGAAGGAGCCGATCTGGAAAACGCGGGAACCCTCACGGTCGCTGAGCTCCTGGAGGCGCGCGCCGGGCTGTTTATCAAACGTTACGGGAGTGGAGGGCTGGCCACACTCTCGCTACGGGGAAGCAGCGCCACGCAAACGCTTCTGCTGATCGACGGGCATCGTGTGGCCGATCCACAGTCGGGACTGATCGACCTGACGCTGCTGCCTACCGTGTTGCTGGAGTCGGTGGAGGTGGTGCACGGACCGGCGGCGGCCCTCTACGGCTCCGGTGCCATCGGCGGCGTGGTGCGCTTGCACACCCTGCGGCCGTCGGTGCAGCCGGGTGGCCGCGGGACGTTGCGGCTGGGTGCCTATGGCGAGCGTAGTGCAGGTACCGTCATCCATGCCGGGGCAGGAACGGTCGCCCTGCTGGGGGCGGTCGAGCACAGCCGCACGACCGGCAACTATCCGTATCCCAATCCGCTGCCCCCACCGAAAGTACGCCGCCGGGAAGGGGCCGATCGGCAGATGACCACGGTGTTCGGTAAAGTGCGCTATGAGAGCACCTGGCAGCTCGAAGGAACGCTGTGGTTCGTCGCCGCCCAACGGAGCCTGCCCGGCCCGGGCAACGCCCCGCCGGTCGATGCG
>Ga0256839_1003068_pt1 | contig 17661 bp, 22 predicted proteins | sample 354166metaG_FD_185968 | JGI IMG/M metagenome (GOLD analysis project Ga0256839, IMG submission 185968) | Hydrothermal vent microbial communities from Mid Atlantic Ridge, Atlantic Ocean - 354-166 | ecosystem: Environmental > Aquatic > Marine > Hydrothermal vents | place: Atlantic Ocean: Mid... | reverse complement strand
TACACACATGCTAAGATTTGCCCCTTCTCCTACGGGAGATATGCACATAGATACCCTACGTGTAGCTATCATCAACTTTCTAGTAGCCCAACAAAAAGAAGAAAGTTTTCTTGTACGCATAGAAGATACAGCCATAAAAGAAAGCCAAGAAGATAGAGAAGGTAAAGATACTGAAATTATGCAGATTTTAGAAAAATTTGCACTTGCATATGAGTCAGTCTTTCATCAGAGTGAACATTTACGTATTCACCAAACGCTTGCTGTCAAACTTCTAGAAGAAGGAAAAGCTTTTGTATGTACCTGTACACCTGAGTTAGCTGAAGCAGATAATTCTTGCTTGGGATGTTGTGAAAATAAAGACAAAAAAGAACATGCAAAACTGAAAGAATCTGCTACACCTTTTGTACTTAGGCTTAAAAAACCAAAAATTGCCATAAAGTTTCATGACCTTTTAGAAGGAGATATGAGCACTCATCCTGATGAAGTAGATACATTCATCATCTTACGTGCTGACGGTACACCTACAGCCAACTTTGCTACAGCTTGTGATGACATGCTCTCAGGGGTGACTATGGTTATACGAGATGCAGAGCATCTAAAGCATACACCTAGGCAGATATACATTCAGAAGCTCTTAGATTATAATATTGAGACAATTTATGCGCACTTGCCTACTCTGACCGATACAAACTCTGTAAAATGGATGTTTGAACAAGGCTATGTTCCTGATGCGATTATAAACTATCTATTACTGTTGGGCAATAACCATGTTCCTAACGAGATATTTACACTGCCTGAAGCTATAACATGGTTTATGCTTGAAAATCTCTCTCAAACCACATCAAAATTTGATATAGATAAACTACGTTTTATCAATCGTGAACATCTAAGACGTATGGATGACAAACAGCTCTCCACTCTTTTTGGTTTTGCAGATGCAGATGTAGGTAAGTTAGCAAAGCTCTACCTCGAAGAAGCCAGTACTATTAACGAATTAGCACTTAAAATACGGCCTATCTTTGCACCTAAAATTTTTGAATGCAAATGGCAAGAAGAGATGAAAGTAATGCAAAATATTATTTTTAATGCTCCTATGATAGATGATTTTAATGCATTTAAAAACTACATCATGTTAGAATCTCAACTTAAAGAAGAGAAGATTATTAAACCTCTTAGGGTTTTACTCACAGGTGCCGAACATGGCCCAAACTTAAGTGATATTTATCCACTTATCAAATCATACTTATTGGAGATTGCCTCATGATTACAGAATTATACGGACTCTTAAGAACCATTGGAACACTTTATATTTGGATTATTATTATTGCTTCATTTTTAAGCTTTGTACGTCCTGACCCCAACAACCCTATTGTTCAAGCTCTACACCGACTTACAGAACCTGTCTTTTCTTTTATCCGTAACAAGTTTCCCTTTGTGGTTATGGGTGGTATAGACTTGTCTCCATTGGTAATTATTTTCGGTCTACAATTTATTGACATTATAATACGTAATGTACTCTTTTAATAAGTGAGCATAATTTGTTTCGTTTTATACTTATTACACTCACTTTCTTAGCACTAAGTCCGCTTGAAGCCAAAAAATTCACTTACTGGCAAGTACATAATATGCCAAAGAGTGTAGAGAAAGACTATTATATCTGGCGTTTTTTATCGCAAAGTACAACGACTAGTAACGAAGCTAAAAATATAATACAAGAAGCCAATCATCTAAATAAAAAACTTCGTGTTGCATACAAACAAAGAACAGGGTTTAATGCACCTAAAATAAAAAAATCAAGAGATGTTACTCCTGATAGTATTTGGAAAAGAAGAAGTATTGCCAATAAACATTTTAAACAAGGTCTTGCACTTCTAAAGAAAAAAAATAAACATCTTGCAGTAAAATACTTTGAAGTAGCCAAAAGAAACTATATCAAGAGGCATGAAAAGGACAAAGCACTTTTTTGGCTTTACCTCACAACTAAAAACCTTAAATACCTTACAGAACTACGAAAAAGTTACCATCCTAACATGTATACACTTATGGCTGCAGATACGGTAAAAGGTTCATATCCAAAAACTATTACACAACAAATACGTAGAAAAAGGGTTTCTGGATTTAACATAAAAGACCCTATAGATTGGGCTAAAGTAAAAGAAAAAATGAAACGCTCTTCAAATAGTAGCATTGATCATCTAGCGAGTAAATATGCTTCGCAAGAATCTATAGGTATTTATACCTATCTTAAAGCAAAAGCAAGTGAATACAAAAAGTCATATTTCCCTATGCCTTATAGAGATGTGATGAAAAAGATGACTCCACAAAGACAAGCACTTATCTATGCCTTAGCACGCCAAGAGAGTCGTTTTGTACCTGCTTCAGTCTCACGTTCATTTGCCTTAGGCATGATGCAGTTTATGCCCTTTCTCATTAAAGATATTGCTAAACGTAAAAGGCAAAAAATGGATTTAGATGATATGTTTAACCCTTATAAAGCCATAGAGTATGCAGACTACCATCTAAACTACCTCAAGAAATACTTGCATCATCCACTTTTTGTTGCGTATGCCTATAATGGCGGCATAGGATTTACAAAAAGACATATAACAAACCGTAAACACTTTAGAAAAGGGCCATATGAGCCTTATATGAGTATGGAAACCATGAAAAATGTAGAAGCCAGAGAATATGGTAAAAAAGTGTTAGCCAATTATGTGATTTACTTAAACAAACTAGGCGTAACTACACGTATATTTCCACTCCTAAAAACGCTTGCAACACCACATAAAACAGATAAGTTTAGAAAATAAAATGCTTTAATACGCTTTTTTATGTAGTACAAACTTTGCAACTTTAGCAAAGTCTACCTCACCTTTTCCATAGAAACTATGCTGTATGGTAAACTTCATACTTTTTTGAGGAGTATGAGGAAAATGAACAAGATAAAATTGTGTCCAAGGAAAAACAAACGGGATGTTATTTAATAATTTATGGTTTTCGTTTAAAGTTTTTATATTTTTAGGTGCTTTTCCATTAAGTTGTAAAGAAAAACTTTCTAAATGTACATCTTCTGTTTCATTGTCATCAACATATAAACCTATAATGAATTTTTCATCATTTTTAATTTTTTTTGAGATTTGTTTTTTAGAAATATATGTAGAGGTAAAAAGTACTTTAGTTGTACCTTGTCGGGGGTCATACAGTTGAATTTTTTCTGTTTTTTGTAACTTCTTACTTGCTACTTTATTCTCTTGAAAGACCTTTATAAAAGTTTTTTCATTTTTAGAACTACACCCTAAACTAAGAAATATCATAAGAAATAATAAGCCTATCTTCATAAAAGTATACTCCTTTTTATTGAAATGATTTTAACATAGTTTCAATAAACTTTCATGTATAATTGTTTAAGAATTATAAAGGCTATACGTGAATAAAAGAGTTGCAGTTGCATTTACAGGACCTTCTGGAAGTGGGAAAACTTCATTGGTAGAAAAAATAGCTAAGATTTTAATTCAAAGTAAAAAAGTCTCTATCATTAAAAATGACCCCAAAGATAAGGCACAGTTTGATGTCGAGGGTAAGGACAGTTATACATTTACAAAAACTGGGGCTGAAGTTGTTGTAACTTCGCCTACACGAACAACCTACTTTTCGCAAAGAGAAAAAACATTAAACGAACTTGTACGTATGATTGATGATTTTGACATATTACTTGTTGAAGGTCTTAAGACATTGCCTTTACCTCGTATTGCTATTTTTAGGAACACTATAGATGAATCTTATTTCTCATATTCAGAAGCTATTGCAATTGATGAAAGTATTAATGTGAATGACTATACAATACCAAAAAATATTACAGTACTTGATTTAAATAATACTACTCAGATTATTGCATGGATAGAGACACATGCAATAACTATATAAAAAGGATGCCAGTGAATACCATAATTGAAACCATAAAAACCATAGCATTTGACATAGATAATGCCATAAAAACTTCAGACTTAGGATACAGTGACTCTGAAAACTCCTCAGGTGAAGACCAACTTAAACTAGATGTACAGTCTGATATTATTATAGAAAAAGCCTTTGCATCTGTGGCAGTAGTAAAAAACCTAGTAAGTGAAGAGAAAGAAGGCGTACTTGAACTTAACAGTTCTGGTATCTATACTGTCTGCTATGACCCACTAGATGGTTCTAGTCTTGTAGATGTCAACCTTTCAGTAGGATCCATCTTTGGTATCTATAAAGGTGAATTAAAAGGTGAAAATCTTGTGGCCTCTGCGTATGTAGTGTATGGACCAAGAATAGAACTTGTTATTACAGAGCATAAACAAAAGCCTGTACTTTATAGAGCTGTAGGAAATACCTTTAAAGAAATAGGCACTATCTCTTTAGCTGAAAAAGGTAAACTCAATGCACCTGGGGGAACACAACAAAACTGGACTGAGGTTCATAAAAAATATATTGACTCACTCTTTGCAGAAGGCTACAGACTTAGATACTCGGGTGGAATGGTGCCAGACCTGCACCAGATACTACTCAAAGGTGGCGGTATGTTCTCTTACCCAGGTACCACAGATAAACCTAATGGAAAACTTAGACAACTTTTTGAAGTCATCCCTTTTGCATTTATGTATGAACAAGCTGGTGGACAAGCTATTAATGATAAGGGGCTGAGACTTATGGAGCTTGTACCCTCTCATCCTCATGACACAAGCCCTTGTTTCTTCGGTTCTAACTATGAGATTGGTGCACTTAAAGCACACTATAAGATGCAAAATTAATGTCTGAAACGTCCCTTGACGAATGGCAAATTATTTTAGTTCAAAAAAAAGTAGCACTAGAAGAATGTCAGGAGAATCATAAAGTAAACTCCTGTTTGAAGTGTGAAAAACTGTTAGACTGTGTGATTCGTGATAGTTATATTAAGGCAGTGTATGACAGCATGAGTAAAGGTAAAGGTGGTGGGTTTGAGTTTTAACCCTGCGTCTCTATAAGTTTCAACTTCATCGTTCGTGTCATTTTCTTTTTTATTTTGTATTCTCTTCTTGATGCCATGCTTCTATCTTCATGATTTTCGGAGTATACTAATGTTACGGGTCTTCTACTACAGGTATATTTAGCACCTTTAGTTGAAGAATTATGCTCCTCAACTCTCCGTTCTAAGTCTGTCGTTATACCTGTATATAGTGTGTCATCAACACACCGAAGCATATAAACAAAGTACATTAAAATAAGAAAGAAAAGAAATTATACATACGTAATATGCACTAACGAGTACAGGGCACTTTCTCTAAATCAAACATTTTAAAATGACTAGAAATAGAAGGTGCAGCAATCAAGAGAATGTCAGAAGAATCTATAGATTTTATATAACCTTTTACTTTTTCTAATCCATATATACTATGCCTATAAAGTTCAACTGGTTTTTGAGACAATGATACTTGATAATAGTCAATGACTTTAATATAGTACTGATTATTCATACCCAGTACTTTATAATAATCAATGTCATCTACAATATAAGTTTTATTATTGTTAATTTTAGTATCAAGCAATACATCGCTAATATTTGACATAAACCACTCCTTAGATACTATTTAATATGAAAGTATATACTAATTTAACTTATACTTTCAAATTTACATGTTTCAAATGCTATTTTTAGAGTACTTTTTGAAATTAATATTTCATCTTTAGTTTTGTCTATTTGCAATAACGCTCTTTTACATTTCATACCGTTTATCGTATAATGACAAAGCTGTACTACAAATTGAGAAGCAGAGGTATAACTCAAACTGTCCACTTTGAGATAATAGTCATTATCTAGTCCTACTACCTTGTGGTACTTCTCATTATCTATGGTATAAATCTTCTTATAAAGTATAAATCTACTTTTTTCTAAAGATTGTTCTTTCTGTCGTAAATGTCTTTCAACTTTTAGCTGATTCCATAGTTTTTTCTTAGTATAAAGTGATGACAATGCACTTTTATAAATATTTTTTCTAGCTCCATATTGAAATGAAGGATTAATATTCACTGTTGCTACCATGATATCCCCTTAAATTAAATATTATCTTACACTATAACACTCCTATATTACCTTAGTATTACCTAACTAAAGTTATTCGCCTTCATAACCCTTGACACAGCATCTTTTAGTTAGAATACATTTAAATATTTTACCCAATAAAGTAAAACCAAAAACTCATTTGTTTAAGGAACATTATGTCTTGCGAAAAAGCCTATATTACCACCCCTATTTACTATGTTAATGACATTGCTCACATCGGACACGCTTATACCACTATCATAGCAGACACACTTGCTCGCTACTCTCGACTGGCTGGCATGGAAACATTTTTTCTTACAGGTACAGATGAACATGGACAGAAGATAGAAGAAGCCGCAAAGAAAAGAGGTGAAAGTTCCAAAGATTATGCCGATAAAATATCTGCAACATTTAAGGACCTTTGGGATGATTTTGACATCTCTTATGACAAGTTCATAAGAACAACTGATGAAGACCATAAAAAAGGTGTACAAAAAGCCTTTTCTACTATGCATCAAAATGGTGATATTTATAAAGATACCTATAAAGGGCATTACTGTATCTCTTGTGAAACATTTTTTCCCTCTATTCAACTCGTAGATGATGAGTTTTGTCCTGAATGTGGAAAAAGTACAAGTATCGTCGAAGAAGAATCTTACTTTTTTAAACTCTCAGCTTATGAAGACAAACTACTTGCATGGTATGCAGATACACCTGATTGTATTTTGCCTAGAAGTAAAAAAAATGAAGTCATTCGTTTTGTCGAAGGTGGGCTTCAAGATTTATCTATTACAAGAACATCATTTGACTGGGGTGTGAAACTACCTGCAGATATGAATGACCCTAAACACGTCATGTATGTATGGCTAGATGCACTTATGAACTACGTAACAGCACTCGGTTATGGTACAGATGATAAAAATATGGATTTCTGGCCTGCTCGTGTACAACTTATAGGTAAAGATATTTTACGTTTTCATGCTATCTACTGGCCAGCATTCTTAATGTCTCTTGGACTTCCCTTACCTAAACATATCGCTGCACATGGTTGGTGGACACGTGATGGAGAAAAGATGTCTAAGTCCAAAGGTAATGTTGTTAATCCTAGAGAGGTTGCAGACGCTTACGGCTTAGATAATTTTCGTTACTTTATGCTTCGAGAAGTACCTTTCGGAGGAGATGGTGACTTTTCTCAAAAAGCACTCATAGATCGCATTAACTCTGACCTTGGTAATGACCTTGGTAACTTGCTAAACCGTGTCATAGGTATGAGTGGAAAATATTTTGAAGGTAAAGTAGACTCAAGTAATGTACGCAAATACTACCAAACTGAACTTGATGAAGTACACAATTCGCTTAATAAACTAGAGCCCCTTCTTTATGAAATGCAAATACATCGTTATTTGGAAGAACTTTGGAGACCACTTACTGTTGCAAACCGTGCTATAGACAAGTATGAGCCATGGAACTTAATGAAAAATGGTAAAGAAGAAGAAGCGATGGCACTCAATGGACTTATCTCGGCTATACTCGCTAAAGTGTCTGTGATGCTTTATCCTGTCATGCCTAACGTATGTACAAAAATCTCCAATGCCCTACACTTTACTATAGACAACAGTAGTTTTCTAAAACTAGGAAAAGGTACAGAACTTTTAGATCCATTTACTCTAGAGAAAATAGACCCACTCTTCCCTCGGATAGAAGAACCAATACTTACACAGATAGAGCCTGAGGATAAAACCCCTTCATCAAATCCAGAGAGCGAAAAGGAAAAAAAGGTGGCTGAGCCTGTCGAAGCCGAAGGTATAGCACTCATCGGTATAGACCAATTTTTCCAAACCTCACTTAAAGTAGGAACCATTGTAAAAGCGGAAGAAGTTCCAAAAAGTAAAAAACTTCTTTTACTCCAAGTAGATGTAGGAGAAGAAGAGCCTAGACAAGTAGTTGCCGGCATTAAAGAATGGTACTCCGCTGATGATATGTTAAATACGCAAGTCTGTGTCGTAGCCAACCTCAAACCAGCAAAACTCATGGGGATGCTCAGCCAAGGTATGCTTCTTGCAGCCAAAGATGAAGATGGACTATGCATGATACGTCCAGAGAAGCCAAAAACAGCTGGAACCCCAATAGGTTAATATGAAAATAGAAGATATTTTAAACCTCACAGAGGGAACACTTAGTAATACACCTCAGATACAAGCAATTGAGTCGGCAACAGTCTATCAGTCTAAGGTAGAACATGGCGACTTATTTTTTTCATCAAATCAAGAAGAGATAGATCAAGCTTTAGCCAATGGTGCATATGCCATTGTCTATGATGATGAGAGTATCATTAAAAAAGATGATGAAATAGCATGGATAAAAGTATCAGATATACAACTTGCTGCCTTTAAACTTATTCGTTATGTTATTATCAAAAAAGAAGCACAGTTTTTTCTACTTTCACCTCATGAATTAACTTTTTTAAAAATGCTACTTACGCATAAAACAAATATTCATTTCATAGCCAATGATTGGCGAAAAGCATTTGAACAGATATTGAATTCAGATGGTACACTGTATGTAGGTACAGATAAAGAACTTATGAAGCTTATAAAACCAGACATCCAAAATTTAGAACGAGATGTAGATGGTTATGCTGTCTTTGATACCCTTTTTAAAACTACGTTTAAAGTAGGTGGATATGTCTACCAAGAAAAAGACCTCATTCCTTTTCATTTGGAATATTTGTTACGTGTGATACATTTCTGCGATGCAAATAATTTACCCTACGATATAGAACGTTTACATTATAGTAAACATTTTACCCCTGTGTTTATAGACAATCATTTACAAAAAAAGCGTTCTAGTCAAAGTGAACAAGTAGCTATTTTTACTGACAATATAGCTGATATTGTAGAAGCACGAGAATACATAAAAAGAACCAATACATGGGTAAAAGGCATTGTACTTACGCCACCAAAGACTAAAGTACCTGGCATAGACAGACCCCATTGGTTTGAAAATGAGGCACAAGTGAGAGATATTCTTAAAAATACGCTTTTTAACTATGCATTCATCTATAATGCACATAAAGATGTGCTAAAAACGATTAAAGAAGAATATACCCTTTTTTAATCGTTTTTTCTTAGTATCACTATATTTTTTCCATTAGAAGCAACTACTTCACTGTCATACATCTTAGCCAATACCTCAAAACTTTTTTTCGTGAAAAAGACAATATGTGTAAGGTCTTGATGATAGTACCACTTTTTAAATACCTCTTTATCATTAGTGTGAAACTGTGTCTGAATAGCTAAATAACCACCCTTCTCTAATCTACTCATAAGTGACTCAAATGTCTTTTTTGGATGATGTAAGTGTTCAAAGACTTCTGTAGACATAATTAAATCGTATTTTTTACTATTATCAAGTGTATTAGGATAATAAATAGGGTCAAAATACTCACATGTAATGTCTTTAGTTTCCAATATTTGTGAAAGTAAAGATGTAGCTCCACAACCAAAGTCTAAAGCCTTTTTAGGATTACCAACATGAGGTAAGGTAAAGTCTAAAAAGCGTTGAAAATATGCTTTGTATCCTTCATCTTCTTCAGTATTATTATGTAAAGTATAACGTTCTTTTTGCTTTTCTATAGTTTGGTATAACTCTGGCGACTTAGATATAAATTCACATTGAATACAATGATAATACTTTATATATGTTTTCTCATCTAGAAACGAATCAGTCTTTTTTTTACATAGTACGCAGTCCAAATTTACCCCTTTAAAACGTATGCTATGTTACTATAACTCTATTGAATATAAGGATGGACTTACTTATGCAAAGAAGAGACTTTTTAAATGCTAGTATTTTAGGTGCAACAGCAATAGCCCTAAGTGGCTGTCATAGAGCGGAAGAAGTGAATGACGATGGTTCTATACCTATCAACAAAGCAAAAAAAGTCACTCTAAAACTTGCAACATCTTGGCCTGCACATTTTCCTATTATGGGTACAGGTGTAGATAACTTTGCTAAGCGTTGTTTTGAACTTTCTGGTGGAACTTTAGAGATAAAAATATATCCTAAGAATATTTTAGTGCCAGCATTACAAGTTTTTGATGCTACTTCTGCAGCACAGATAGACGCTTTTCACTCAGGTGTCTATTATTGGAAAGGGAAAAACCCTGCATTTTCTATCTTTGGAGGGATGCCTCTTGGTCTTACAAGTGAAGAGATGATTACATGGATGAAGTTTGGTGGGGGCTACGAGCTTTGGCGTGAGTTATATGCCAAGTTTAACCTTTATCCACTTATAGGAGGAACAACTGGTCCTCAAATGGGGGGTTGGTTTAAAAAAGAGATAAAAAACCTATCTGATTTAAAAGGTTTAAAGATGCGTATCCCTGGACTGGGTGGGGAAGTCATGAAAAAACTAGGTGTAAACCCTGTACTTCTTCCTGCTGGGGAAATATATACATCTTTAGAGCGTGGTACAATAGATGCTACAGAGTGGGTAGGGCCAGCCCTAGATAGTATGATGGGGTTTTCAAAAGCAGCAGACTACTACTATACAGGGTGGCATGAACCGGGGAGTATCTTAGAAATCACTTTCAATAAGGCACGTTGGGGAAAATTAAGAGATGAACATAAAGCTATCATCACTGCGGCTAGTGAAGAAATGACAGGTACAATGTTACAAGAGTTTAGATACAAAAATGCAAAAGCCCTAAAAGAACTTCCAAAAAATGTACAGATAAAAACATTTCCAAAGGAGATCATGGATGCAGCAAAAGTTGCTTTAGGTGAAGTTCTCAAAGATGAAAGTAAAAAAAGTGAAGATTTTAAACGTGTATTAAACAGTTATGAATCCTTTTATACATTAAACAAATCTTATGATGATATAAGTACTAAAAACTTTTTAGATATCCGAAGTTAGCAGATGCATACACATTAATATAGGCAAGAAAATATCGTCCTAAACTGTTTAAACTTGCGATATTTTAGCTATAATACTTAAAATCAACATAAAGAATTTACCATGCTAGAAGGTCAAAAACGTTCAGAAATAAAATATGGTATGAATGTGGGTATTGTACTTAAAGAAGATCAGTCTTCAGGGTATATTACCTATGGAAAAGTGCAAAAAATTCTTACCCACTCACCTACGCATCCACATGGTATAAAAGTACGTCTTAGTTCTGGAGAAGTTGGGCGTGTAAAAGAGTATGTGAAGTGACACTTTTTATAGATGGCGATGCCTTTCCAAACCTACTAAAACCTATCATTCTTAAAGCCATAGAACGTTTAAAATTGCCCACAAAAGTGATAGCAAATAAAAAGATACACATAGGTAATTCAAAATATATAGAATACATCATAGTCTCTCAAGGTGCAGATGAAGCAGACCACCATATAGTAGAATTATGTAAAGTAGGTGACTTAGTGATTACTGCTGATATACCTTTGGCTGATCGTATCATTTTCAAAAATGCTCATGCTATCGACCATAGGGGTGAGCTTTATTCAGTAGATAATATTAAACAATACCTCGCGATGAGAAACCTTATGGAAAGTATAAGAGAAAGTGGAGAGATGACCAAAGGACCTAAAGCTTTTGGTACTAAAGATGCCCATGCTTTTGCAAATCAACTGAATGCTTTTTTAGCAAGATAATGACTATATATTTTTACTTTAGTACTTTTTATTCTTATACACCAACAAGTCATCTTCACTCAAATCATCTAACAGTGAAGAAAGGTCTACTCCAGACAAAAGTACGACTTCCTTCTCTTTCAACGCTTCTACTTCTGGTGTAAATCCATTTTTTGAAAAAAGTACATAATCTCTAATCTCAAGTTCCGCCTTAGTACAAATCTGTATAAGTGTATCCATCATGTTACTCTTGGCTGGCTCTTTAGAGTATTTGCATGCAGCAGCTATCATAGTACCTGACTCTCTTATGGCTAGTATGTCTATTTCTATCTTTTTATCGTAGTAGCTACCTATTTGTACTATGGGGTCACTTTTAGACTTAGTGTTAAAGGTCTCTTGAACCAACTCCAAGAGCAAAAGGTTATTGAGTAATATGGAAAAATTGTCTCTAATTTTATGCCATTTTTCTGCAAACTCATCGTAGTCACCTTCTGATATACTTTGGTAATTCGGTGAAATCATAGCAAACCAAAAACGCATAAAAGGTATATCAAACAAAATTCTGTCAGACTTACCGTCACCATCATTTAAAGGTTTTTCTACTGACAAGTCAAACTTGATTAGACTCTTACTAACAAGATAGTCTATGGCTTCTTCGCCTTTATCTTTACCGACTTTTGCTTTTTTTAGTACATCTTTTTCATGGTTCACTCCTAAAGCAAGAATAGTTAATATCATATGATAAAGTCCATTATTATGTGTATATCGTGTCATGCTCTCATGCAAAGCCTCATAGTTAAAAAGAATTTTTTCTTCGATGAGTGTAGCTACATTTTTAGAAGTGTTTATATCCCACCCTGTACCACCAAACACAGTGAAGTATTCGAGTGCCTTATCAAACTCTCTTATATTGTTTTGATAAGCGAAAGAACGAAAATGTTGTAGAAGTGTGGGATGTTTTGCCATGTTTTAGAAAGTCCTTTGTATTATGCTGTAATTATAACTTATATATTTTTATAGCTCTAGCCTACGCATAAAATTCTCAGCTATCTCTGTACTTTTTTGCTTAAATAACGCTCCTGAATTCTCATCATACACACAGTCTACTGTCTCATAAAACAAAACAAGCCAACGTTCAAAAGCCTCTTTACTTAACCCTGCTATGTCAAAATGGGGTCTCAAAGGGTTTCCTTTATACTCATCATCATAAAGAGTTACAAACCTCCAAAACTGTGTGAGTAAAACCAAATGTTCTTCCCATATATCACTATTGATGTCATTTCCTAGCTTCTCTATAAAAAAAGGGCCTATCATCTCATCTTCTATCACTTCAGGATAAAATGTTCTTACCAATTTTTCTATATTTTCATCGTCTATACTTTTTGCTCTTTCATCCATTACTATTTCCTTATCTGTACTGTTAGTATTGTATCAAAAAAGTGAACCCTGCCTTGGTTCACTCTTTGACACTTCTTTTATGCACTCTATGCTGTCATTTTTCACACTGTTTACTACATCACTCACAGTATAGTACGTTATTTTTTCACTATCTTGTGGCATATAGAGTTTATTCAGCTGGGCATAAGTACTCTTGGTGTTTAGCCATAACCCCCAGTCATCCTCTTCTAGTATCACTGGCATACGGTCATGAATGCCAGCTATCTTTTCATTTGGCTCAGTAGTGAGTAAGGCACAGGTAAGTACGGTCTGTTTTAATACATTGTCATACCAAGATTCATGTAACCCTGCACATACCAAATACTCTTTGCTAGATGCCTGTACAAAATAAGCTTGGATCTTTTTACTGTGGGAGTCTTTTAGCCATTCATAGTAGCCATTTATGGGTATGAGGCACCTACGGGATTTGTAAGCTTCTTTGAAACTACTCTTTTCAAAAACAGTCTCGCTTCGTGCGTTAACCTGTAAACTACCTCTATCTTTTGCCCATGAGGGTATAAGTCCAAAGTGTGCATAAGTATATATTTTGTTGTTGGTGTAGATGGGTATGTCTATGGTTGGTGCGATGTTGTAACACTTTTTAAGTACCCCTACATCATCTTTCAATGTAGCAAATCTTAGAGCTATGTCACGTTTAAATGCAGTATCATCATACACACTCAATCGTCCAGGCATTTGCTCTCTTTTTTATTTTCTCCTAGGGTATTTAATATTTTGATTATTAACATAATTATGCTTATCCTAATCTCTCCACCCCAGTAAAATCTTATACAACGAAAAGGCATCATCTGCCCCTGCTAACTCACGTATGGAGTGCATCGCATAGGTAGGTAGTCCAATGTCAAGTGTTTCTATACCTAGTCTAGTCGCAGTGATGGGTCCTATGGTTGAGCCACAACCCATGTCTGAACGTGTAACAAACTGCTGGTAAGGCTCCCCCACTCTGTTGGCTACATGCATAAACCTAGAAATACTTGTGGTATTTGATGCGTATTTTTGGTTAGCATTTACTTTTATGACGGTGCCTTTGTTTATGTATGGGCTGTGGTTTTTGTCGTGTTTGTCAGCATAGTTTGGGTGCAATGCATGTGCGTTGTCTGCACTTATCATGATAGAGGTTCGTATCATATGCATATAGTCATCATAGTTAGGGTACATACGTGTAAGTGTGTTTTCCAAAAAGCTTCCCCCTGCTCCAGAGCTAGAGCGACTCCCTACTTCTTCATGGTCACTGGCTATTAAAAGCATAGGCTCCTCTGCATCTGCTGAACACAAAGACAAGAGTCCCACATAACAGGACAAAAGGTTATCTAACCTTGCAGAGGCTATGAAGTCATCTCTTAAACCTACATACGAAGCTTTTTGTGTGGTATATAAACTAAGCTCTGAAGCATAAATATCTTTTACATCTCGTATCTCATTTTTTTCTAACTGCCAGCGTATAAAGTCTGAAAATTCAAAGTCATCATTCGTAGAGAGTATGGGAGATATATCTGTTTGCTTATTGACTGTTCTGTCTTCATTGGCTTTTTTATCTAGGTGAATGGCGAGTGAAGGTATGATGGCTATAGATTTTTGTACATCTATGAGTGTTTCTTTTATCTCATCTTTTGCATTAAGGTAAGAGACTTTCCCAGCCAAAGACAAGTCTCTATCAAACCAAGGGTTAAGAAGTAGTCCACCATAAGGTTGCACAGCAAATTTCACTACCCCATGCTCTTTTATGACAGGGTTTGGCTTGAGCTTTAAGTTAGGTGAGTCTGTGTGGCATCCTAGCATCATGTAATTTGAGGCTTTAGGGTAGGTAAAGGCTATGAGTGAAGAGTCATTGCGTGTCACATAGTACTTGCTCCCCTCTTTTAACTTCCACTTCTCTTCTTCTATGAGCCGAACAAACCCAGCATTTTCAAGCATCTTAGCCATATTTTGAGTTGCATGAAAAGGTGTAGGAGAGGCATCTAAAAATCCTAATAAACCTTCGTTAAAATCATCTTTGTTCATTTTCTTTCCTTAAGGTCTTTGACTATGAATGTGTATTATAGCAGATGATGATGGGTTATTGTATACTATCCTAAATTAACTATGAAGGATTTTTATTGCCCTATGTACTTAAAAAATACGATGTCATCGCAGGTGAAAAAGTAGAAGACTTTTTGGTAGATGTTGTGAAGTTGTCTGAGACTCTAGCTCATAAACTCTTGAAAAATGCCAAAATAGTTGACCACAAAAACAAACGTTTACAAAAAGGTAAAGTACTCAAATCTGGCTACATAGAAGTCCTCATCTTTGAATCCATTACTAAAGGCTTGGAACCACTCTTCCAGACAGAACACTTTGCACTTTACGACAAACCCTCAGGCTTACTGGTACACCCCACTATACGTTCTACTGAGTACACTCTCCTAGATGAAGTACGTTACCACTTTGGAGACGCAGCCACCTTAGTACACCGCATAGATGCAGAGACATCAGGACTTGTACTTGTAGCTAAAAATGGCTACGCTCAACATGTTCTACAAGAGATGTTTCTTAAAAAAGATTATGTAAAGAAATACAAAGCCTTAGTAGAAAATGAGCTAAAAGATGAGATACTCATAGATAAAAAAATCGCAACCTCAAATAGTCTCATAAAGTTAAAAATGAAAGTCTCCCAAGATGGGAAAGAGTCAAGCACACACATACGTCCTATAGCCTACAACAAAACCAAAAACAATACCCTAGTCGAAGCCATACCCCACACGGGAAGACAACACCAGATTAGAGTACATTTGGAGTCACTATCTCACAGAATAGTAGGTGATCCTATCTACGGACTACATGAAAGCTTTGTAGATGACTTTTTAAATGACAAAATAGAAAATAATGAACGTATAAAAATAACTGGTGCTTCAAGACTTATGCTTCATGCTTACTACCTAGAGTTTACATTTTTAGGAACAAGGTATATATTTCATTCTAAGCAAAGGTTTTGTGATGGGTATGCGAGAACGTAAACCATTTTAAGAAATCTACAGTACCATAAAACCTAAACTTGAAAACCTAAAATAGCATGGAGACAGTATGAATGGTATGCAAAAAGCAGAAGAGAAAATTGCCTTATGTAAAGCAGGTAAAATACCCTACCTAAACATTAGTGACCTTGAGTTAATTACTTTGCCACCTTCCATAGGAGAACTTACATGGATAGGTGCTCTCTCAGTCTCACGAAACAAACTAACAAATATAGATGCTATTGCCCCACTTACAAACCTGCATAAGTTAGCTTTTTCTAACAACTACATAGAAGACATAGAAATACTAAGAAGCCTAACTAAAATAAGGCACCTCTTTATGAAACACAACAAGATTAGAGATATATCTATCCTTAAAGAGTTGATTAAACTTAAAAAGATAGAAGCAAATCATAACAGCATTACAAATATTGATAGCATTACAAAACTCAAAGACCTAGTATTTTTAGATTTAGCCCATAATTCCATCGAAGATTTACAGCCTATGGAAGATATAAAGTCCCTAGTATGGCTCTGCCTTGAAAATAATGTATCTAATGAAAAGGGTGATGTACTCAACCAAACATTAAAAACTTCTCTAGAAAAGCTAGCACACTTTACCTACTAGCTCTTACTCGTCATCCACCCTACCACGTAACTTTTTCTTGCTAGCCTGCTTCTTTTTAGAGTCCAAGCGTCTACCCACGGAACCTTTAGTAGGCTTAGTAGGCACACGCTTTTTTTGTACCACATTCACACTTTTTACCAACGCTACTAACCTTTCAAGTGCTTCAGTTCTGTTTTGTTCTTGACTTCTATGCTGTTGAGACTTGATGACCACTATACCCTCTTTGGTGATACGTTTATCTTTACTGTCAAGTAATTTCTCCTTGTAGTAGTCAGGCAAAGAAGAAGCCTCTACATCGAAACGCAAATGTATAGCCGCCGATACCTTGTTAACCTTCTGCCCACCAGAACCACTTGCCCGTATGGCAGTTATCTCTATCTCGTTTTCATCTAGGGTAACGGTGTTTGATATTTTTAGGGTTTGCATGTGTTCTCTTTTTATTGTTGTATTTATTATAACGAAAATGTTGTATATGTATTAGATGCGTGATTCAAGCCAAACACTACCTCAAATATACTTCTTTACCCACTTCTGTATCTGCTTACTACTACGCATACCAGTAAATCTAGCTATCTCTTTTCCCTCTCTAATCATTAGCACAGCAGGTATAGTTTTTATAAGAAAATCAGAGCCTAATGCTTGTTCATTGTCATTGTTTATCTTTAAAAATTGTGCCTCTAAGGGCATAGCAAGAGCGGCTTTCTCAAAATGTGGTGCCATAGACAAACATGGTCCACACCAAGGTGCCCAAAAGTCTACCACTATGGGTAAATCTGAGTTTTTCATAAAGTGTTCTAAGATGACTGCATTTGCAGTGAGTGGCTTAGCGTCTAAAAGTGAGTCTCCACACTTTGTACACTCTTCAGAAACATAAGACTCTTTTTTTTCTACACGAC
>Ga0256839_1003067_pt1 | contig 17670 bp, 8 predicted proteins | sample 354166metaG_FD_185968 | JGI IMG/M metagenome (GOLD analysis project Ga0256839, IMG submission 185968) | Hydrothermal vent microbial communities from Mid Atlantic Ridge, Atlantic Ocean - 354-166 | ecosystem: Environmental > Aquatic > Marine > Hydrothermal vents | place: Atlantic Ocean: Mid... | reverse complement strand
GGCGATTTCTGCGCCAATATAGCCAGCGCCTATAATGAGAATGGATTGGGGCAATGTTTCCAGTTCAAGCGCCGTTGTGCTGGTGAGATAGGAAACATCTTCAATGCCATCAATCGAGGGCAGGGCAGGGCGTGTGCCCGTTGCAATGATAATTTTTTTGGCGTCGATGATCTTGCTTTCTACCGTAAGTTGAGCCTCCGCGTTAAAGATGGCTTTGCCCTCGATATAGGAAATTGCGCTATAGGCTGGCAGAATATCTGAGTATTTTACCTTGCGGAGATCATCAACCAGTGCCTGCTTTTGTTTGATAGTAGCTTTCCAGTTTGTGACTCTAGCGTTGGCTTCGATGCCATCAAATCGTTTAGCGGCATTTGCAATATGAAGCGTATCTGTGGCTCTGATCAGCGCCTTGGATGGCACGCAGCCGACATTGACGCAGGTGCCGCCAATGGTGCCGTGGCCTATGAGTGCAACGCGCGCACCTTCGTCGCTCGCGGTGATGGCAGCGGAAAAACCCGCAGACCCGGCACCAATAACCGCTAGATCATAGGTGCCGTTATTTTTGTCATCGCAACAGTCAGCCATAATTTTAGTCCTGTGCCTGTGCACGGCTTTGACGGCGCCATACTGCATATATTGTCAGCAGAATAAAGAAGCCAAGTGCCGGAAGCGGCACATAATCGAGATAACCTACCACCGCCGATAATCCGACAAATCCGAACAAAATGACCAGAGCCGGGGTGAAGCAACAAAGTGCTGCGATTATCGTTCCAATTATTCCGGTGGTTACAAGTTTATTGTCGTTCATATGTATTTCCTGCCTGCGTTGATGAATTTGAGCCGTTGCCCAAATGCAATGACAGGATTATATTGCGATCTGTAGTTGCTACAGATGCAAGAGGTTTTTCAAATGGATGAGATCACAAGAAAGCGAGGTTATGCGATTGGTGAAATGTCTCGACTTGCGGATGTGAATATTGAAACCATCCGCTATTATGAGCGCATCAAAATTATGCCTAAACCGGACCGCACCGAGGGTGGTAACCGGCAGTATGATTTTGAACAACTCAAACGCCTGTCATTTGTCAAAAAATGCCGGGATTTGGGTTTCAGTCTAGATGAAATTCGCGCGCTGTTGGAAATGGTCGACCGCGATGATTTCACTTGCGGTGAGGTTCACGCGATGACAATTTCGCATTTGGAAAATATCCGGCAAAAACTGGCTGATCTCAAGCGTTTAGAGAAAACTCTAAGCCAGATGGCAGCCACGTGCAGCAAGGGCGATGTACCTGAATGCCCGGTTTTAGATAGCTTGTTCGAGATAGCGTAACGTGGAGGCCGCTATTCACCAAACACCCGGGCAAAAATCGTGTCCACATGTTTGGTGTGATAGCCGAGGTCGAATTTCTCGCGGATTTCCTCTTCGCTGAGCGCTTTCAATACGTCCTCATCGGCCAGTAATTCTTCGAGGAAATCCTTGCCTTCTTCCCAAACCCGCATGGCATTGCGCTGTACGAGGCGGTATGAATCCTCTCGTGAAACACCCGCCTGGGTGAGCGCCAGCAATACCCGTTGCGAATGGACCAGCCCGCGAAATTGGTTGAGGTTCCGCATCATATTATCAGGATAGACCACAAGTTTCTCCATCAATCCTGTTAGCCGGGCAAGGGCAAAATCAAGCGTGATGGTAGCGTCAGGGCCGATCATACGTTCGACGGAAGAATGGGAAATATCGCGCTCGTGCCAGAGTGCCACATTCTCCATTGCAGGCATGGCATAGGCGCGCACCATGCGGGCTAGGCCGGTGAGATTTTCTGATAATACCGGATTACGTTTGTGTGGCATGGCGGATGAGCCTTTTTGCCCTTTGGAAAAGAATTCCTCAACCTCTAGTACTTCGGTGCGCTGCAGGTGGCGAACCTCGGTTGCGAGCCGCTCGATGGATGAGGCGATGACCCCAAGGCTGGCAAAAAACATTGCGTGGCGGTCGCGCGGAATAACCTGGGTGGACACCGGCTCCGGGACAAGCCCCATTTTTTCTGCCACATGGGCCTCAATCTGCGGGTCGATATTGGCGAATGTGCCGACCGCTCCAGAAATTGCGCAAGTGGCAATTTCCTCGCGGGCAAATTCCAGCCGTTTTTTGCAGCGCTCGAATTCCGCATAGGCTTCTGCCATTTTCAGGCCAAAGGTAACAGGTTCCGCATGGATGCCGTGCGAGCGGCCGATACAGATCGTGTCCTTATGCTCCATTGCCCGGGTTTTCAGCACTGCAAGTAGCTTGTCCAAGCCCTCTAGCAGCAGGTCGGCGGCACGTGTTAGCTGCACACTAAAGCAGGTATCAAGTACATCTGAGGAGGTCATTCCCTGGTGGATAAAGCGTGCGTCATCGCCAACGATTTCAGCCAGATGGGTGAGAAAGGCGATTACATCATGCTTGGTTTCACGCTCAATTTCATCAATGCGCTCAACATCGAATTCAACATTTCCAGCTTTTTCCCAAATGGTTTTAGCTGATTCTTTTGGTATCACACCAAGGCCAGCCAGGGCATCACAGGCATGTGCTTCAATTTCGAACCAGATGCGAAACTTGGTTTGCGGTGACCAGATTTCGACCATTTCCGGGCGGGAATAACGTGGAACCATTTTGTGCGACCTTGTATATTTGTAATTTGGGAATCGATTATCAGGCTGCAATACTCTGAAAGCTCAAACTTTCATACCCTCAAAATTGCCGTATTTATTGTTCGGTGTTGGGCTTTTTTCAGGTGTAATATAAAGAGACCAAGACCCCGTGATTCGCTTTCTGGTTGTGATATGTCTTTGATATTCCTGGGTAAATACGGGATTGTTATTCACTGAATTTATGGAAAAACCCCGTCGAAAAAAAACAGGTGATTCGGCTTTTCAACAGAAACTTATCCGCACGAGGAATTGCTATGATAACAATATGTTACAGAATTGAAATGTTTTTCCTAGCCCGTTATTGTTGTGCTAAATTTACCACAAACTAGGGTAATCCTTAATATTTTATTAATATGAGCTTGGTTGGGATGGACTTCGTGGCTGAATTTTGGCAATTATGTGTGGAATCTAAGACGATTTTGGGGAGTATTGCGCCAATTTGTGGCCCAATGCGTTGAATTTGATAGTATTTTGAATTGAGAGTATCGAACATGAGCGGCCTTTTCCAAGCATCGAGAATCAATCAAACTCCGGTTGAGCATCACAGCAGTCTGGCAAGGCAGCGCATAGGTTTGTTGAGATCGACCGCAATTGTCGCGGTGGCGCTGGCCACATCTATGGCTTTGGCGCCGGTTGAAGCAGGCGCGCAGCAGTTCTGGGATTCCACAACGGATGGCAATGCCGCCAATAATGGTACTGTTGACGGTGGCTCGGGTGACTGGGATGCAGCGACGACACCTAATTTCACCGTCGATGGTGGCACGACCAATCAAAATTATGCCAATCCCGGTAATGTCTCATTTTCCGTCGGCGGAGGCGCTGACACTGTCACGGTTGTTGGAACTATCAACATCAATGATATTGATTTTCAAGCAACAGGCTACACGTTAACCGGGGGCACCCTCAATACGGGGGCAGTCGGGCGTACGATTACGGTCGGTGGTGCGTCTGCGACGATCAGTTCAATAGTTGATGGAACCGGTGGCCTTACCAAACAGGGTGCGGGTAATCTTACTCTTTCGGGTGTGAACACATACTCAGGCGGAACCATCGTCTCTGCTGGTACATTAACAGCGGGCGTTGCAGCGGCATTTGGGGCAGCTTCTAACGATCTTCAGGCCAATGGAGGAACAGTTGATCTGGGCGGCAATACCGTTAATCAAAGATCGTTGATTGTTCAGTTCGGCGGCGCGGTACAAAACGGTACTCTCAATCTGTCACTTGCTGGGCTTTTTGCAACTCAACTTGTTGACGGGACGCTCAGTGCCGCAATCACTGGTGTCGGTGGTTTAACAAAGGCTAATGTTTCCACGGCAACTTTATCCGGTAACAATACATATGCTGGTGGCACTAACCTGACCGCTGGCACGCTGATTGTCGGGCATAATAATGCCCTTGGTACGGGAGCGCTTGCTGTATCTGGTGTTGGTGCGACACTTCAGATTGAGAACGGTGTTAACATTGGCACCGCGGCTGATCTGCAGGCCAATGCAAATTTCAGCGTTGGAGCGGGAAATACTGGTACTTATTCGGGTGTTATTGGCCAAACCGGCAACCGTTCGCTCACTAAAACCGGGGCAGGTAATCTGATTTTATCAGTCGCCAATACCTATACGGGTGGAACGATCGTCTCTGCTGGCACATTAACACTGGGCAATGCCGCTGCTTTGGGGGGGAACACCGGCAACGGTCTTCAGGTTAATGGAGGTACAGTTGATCTGGGCGGCAACGTGGTTTCTCAAACAACCATGATTGTGCAATCGGGTGGGGCAATTCAAAACGGTACAATTAACCTGACCTCTGGTGCTGCCAATGCAACCCAGCTTCTTGAGGGTACGATCAGCGCCAATATTGATGGTGCGGGTGGGCTTGTAAAGAGCGGGCCTGGTATTGGAACATTGTCAGGCAATAATACTTATGCTGGTGGCACTAACCTGACCGCTGGCACGCTGATTGTCGGGCATAATAATGCCCTTGGTGCGGGAGCGCTTGCTGTATCTGGTGCTGGTGCGACACTTCAGATTGAGAACGGTGTTAACATTGGCACCGCGGCCGATCTGCAGGCCAATGCAAATTTCAGCGTTGGAGCGGGCAATACCGGTACTTATTCGGGTAATATTGGCGAAACCGGCGCGCAGACGCTGACAAAGACAGGCACCGGTAATCTCATTCTATCCGGCACCAATACATTCACCGGCCTGACTACTATTTCCGGCGGTACGCTGACCCTCGCATCCGCGGGTGCAGTCAATAATGTGACTGTGGCCAATGGCGGCACGCTCTCTCTTGGAATAGCCGGAGCGGTTGGTGGTACAATCACCACCACAGGGTCGACCATTGTTTTTGCCAATGGTGTTAACAACGCAGCGCCGATTGTCATCAATTCCAACACCACAGACCTTCAGGTCAATGGGGCAGATTCAGCTGAACAATCCGGTGTTATTTCTGAGTTGGGCGGTTCGCGTCCGCTCTCGAAAACTGGCACCGGAACGCTGGTTCTTTCCAATACCAATACCTATACAGGCACGACTACGGTGACCGCGGGTACGCTGGATATCACCGGTTCCATTGCCTCTACGGCGGTGGTCGTGGACGGCGGCGCGATACTGCAGGTTGACGGTGCATCACTGCTGGACACAGCATCAGTGACATTAAACGGCAATGGTATTCTCAATATTGTCACCGCGGGTGAAACCATCGGCTTGTTGGGCAGCCTCTCTGCGACATCCTCGGTTGCCAACAATGGCAATACGCTGACCCTCAATGGTGATGGAACCCCGGCTATTATTATTGCCACCTTTGGGGGGAATATTTCCGGCGCTGGTGGTCTCACTGTCAATACCGGCAACGATACTCAGATTTTGAGCGGGGTGAATACCTATACTGGCGCGACTACTGTCAATGGCGGTGTTTTGGAGATTGGTGCTACCGGCAGCATTCTAAATACCTCGGCAATCAATATCGTGGGCGGCGCCTTGCGGGTTGATGGTGCTGGTGGTAACGCGATCAATGATACGCTGGCTGTTGTCAATGCGGGCACGTTTGAACTGACCGGCAGCGATGAGACCATTGGTTCCATTTCTGGCGCCGGTAATATTGTATTGGGTGCCAATACCTTGACTTTGGCGTCGACTTCCACCCTTGATGGTGTGGTTTCCGGCAGCGGTGATTTGATCTTTGCTTCCGGTGTTGGCAACAGCATAAACAATGCGGGCAATATCAACACCTATTCCGGTTTTACGACGATTGCCAATGGCACGACTTTAACCGCGACAACTGCCGGTTCTCTGGGCAGTACCACCGCTGGCGGTGTTACCGTAGACGGAATCCTCAATCTGGGCGGTGCAATCCATACTAAAGTGAGCGCTGTGGTGAATACGGGTGCCACCCTGCTCAATGGCACATTGAACGTGACCGGATTTTTTGGCAGCACAGGCACAATTGATCCAAGTGCAAATGTCAATGCCACCGGTTATGCCCTTACAGCCACGGGTGGCACGATTAACGCGCTTGGGACTTTTGGTATCAACGCCACCAATGCCGGGGCCATTACCCTGACGGATGGTGGCTCGGCTCCGGCAATTGTCAGCGCCAACGATGGCATTAATCTTGCCAGCACAGCGGCCGGTGATGTTACGGTTACGACCGGCAATGATGTTAACGGTGGGAATAATGGTATCGTGCTGGCCAATTCTGTTGGCGGCAATGTTTCGCTCACCCTTGGTGGCAATGTTGGCACCACGACGGGCGATGCAATCCAGATTACCTCGACCGTTATTGGTGGCACCGTCAGTGTCACTGGCACCGGTAATGTTACCGCGCAGGGCGGTGTTGGCAGCGATGGTATTCAGATCAATTCTGCTGGCGATACTACGGTCGCGGTTACCGGTAATATCGAAGGCGATCCTGGCATTGTTATCAGTTCCGGTGCGGGCAATATTCTGGTTAATGGCGTTGGTTCAGTCGTTGGCGCATTGCAGGCGATGAACCTCGATACCACAACCGGTAATATAGTGGTTACGCAGAACGCAGCCACAGTGCCTGGCATTCAGGGCGGTACCATCGGTATTGATGCAAACAGTACTGTTAGCGGTAATATTGATATCAGCGGAATCGGCAATATCACCGGTCAGGGCGGCGAAGGTGTATTGGCCAGAACGGCTGGAACCGGTACGATTTCAGTCAATCATTATGGCGTAATTTCTGGCTCATCCACAGGTGTTGACGCTCGTACAACAGGTACCGGATTTGTGGCCGTTACCGCCCAGCTAAATATTACCGGTACTGCGGGTGCTGGTGTCACTACCACAACGACGAGTGGCCTTAATACAGTTAACGGATCGGGCGCTATCTCAGGTGGTACTTTCGGTATTAACGCGCAGGCGACGGCTGTCGGTGGCTCGGTTAATATTTTACGCAATGGTACTGGTACAACGACTTCAACGGCAAATGGTTCAACTGTCATAAACGCCCAGGTTACCGCTGGTAATGGCACTGTTTCGGTTAATCAAAGTGTTGCGATTAGTAATACAGCCGCTGGTGCCGCTGCATCACATGGTGTCAATGCCACCAATGTCGGAACAGGCAGCGTTAGTGTGGCTGTTGGCTCTGTAACGCTCAATGCCGCGTCGATTGGTACTGGTATCAATGCCACTTCTTCAGGCGGTGGCGATGTTTCGGTTTCAAGCAACGCTATACTTGGCGGTGCGATTGGTATCAATGCATCCACTACACTGGGTGGAACTGTGACTGTTGCGGCCGGCTCAGTTATCGGTGCCGGCGTTCCGCCAACGTCGGTTGGCATTCAAACTTCGGCGGTAAACGGCGTCAGCCTGATCACTCTGAATGGCGCTGTAACTGCTGGTGTTGACGGGGTTAATGCCACATCAACCGGTACTGGTAATATCATCATTACCGGTAATGGTGCTGTAACCGGCGGTGCTGCCCTTGGTTCAGAGGGTATTCAGACATCGGCAACCTCCAGTGCGACCGTAATCAGTGTCGATGGCGTTATATCCGGTAATGTCGGTATCGATAGTCAGGCCTCAGCCGGTGGTAATTTGAGTGTTATTGGCACGGGCAATGTCACCAGTTCATCAGGCGAGGCCATTCGAGCGCTCAGTACCGGTGGCAACGGAATTGTTAATGTAAACCGAAATGGCATTATTAATGGTGCAACAAACGGTATTTCTGCTCGATCGACAAATGGCGGGGCAGGTACTGGAGCGGTTACTGTTACTGCCCAACAAAATGTTACCGGTGGATTATTAGCCGGGGTGATCTCCCGCACAGATGGTGGTCAGAACACAGTCACAGGTGCGGGAACAATTTCCGGTGTAACCTCCGGTATTGATGCACAGTCTGCGACTGGAGCAGTCACAGTTTCAGGCACCGGCGCGACATCTTCTTCCGGCGCTGCCTCTACAACACTCCGGGCTGTATCCACTAATGGCGGCAATGTGAGTGTTACCCGCTCAGGTTTGGTTTCCAACACAGGCACGGGTGCAACAACCGGCATTTTTGCTTCGGCAACAGGTTCAGGCACGGTTACTGTTTCTAATCAGGCGGGAATTTTAGTTAATGGTGCCGGGTCAGCCGGCACCGGTATTGCCACCTTCGCTGTCGATGGCGTGACCCTGATAACTCTTAATGTCAGTGATGTGTCTTCAACGGGCGATGGCATCAGGGCGGTGTCAACGTCTGTTGTTGCCGGGGCAAATGCAGCGACTGCCGGTTCCGGTGGTATTACGATTGCCGGTTTCGGCAATGTGACTGGCGATAGTGATGGCAGCAATACACCTGGTCAGGACGGTCTTGATCTGACCACAGCCGCCGGTGATATCAGTGTGACTTTGGTGGGTGATGTTTCCGGTGATCCGGGCATTGTAGCCACATCCACATTAGGTGGCGATATTACGATCGCCGGTAGTGGCGATGTGACCGGCACATTGGCCGAAGGCATTCTGGCCAGCACAACAAATGGCAACGGGATTGTTAGCATCGCTCGTAATGGGGTGATCCTCGGTGCTACTACCGGCGTTGACGCGCGCTCGACCAATGGCGTGTTAGGTACCGGAACAGTCACGGTCAATGCCCTGCAAAATATTACCGGTACGACCGGTGCCGGTGTTATTACCCGCACCGACACCGTATTGAACACAGTCACAGGTGTTGGAGCGATTTCCGGCGCAACATTCGGTATTGATGCGCGGTCTTTGGCCGCCGGTGGGTCTGTTTTAGTTACAGGCACAGGCACAGGCACAACGTCTGCAACAGCGGCCAATTCAACTGCAATCAAGGCTCAATCCACGGTTGGCAATGGTAATGTGACTGTCACAAGAACAGGCACAATCACCAATTCAGGTGCTGGCGGTGATGGTATTGATGCAGATGCTACCGGGACCGGTGATATATTGATCACCTCCGGGGTAATCAATCTCACCAATGCCGGACCATTCTCCAACGCGATTGATGCCAACCAAAATGGTGCCGGTGCTGCCGGTACAATAACCATCAACAGCATTGGAGCGATTAATGTTGCCGGCTCGGGGGTTTCCGGCGGCATCAGAACGCTGAATACGACCATTGGCACGACTGATATTAATGTTGCACAATCAATTACCCTTTCCAATGCTTCTATTGGCAGTTCCATTCAAATGATCAACAACAATGCTGGTTCAACAGGGGTAAATACCATTGATACAACTGTTGGTGCAGATATTAATGGTGGTAGAAATGGGATTTTGACCAACATTTCCGGTGTTGGCAGTATCGCGGTTTCCCGGGTTACAGTCGATGGTAATGTTGGCAATATTTCTGCGCCAACAAATGCCGGTGTTACGTCTCGAACTCAATTGGGTTCAAACATCGTTCAAGGCAGTGGCAGCATAACCGGTGTTCAATTTGGTATTGATGCCCAAAGTGTTGATGGTGAAGGTGTTCAGGTACTGGGTAATGGTACGACTACTGCATCAGGTGCCGCATCGACAACCATTAATGCCCGTTCAGGCGGTATTGGTACCGTCGTTGTCAATCGCACTGGCTTGATTACCAATACGGGCACGGGCGGCACATTTGGTATATTCGCCCAAACCACTGGTACCGGCGATATTACGGTTACTAATACTGGCGGCGTTAATATTGCCGGTGATAATTCTTTTGCTATTGCTGCAAACCAGATTGGCGGTCCGGCTAATATTAATATTTCTGGTACAGGCGCGATTGTCAGCACCGGCACGGGGAGCTCGACTGGTATAGGTGCCACAAACGATTCTGCTGGTCAGATTAATATAACTTCAGGCGTTATTACACTTAATGCTCTATCTACAGGTGGCGGTATTGTTGCCTCAAGTACCGGTGGCGGTAATCTGGCGCTTATAAACAACGGTGCGATTAATGGCGGTGACAAAGGCATTTTTGGCACAACAAATGCTAATGGTAATGTGACCGTTACCTCCAATGCAGCGATTGGAAATACGCTGGCTCCAACCACTGCCGGTGTTGAAATCCGTACTGTAAATGGAATTGCCACTCTGCAAGGGGCCGGCAATATTTCTGGTGGTGCTTTTGGTATCGATGCGCAATCAACGGCAACTGCTGCTGTTGGGGGGAGTGTGACCGTAACCGGTGCTGGTACAACAACTTCCACTGGAGCCGGCTCTTCGACCATATTTGCCCGCTCCAATGCCATGAACGGCAATGTTGTTGTTAATCGTATCGGCGCGGTGGTGAACACCGGCGCTGGTGCGACATTCGGTATTTTGGGTGCTTCGACTGGAACCGGCTCTGTGACCGTAACCAATACGGGCGGTGTAACAATTGCCGGCGCAGGATCATTCGGTGTATCAGCAGGTCATGGCGGCGGCGTTGCTGCCAATGTGGTGATCAATGGCGCTGGCGCAGTTGTTAGCACTGGTACTGGCAATTCTATAGGTGTTGCGGCGACTAATGATTCAGCTGGATCAATCAATGTGACGACCGGTGCCGTTACAATGGCCGCCGGTAGCACGGGGGCGGGTATTTTTGCTCAAAACTCTGGAACGGGTTCTGTAACCGTCCTCAACAATGGTGCGGTTGTCGGTGGCGCAGTGGGTATCAACGCTGCATCAACCACAGGAGCAGTCGCTGTTACCACAGGTGCTAATGTGACCGGCCTTTCAGGTTCCGGTATAACAGTTGCCAGCACCACCGGTGTAGCGACTATCAATATAGGGGCTGGCCATACTGTAACTGGCGGAACAACTGCGATTACCAGCTCGGCTGGGACCACAACGGCGAATATTGCCGGTACACTTAATTCAGCAGGTGGAGCAGGCTCTGCATTCACAGTAACTGCAGGCACATTTGCGTTGACCAATGCGGGAACTGCGTTCGGGGCTATTCAATCGAGCGCTGGAACTACAACTTCTTTCACCAACAATGCCGGTGCGACCTGGAATGTTACCAATGCAACCTCCACACTAGCTGGTGTTTCCGATACAATTCAAAATGATGGCACATTGGTTTCGACCGGGACTGTTAATTTCAATGGTGTTGAGAATTTCAACAACACCAGCCTCAACACCCTTACTGTGAATGGCACGACCACCATCGGGCCAAATGTCGTATTTACCAATACAGGCCGCATCTCAATGCAGGATGGTGCTATTGATGACCGTTTGAATATTAATGGTACATTTGTTGGAGCTGGAGCTTCAACTCTGGATGTCGACATCGATCTTAGCCGCAATAATCCGGGCGGCCTGCAATTGAGTGATATTATGGTGGTGCGTGGTGGACCGGTTACTGGTGCAACGACTGTAAACTTTAATGTCCTTGCCGGCACGCCAACCTTGCAAGATGCGCCAATCATTGTGGTTGATGTTGATCCCGCACAGGCCAATACGGGCGTTTTTGTCGACACAAACGGTACATTGCCGGCTGCAGGCAATATTATTGAATATAAGCTGGTTCAAGCCGCCAATGGGGACTGGGTTGTGAATTCAGTTCTGAACACGGCAGCAATTGGTAGTGTTTCGGGTAGTGTTCAGTCGACGCTGTCGGTGATTGGGGCTGTGGTGAACAGGCCATCAAGCCCGTTTGTTGCTTCACCCATTGCGCCAGATGCCGATACTTGTGCGCCTGGCACCTGGGGTCGCGGTACCGGCGGGCGTGCTGTGGTTGACAGTAAGTCTGGTGTGCCAGGCGCTGCAAGTCGGGACGCTATTTCAACAAAAATTGGCTATAAGGGCTTCCAGGGTGGAGTTGATTTCGGGTGTTTCAATATTAGCGGCAAGGGTTTTGATATCGCCACAGGCCTTACCGGTGGATTTAACAATGGTACGTCATCGACAAGGTTGCCAACCAGCTTGACGTCTTCATCCTTCGAATCCAAGTATCTCGGTGGGTATGCTTCCTTCCAAAAAGGTGCATTCTTCGCTGATATCCAGGGTCGTGCTGATTATTCTGATTTCAAGTTGAATAACTCAACCGTTGGATTGAATAATGTTAAGGTCAAGAGCGAGCGGTTCTCTCTTACCGGTACGGCTGCATATTCGATCGAAGTACCGGTTGGTGAAGAAAGCTACAATCTGGTTCCAGCAATCGGTGGTAGCTATGCGCATTCCAACACAGATACAGTCATGTTTGCAGATGGAAGCACTCTGAAACTGAAAGATCAGACAGATATACTCGGATTTGCCGGAATTACCGTAAACCGCGTGTTTGTGACCGGCGGGGATGAAGAGGATTCTGATCTCTCAGCATATATTCCGTTTGCTACTGTGACCATGTATAATGAATTTGGTGATACGCCGTCATCATTGTTTACAGATAGCAGCGGCACACAAAGAGTTATTGATTCACAAAATCTAGGTTTGTATGCTGAATTTAGTGCCGGTGTGAACTACCGTAAGATTTTCACATCTGAGACTTCGCGGATCCGTGAAATTGCGGCAAGCGTCAGGGGTGATTATAAATTTGGGCAACGGGTTCAGGCTGTAGGAATAACAGCTCAAATTCGCTTCCAGTTCTGATTTATTAGATTGAAATTTTGCGGGCCATCATCTATCCGGTGATGGCCCGTTTTTTGTTTGTCTATGGGGACTTATCCAATGTTGAATTCGCTGGAAGAAATTGAAGCTGCCGCTATTAAAGACCCGATGCGAGTTGCATCGTTGTCTGCTAAATCGCAATTGCGAAAGCGGTTTTATCAAACTGTTTCGATCGGAAAGACCAATAATGGTTATTATATCTTGCTCGATGGAAAGCCCATTAAAACCCCATCTGGCAAGCAACTTATTACACCGACAAAAGATGTTGGTGTTCTGTTGGCTGCAGAATGGGATGCTCAGGATGGGGTTATTGACCCCCAAACCATGCCCACCACGCGGTTGATTAATACATCAATCGACGGGGTTGCCAATGATTTGCAGCCGGTTAAAGATGATATTGTAAAATTTTCAGGCAGCGATCTGGTATGTTATCGGGCTGATAGCCCGGCTGAATTGGTTGCCAAGCAAAAAGAACATTGGGACCCGTTGATTGACTGGGTTGAACAGGCGTTTGGCGCCCGGTTTATTGTCCAAACGGGGATCATACATGTATTGCAGCCCACAGAATCGATTGATAGATTTGCGGGGCAAATTGATCGGATCAATTGTCCTGTCGCGCTTTCAGCTTTGCACACTGTCACATCTATCACAGGCTCAGCGCTGATTGCTTTGGCGATTTATCAGGGTGAAATTGAGGCTGACGCCGGCTGGAAGGCAGCACATGTTGATGAAGATTGGCAGATATCCCAGTGGGGTGAGGACAGTGAAGCGGCTAATTTGCGCGCCTCGCGTGCTCGCGAATTTAATGCTGCAATAATTTTGATGGATGCTTTGAAGTTTCAATCTACATGAGCAATGATGTCGCTATTGTAACCTGCTGGTTCGTTAACCCATGACCCTAAACCAAACACTACGAACAAAAAGGCTCTGGGTTTTCTTGATCGCTGTATCCGTAATCAGCGGGATTTTTGGCGCGGTCTATTCATCCATATTCTATGCAGAACCTGACCGGTTAAACCTTCTTCGCGGATTTAGAACCGGCTTTATGATTGCCTTTTTAACCGCCGGGTTTGAGCTGTTCTTCATCAAAAGTATCCGAAATGGTTGGCTGCGGAAATTGCCACTTTTAGGCGCTTTGTTGGTTAGAATTCTGATCGTGACGGCGTTAATACGGTTTTCACTTGTCTTCAATGAGGTGCTTTCAAACTATGTGAGATTTGATAGATTTTCCTTTGACGCCAGTTTTTCAGATCAGCTTCGTGATACGCTCGTTTCCTTTTCGATTGTCGTTGTTTTTGTCGTATTCGCTCAGTTTTCCTCTCTGCTTGGCTTTCATCGATTTGTAAATTTGCTGCTAGGTCGATACTTCAAGCCAGTTCAGGAAGATCGTGCATTTTTGTTTGTTGATTTAAAAGATTCAACCGGCCTTGCACTAAAACTTGGTGATGTTCGATTCCATGAATATCTGTCAAAATTCTTTTTTGAAGCCGATCAGGCGATTGTTCGAACGGGCGGCGAAATTGTATCCTATGTGGGGGATGCGGTGATCGTGACCTGGCCATTGGGCGAGAACAGGATAGATAATGCGAAACCGGTGTTAGCTTTAGGTGAAATTATTGCTCGTATCCACGAGATCAACCCTGAGTTTATCCAGGAATTTGGTGCCGCTCCAAAATTCAGGGCCGCATTGCATGGCGGTCCGGTGGTGGTGGGTGAATGTGGCGACAGCCGCAGACAAGTGACTTTCCTTGGCGAAGTGGTGAATATTACATCGAGAATTGAAGGTGAAACCAAATTGAGAGATATTGACTTTCTTGCTTCAGCTCAATTTTTGAATGTGCTTGATTTGCCGGATGGGGTGGAAAAATACAGTGTTGGTGAGGTTTTGTTGAGGGGAGCTGTCGCGCCAATAGAACTTTTTAAACTACAATTTGATCAAGCAAAATTCGATCATCTTTGAATTCCATATCGGGCGCAGTTTTGTTGGTAATACGGCAATTGCTATGATCAATTCTGCCAGTCCAAAACGACTTTGCCAGCCTTGCCTGATTGCATGTCTTTAAATCCGTGCTCGAATTCGTCGATTGACAATCGGTGAGTAATAATAGGAGAAAGGTCCAGTCCTCCCTGTACGAAAGCAATCATTTTGTACCAGGTTTCAAATATTTCGCGTCCGTAAATGCCTTTTAAATTGAGCATTTTGAAAATTACCTTGTTCCAGTCGATTTCAAAACCGGTCGGCGCAATTCCAAGAATTGCGATCTTTCCTCCATTGTTCATTTTATCAATCATATCTCGGAATGCGGGGGCGGCGCCAGACATCTCCAGCCCCACATCAAAACCTTCAGTCATACCAATTTTGGGCATAACATCAGAAAGCTTTTCCTCCGCAGCATTGACCACATATTCAACACCCATTTTGCGGGCAAGATCCAGTCTTGCCGGTATAATATCGGTGATGACAACTTTTCGTGCGCCGCAACGCCGTGCAACAACTGCTGCCATGATGCCAATGGGACCGGCGCCTGTTACCAGCACATCCTCGCCAACAAGATCAAAGCTGAGCGCGGTATGAACTGCATTGCCAAAGGGGTCGAAAATGGCGGCAATTTCATCCGGTATATCGTCTGGAATGGGGACGATATTGCTTTCGGGAAGAGAGATATATTCCGCAAAAGAACCCGGTCTGTGAACGCCAACACCTTTGGTATTGCGGCATAAATGCCCACGACCGGCACGACAGTTTCGGCAAAGGCCGCAAGTAATATGCCCTTCGCCAGAGACCCGTTGGCCAATAGAATATTGGCTGGCAGCGGCACCTACGTCAACAATTTCTCCACAAAATTCATGTCCGACAACCATGGGGACCGGCACCGTTGAGGAAGCCCAGTCGTCCCAATTCCATATATGGATATCAGTGCCGCAAATGGCAGACTTTCGTACTTTGATAAGAACATCATTCGCATTCATAGCAGGCAGTGGGACATGTTCCATCCAAAGGCCGGGTTCTGCCTTTGCTTTGACCAGTGCTTTCATCATATTGGTCATTTGGGCTTCCTATAGTTGAGCTTTAGTTAAATCACGTCAAGTTCTTTGCCGCATTTTTCAAATGCAGCGATCGCTCGATCAATATCATCCGGCCCGTGCGCGGCCGACATTTGTGTTCGGATGCGGGCCTTGCCAACGGGCACGACCGGGTAAGAAAACCCGGTTACATAGATGCCATGTTTGAGCATCATATTGGACATTTGTTGTGCCAGACTGGCGTCCCCAAGCATGACTGGAATAATGGGATGATCTTTGCCGCCCAGATTGAAGCCCAATTTACTCATTTTGGCTCTAAATTTATCAGTGTTGTCAAAGAGCTTTTTACGCAACTCGGCACCGTTTTCTATCAGGTCAAATACTGTTAGCGAAGTTGCCGCAACCACAGGTGCCAAAGTATTTGAGAAAAGATAGGGGCGTGATCGCTGGCGTAACCAGTCAACGATTTCGTTACTGGCGGCGGTATATCCACCGGACGCCCCGCCAAGGGCTTTGCCAAGTGTGCCGGTTATAATGTCGACGCGGCCTTCAACTCCGCAATACTCGACTGAACCCCGACCGTTTCCGCCTAGTAATCCGACCGCGTGGCTGTCGTCTACCATCACCATTGCATTGTGCTTTTCAGCCAGATTACAAATTTCCTGCAAATTTGCTATATTTCCATCCATCGAGAACACACCATCGGTGGCGATAATTTTGAAGCGCGCGCCGTGGGCTTTTTCGAGCTCTGCCTCAAGCGCTTTCATATTATTGTTTTCATATCGGTAGCGACTGGCTTTGCATAATCTCACGCCATCGATGATAGAGGCGTGATTGAGGCTGTCGGATATTATTGCATCTTGTGCATCCAGCAGGGTTTCAAAAAGACCGGTATTGGCATCAAAGCAAGATGGGTAAAGGATGGTATCTTCCATTTTGAGGAAGCTAGAAATACGCTTTTCCAGTTGTTTGTGCTCTTCTTGAGTGCCACAAATAAAGCGTACAGATGCCATGCCATATCCATAGCGCTCGAGTGCTATTTTAGCAGCATTGATCAGTTCTGCATTGTCTGCGAGGCCTAGGTAATTATTGGCACAAAAATTTAGCACTTTCTCTCCGGTCGAGAGTTCTATTTCGCCAGATTGTGTTGAGGTTAATATCCGCTCAGCCTTGTACAGACCTTCACTATGCAGCTTGGATAATTCTGAACTGAGATGTTTGTTTAAGCTCTGGTTCATTGGAAATCCTGCTTTGATAATGAAATTGAATTTTAGGCTATTCGTTCAGTCTTTTTGCGTGCCATTCCAGATGATCAGCCATAAAGGTCGATATGAAAAAGTAGGAATGGTCATAGCCTTCCTGCATGCGCAGGGTAAGCGGAATTTCTGCATTCTTGCAGGCATCTTCAAACAGCCAGGGGCGCAATCCGTCATCCAAAAAACCATCGGCCAGGCCCTGATCGATCAGGAATTCAGGAAAACGAGCGCCATTTTGCACCAATGTGCAGGCATCATATTCACCCCAGCTGGATTGATCTTCACCCAAATAGCGGGCAAATGCGGTGCTCGACCAATCGGCCGTTGTCGGGTTTACAATCGGGGCAAATGCCGAGCAACTTTTGTAAGTTTGGCTGTTTTTAAGCGCGATCGTCAAGGCGCCGTGGCCCCCCATCGAATGGCCCAAAACTCCCTGTTTTCCCATGTTGACGGGAAATTCTCTGGCGATAAGTTCGGGTAATTCCTGGGTGATGTAGGAATACATCTGATAGTTTTTTGACCACGTTTGGACCGTTGCATCGAGGTAGAATCCTGCGCCGGAGCCAAATTGCCAATTGTCTTTGTCATTGGGTACATTTTCACCGCGTGGACTGGTATCCGGACAGACGATGATCAATCCGTGTTCGGCGGCGGCGCGGCGATATTCACCCTTA
>Ga0256839_1003066_pt1 | contig 17675 bp, 11 predicted proteins | sample 354166metaG_FD_185968 | JGI IMG/M metagenome (GOLD analysis project Ga0256839, IMG submission 185968) | Hydrothermal vent microbial communities from Mid Atlantic Ridge, Atlantic Ocean - 354-166 | ecosystem: Environmental > Aquatic > Marine > Hydrothermal vents | place: Atlantic Ocean: Mid... | reverse complement strand
CCTTACTTTGCATCGTTTTCATATCAATACTATCCAAACTCACACCGCCACAGGTAACAAACTCTTCTTTAAAGGTCGTTTTTCCTTTAATGCAGTACACATCATTGGTTAATATATTGGTTAATTTATTCAGTCCTTTTTTACCTAACTCCCCCCATAATTTGGCTTTAGAAAAACCCAATTTATCCAATAGAAAAACCCATAACCGTTCTGGTAAATCATACGGTTTAATATTGCCCAATTGCTTTTTAGGGCTATTTTTTGCCAACTCGGTTAAATTTTGCATAACCCTCTCATAATTGGGCTGGTTTGCCCAATTTACTTGCACACTAAAATTATAGGATTTTTCAGCTAAAATTCGTGCACCAAAAGCAGATAGTTTTAACACAGCAGGTCCACTCATACCCCAATGGGTTATCAATAATGCCCCTGTTGATTTTAGCTTAGTGCCTTGGATACTTACCAATACCTTTGGCACTACCAAGCCCATTAATTTGGCAATAGATTCGTTGGGCATATTAAATGTAAATAAAGAAGGTAAAGGTGTTTCGATTTTATGACCTAATGCTGCCAACCAGTTAAAGCTTTTGAGCTGCGCAGCTCCACCAGAAGCAATAATTACCTTATCCACTAAAACAGGGTTATCTTGCTCTTTGAATAAAAGCTCCCATTGATTTGCAGCAGCTTTAAGCCCTTGCACCCCTGAGTTTAGCTTAATAATTACACCCAGCCTGTCAGCTTCTTTTAACAGGCAATCAATAATGCTTTGCGAATCGTTTGAAGTTGGAAAAGCCCGATTATCATCCTGAATATAAATGGGTACACCTCTTTGCTCGAACCATTTAATCGTAGATTGATTATTGAATATTTCAAAGGCTTTTTTTAACCCCTTACCCCCTCGAGGGTAGCCATCGGCCAACTCCTTTATGGTTTTACAACCATTGGTTACGTTGCACCTTCCTCCACCCGATACTTTTACTTTTGCCAGCAGTTTCGATGATTTCTCATAGATTACCACTTCTGCTTCGGGGTAAATTTCCTTTGTGCGTATAGCCGCAAAAAAACCAGCTGCTCCTCCTCCAATAATGGCTATTTTCATTTTTTTAATTATTGTCTAATCAGTAGGCAAATATTTTTCTTGCTGTAATGAAGACAATTAGTATTGCACTCGAAATTATCGATTTGCCTGCTGACATACAGTTTTGCTATTGCACAAAGAAAAAGAAGTTCCACAAAGCATTACTCCATAGAGGCAATATGCGCCAAAGCAATTCTAATATCGGCATAGGTGTACTCCTCCCCTAGCTCATACTTAATTTCGCTTGCCAAGCGGCTTTCGAGCTTAACGGCCACATCCACAATGGCATTTAGTTTATACGAATCGATAAAATCAGCAGCTTCTAACTCACCAACCGCAATATACTCGCATAAATGCCCCGTAATAGTGCCTATTACAAACCCTCGTTCCTTAGCTATTTCCAGCACGGTTTTCCCTTCTTTATACATTTTAAAAGAAATTTCTTTGGTAGGTGTTTTATCCTTTTTCTTTTTGGGCAGTTTTTCTTTTTTAGGGATAGAACCATAAAGGCCTTGCAACTTTTCTTTGGTTAACACCTTGCCTTCTGCCATTTCTGCCACCAATAATTGCACTTTTTGAATGGCTATTTTCTTTTGACTAAATAAGGCTGCCAGCTCTTTTACCTCCGTAACATACCCTTTAATCCGTTTACGCTCGCTTAAAATAACTAAATGTTCATCTACTTTTTCCGAAAGCTCCTCCAATAAAGGTTTAAAATAACCAATGGCCTTTTGCAAACGCTCATTAAGCAAGGTTAGATAGGCTTGGTCACCCCCTCCAATAATGTGTTTTACATGATTATTAAATTTATCCCCAACCTCTTTTAAAGGCTTGGCCTTTTCTATTAGGTTATTCGTCCAAGGTAAATATTGTTGTTTAGCCGATCGGTTTTCGCCTTTGGTAAAGCTCGATTTATGCCAACCTAATTCTTGCAGTATATTTCCAAAATCAAACGCCTTAGTGATATACTCCCCTAAAAACAATTTGCTTTCTTCTGAGATTGTTGACTTTAATTCCTCAAAGGATGTTTTCTGATTTCCAAAATCAATAACTGCATTATCTTGCTTAAATACCGACTGGTTAATGCGGCTCGAAAGCACCAAGCCATCTAACGATCGTAACCGCGATAGGGCCACATACATTTGCCCAGGTGCAAATACATCCGAAAGGTCGAGAATAGCCTTATCGAATGTTAAGCCTTGGCTTTTATGCACCGTAATAGCCCAAGCCAATCGTAAAGGAAATTGAGTAAAACTGCCAATCAATTTCTCCTCTATTTCCCCTGTGTCCTTATCAAGTGTGTATCTAATGTTTTCCCAAATGGCAGGGGTCAACTCAATTAAATCGCCTTTGTCACAATCAATAATTAACTTATCACTCTCGATAGTTAGCACTTTACCAATTTTGCCATTATAAAATAGCTTTTCCTCCCCTGAGTCGTTTTTAATAAACATAACCTGTGCTCCTTCCTTAAGCTCAAGCTTTTCGAGGGCAGGAAACATATTTTCTTTAAAATCGCCTTGCACACGTGCATCAAAACTGTGGAGCTTTGTGGTAAGTTTGGCCAACTTACTTTTATTAACCACTTCTGCTTTGCGGTTATGAGTGGTTACGTGTACATAACCATCGCCTTCTTCTGGTTCAAAATCAGGTTGGTAAAAGGAGTTGAACATCTCCGCATCTTCAGGTGTCAATTTGCTATTTCGTAATCGGTTAAGTACATCAATAAATTTTTGATCCGATTGACGGTAGATTTTCTCCAACTCAATATATACGGGTGGGTTTTGCTTTAAGGCTACAGAATCAAAAAAGAACATTGAGGAGTAATAACTCGACAGGAGTTGCCACTCATAGTTTTTAACCACGGGTGGTAGTTGATGTAAATCACCAATTAATAATAATTGCACACCTCCAAAGGGCAGGTTTCGCTTTTTACGAATGCTGCGCAATACTACATCAATGCAATCGAGTAAATCGGCTCGTAGCATACTTACTTCATCAATAATAAGCAGCTCCAACTCACGCAGTAATTTACGCTTTGAGCTATTCATTTTTAACTTAGCCAACACCGACTGAGGCGTATTAATGTTGGCATCTTGCACCTCGTTAACAGGCACAAACGAGCCAAACGGCAAATGAAAAAGAGAATGCAAGGTTACACCCCCTGCATTAATAGCCGCAATACCTGTGGGAGCAGCCACTACCGTATTTTTATAGGTTTTGGTTCTAATTTCGGTTAAAAAAGTAGTTTTACCCGTACCTGCTTTGCCGGTTAAAAACAAATGTCTATCGGTACTATTGATGTAACTCGATGCTAAATCAGCAATTTTATTGGGTTCTAACTCCATTTATTGGTAAGAGTGTTTCTTTTCTAACTCATAAATTATAAATTTAGCTCAAGATGGAGGAAAATGAAAGAATAATCAAGCTTGAAACTCAATTAGATAAAATTGAAACCGAACGTTTTGAGTGTAAACAAGAGTTAGATCGCGAAAAATTGGTGCGCTACGAACTTGAAGAGCTGGTTCGAAGAATTTATAATGATTGCCGAGCAGTACTGCGCGAAGAAAAAAAACCTGCGCTTGAAACAGTGCTTGAAAGTTTATCGGATAATATTAGGGTAATGGCCAGGGATTATAATATTAGGCTGTAGGATATCTTTTGGTTAGTAAACCATCAGCGAATGTAATAAATAGGTAGATTAAGACCTAGGTTAAAAATCAAAATTTATTTCCCTCTACCATCCTTAATCTTGTTTACGTCACTTTTTTTATCCTACGACAAAAGTATTGATTCTGAATAGTAGAGAGTGATTTTTAATTTTCCAGGTGTCCTCTAACTAATAATTTACTCCTCTGCAAACACTTTCTCTAACTCTTTCTCAAGTGCTGCACCTCTTAAATTCTTAGCTACAATTACACCATTTCTATTTATTAAAATGGAAAACGGGATGCCTGTAATGCCATAGGTTTGAGCCGCAACCGAATTAAAATATTTTAAATCGGATACGTGATGCCACGTTAGCCCATCTTCTTCAATGGCTTGCAGCCATTTTTCTTTCGTTCTATCCAACGACACCCCATACACGGTAAAACCTTTATCCTTAAACCTATTGTAAGCAGCTACTACATTGGGGTTTTCCATCCGGCAGGGCTTGCACCATTGTGCCCAAAAATCAACCAATACTACTTGCCCCTTAAGGTCAGATAACTTTAAAATATTGCCTTCTGGGGTGGGAAGCGAAATTTCTGGGGCTTCCACGCCAACGGCTGTTGCTCTGCCTTTCTCCATTTGAGCTACCAAATCCTGAATAAATCTCATGTTGGGGTATTTTTTACTTAACACGAGTGACATACTATCTACAAACTCAAAATTTCTATCTTTATCTATGCTGCTTATCAATTGAAAGGTTGCCAAATTTGGTCCAATGGTTTTAATTGTTTCAATGGTTAGCTTTTCTTTTTCTGTAAGCATATCCATATACTCAGCTTGGGCAGCCGAGGCTGTTGCTTCATCTCCAACCTGTTTTGCAGCTGCATATTGTTCATTTATTGCTCGTTCGCGACCACTAAATGTTTGCTGTTGTTGCTCATTAAATTTAATAATTTGGTCGTATTCAGGCGAACCTTTTACTTCAAACTTTCCGCTAGGGTCTGAACCATCTACGGTTAAATTAAGATTAGATTTATCTAAAATTAGCGTTACAGCTTGTACGCCAAAAAAGTCTAATCTGTAAAACCCGGGGTTGCCATTAAAGTTAAATGAAAACGTTTTGTCTTCGTTTAACCCAACGGTATCAATGGTTTCAAACGAAGTATTAGTTATCTCTTTTAATAGAATAAGCCCTTCTTTCGGATTTTCTACTACACCCGAAATGGTTATTCCTCCTTGTGTAACTTCTTTACTATTTGAGTTTGAACACCCCAAAACCGCTAAAAGTGCAAGGCCAAAAATTGCTGTATGTTTCATTTGTTTGTATGATTAAAATTTATTTATTTATTACAAATATAATTGGTTTATACTCGGCTAAGGCAATTGAGGTTGCAACGCTAAAAAATAGAATTTGCCTGCCTAATCACATCTTCGAGTCCTTCTAATTTACTACCACCGGCAGTGGCAAAAAAGGGTTGGCCACCTCCACCTCCATTAATATTTTTAGCCAAGTCTCGTACAATTTGCCCTGCATTTAAATTTTTGCTTTTAACCAATTCTTCGTCAATGCCCACTGCAATTTGAGGTTTTCCGCCTATGTCCGCAGCTATTATAATAAATGCATTTTTTTCTTCGCGCTTTAGGTCGTGGGTAAGTTGTTTAAGAGCATCAGCATTTGGCAAGGCAACTTTGGCGAATATTTTAGTCATTCCATCCGCTTTTACAGCTTTAGCCTTTAAATCTGCTTTCAAATTTTGTACTTGTTCTTTTTGAAAAGCTTCTAATTGCTTAGCTAATTTATTCTTTTCATCCACTACTGATTGCACAGCTTCAACTACATCTTTCGGGTTCTTAAGTACTTCTTTTAGTTCACTTAGCACTTTTTCTTGCGCATTTACCATTTGTTCCGATGCTTCAGCCGTAATAGCTTCTATTCTACGAATCCCAGCCGCCACCGAAGATTCGGATACAATTTTAAACAAGCCTATTTGCCCAGTAGCCTTTACATGAGTACCGCCACAAAGCTCCACCGAATAGTTTTTATCAAATGTTACCACCCTCACATATTCCCCATATTTTTCTCCAAATAAGGCCATTGCTCCAAGCTCTTTTGCTTTTTCGATGGGTACATTTACTTGTGCATCCAGTGCAATATTCTCACGGATGCGCTCATTTACCATTCTTTCAATCTCCGTAATTTCCTCTTCTGTGAGCTTGGCGAAATGCGAGAAATCGAATCGTAACTGTTTCTCATTTACCAACGAACCTCGTTGCTCCACATGAGTGCCTAACACTTTTCGTAAGGCCGCATGCATTAGATGCGTGGCAGAATGGTTATTTACCGTCATTAACCTTTTATGTGCATCTACCTTAGCTTCAAACTCAGCATTAAGATTTTCTGGTAGTTTATCTATAAAATGAACAATGAGGTCATTCTCTTTTTGCGTATCGAGTACCTGTATTTTTTCATTAGCAGATATAAGCAATCCGCTATCTCCAACCTGCCCTCCACTCTCTGCATAAAAAGGTGTTTTATCTAGTACAATTTGTATCTTATCTTTCCCTTTTTGTTTAATTATTCGATAGCGAAGGATTTTTGAACTGGTTACCAAATAATCATATCCCACAAAATCAATGGGTTTGTCCGATTCTTTAACTACAACCCAATCGCCCATCTCTTTAACTGCATCCGCTTTTGAACGTTTTTTTTGTTCTTGCATCGCTATTTTAAAACCCTCTTCATCTACACTCAATCCATTTTCACGGGCAATTAATGAAGTAAGGTCTAACGGAAAACCGAAGGTATCGTATAATTTAAAAGCAATTCTTCCAGGTATGGCAACTATTTTTAGTCCTATTTCTTCCTCAACACTATTATCTGTAAATGTTTTGATTTTTTGATTCAGCTCATTAAGTCCTAGCTCAAGAGTTCTAAAAAAACTCGTTTCTTCTTCGGTAATTACGTTTTTAATAAAATCTGCTTGTGAAATAATCTCTGGGAATACTGTTCCAAACTGATTTCCTAATAAAGGCAGCAACTCCCCTAAAAACGGTGTCTTAAAATCTAAAAACTGGAATCCGTACCGAACGGCTCTTCGTAAAATTCTTCTAATTACATAGCCAGCCCCATTATTCGAAGGCAACTGCCCATCCGAAATGGCAAAAGCAATGGCTCTAATATGATCTACAATTACTCTAAGTGCTATATCGGTTTGTTCATCACTCCCATAACTCACATTGGCTTTTTTAGCCAAATGCTGAATCATGGGCTGAAAAACATCGGTATCATAATTAGAAGCTTTGCCTTGAATAGCTCGAACCAATCGTTCAAATCCCATTCCGGTATCTACGTGTTTTTCGGGCAAATTTTCGAGGGTACCATTGGCCAGTCGATTAAATTGAATAAATACCAAATTCCATATTTCAATTACCTGAGGATGGTCTTGGTTTACTAAATCTTTGCCGGGTATTTTATCAACCTCTGCTTGTGGGCGCATATCAATATGCAATTCAGAGCAAGGGCCACAAGGGCCGGTGTCGCCCATTTCCCAAAAATTATCGCTTTTAGAACCACTTAAAATCCTGTCTTCTGGCAAATACTTATTCCATAAATTTTTAGCCTCAGTATCAGCCTCCAACACTTCTTTGGTATCACCTCCAAAATAAGAAGCATACAACCTCTCTTCGGGCAAATTAAATTCCTTGGTTAATAACTCCCAAGCAAAGGCAATAGCATCCTCCTTAAAATAATCTCCAAACGACCAGTTACCAAGCATTTCGAACATGGTGTGGTGGTAGGTATCAATGCCCACTTCTTCTAAGTCATTATGCTTACCAGAAACACGCAAACACTTTTGCGTATCAGCTACACGCTTGTTTTCAGCCTTTTTATTGCCCAAAAAATAATCTTTAAATTGATTCATCCCGGCATTTGTAAACATTAATGTAGGGTCATCTTTAACAACAAGTGGTGCAGAAGGCACTATTTTGTGTTGTTTTTGCTCAAAAAAATCTAAAAATTTAGCTCTTATTTCAATTGCATTCATACTTAAAACACTTTCATAGAACTGCTCAATCTAGGTTATAATCACAGAACTATGCATTAAACTTCAATTATATTACCTTTGCAGATTATTAGTGGCAAAATTATTAGAACAAATATCGTAAGCCTAATTAAATGGCAAGAATAAAATACATCTATAATACCGAAACATGCCAATATGAGCGTGTATCCATTAGTGCTTGGGATGTTGCACTTAATCTATTAGGATTTTTAACAGTTGCCTTAATGATTGCGATTGGTATTTTACTGGTTTTTAACCGCTATTTTGAATCGCCCAAAGAAATCGTGCTTCGAAAAGAAAACGAAGAGCTTAAATTACACTACGATATTTTAAATCATGAGATGACCGATGTGCAACATATGCTTGAAAACCTTAAAGAAAGAGACGATAATGTCTATCGGCTTATTTTTGAAGCAGACCCTATTCCTGCAAGTATCAGAATAGCTGGTGCTGGTGGCAGCAATAAATACAAAGATTTATTAAATAAAGACCTCATCCAAGAAGATTTAATCATCGATGATTTTAATCGTTTAGATAAGTTAAAAAGGCAAATGTACATTCAAACTAAATCGTATGACGAGATTATAGATTTAGCATTGCACAAGGAAGAAATGTTGGCAGCCATTCCTGCCATTCAGCCTATTAATAACAAAGAGCTAACTCGGTTAGCTTCGGGTTTTGGTCTCAGAATTCATCCTATTTACAAAATTAAAAAGATGCATACCGGGCTCGATTTTTCTGCTCCTAGAGGCACGCCTATTTACGCCACTGGAGCTGGCAAGGTAAAAAAAGCGCAAAACAGCTATCGAAAAACAGGTTATGGCAATCAGGTGGAGATTGACCACGGTTTTGGGTATGTAACTAAATATGCCCATATGCAGATGATAACTGTAAAAAAAGGACAAGAAATTAAACGAGGAGATTTAATTGGATATGTAGGAAGTACGGGTGGATCAACCGCCCCACATTGCCATTATGAAATTATAAAAGATGGCAAAAAAATAGACCCTATTCAGTTTATAATACAAGACGTTACTGACGAAGAATATCAAAAATTACTCGATTTAGCCTCTCGTGAGAACCAATCATTAGGTTAATTCAATTTTTTTATACTATCTTAGGGCGCTGTTCCTGTTAGACCTGAACTGCTTAATGAGCTTAACCAAATACCAATACAACCAAGACTCGTGTACATACGAGGCAATAGAACCTACATACGGACAGAGGGTTAAACGCACACTTCTTTACTTTTTGGGGGCATCCATAGTAGCTATAGCTGGCGTATTGGTGGTTTTTAAGTATTTTCCTACACCAAAAGAAATAGACTTTAAAGCAGAACGTTATTTACTTAACGAACAATGGGCTTATTTATCTATTGAAGAAAAAAATATTAAATCAGCGCTAGCGTTAATGCAAATTAACGATGAAGAATTAAGAGAAATTTTAGAATTAGACTCATTATCATTTAATATTAGAAGTGCAGGTATTGGTGGTAGCGAAATACTGAGCGATGAAATTATTAGTAAATTGATTTTTAAATCTCAGGTTGTAGAGCAGTATAAAAAGATTGCCAAGCTAAAAGCGCAACTCTCCATACAAGCTTTATCGTTTGATACACTTACCAAATATGCCAAAGGTAGAAATTGGAATTGGTCACATGTTCCCGCTATTCAACCCGTGTCGCATAAAGAATTGCATCGCCTTTCAACTGTTTATGGTATGCGCTTTAATCCTGTATTAAAGCGTTATATGCCCCATAGAGGGTTCGATTTTATGGCGGATAGAGGAGATTCTATCTATGCTACTGCAGATGGCAAAGTGGTAATGGCTCGAATGACCATGGGAGGTTTTGGTAATCAAATAATGATAGACCACGACAATGGCTATAAAACCCGCTATGCACATTTGCAAAGAGGTAACGCTTTTGCAGTAAAAGAAGGAGACGAAGTAAAGCGTGGCCAACTTATTGGGTTTATGGGTAGTACTGGTCGATCTGCTGGTCCTCACCTACATTACGAAGTGCTTAAAAACGGCAAACAAGTGAACCCAATTGGCTATTTTCAAGTAGAGCTAAACCCTGAAGCTTACGAAAAAATGCTCCTTTTGGCTAAAGAGAATGAAGCTCCAATGGATTAATCCCCATTGCATAAAATAGAAGCACAAAAAGAGCAAGCCTTGGAGGGCTTGCTCTTTTAACCTGAATTATTCATGCGTTTAGATTGGTTTTGAGTTTATTTTTAAAATGTTTATGAATAGTTCAGGTTAAAAAATAAAACAATTTATTAGTTTATAACAGAGATACTTCTTTCCAAGTAGTTCCATTATGAAAGTAAAGTTTACCATTGGTGGCCACATACAGGTCGCCCATTACACCTCCTGCTGGAGGTGAACTCAACGGATTAAGATGCATTACCTTGTAGATAGTAACTTTAGACTCCTGCACCATTAGAGAGGGGGTAGCATTAAACCCAACTAGTAATGAATTTGATTGATTATTGGCTAATTGAGTGGAGGAAGAAGTTGAACCAGTACCGATAACAAAAGCATTTAGTTGATTAGTGTATAATTTTCTTCCCAAAGCAAGAGAATAAGAACCTAGTGCCGACACCTCATTTCCCATTGCGATGGATGATGAACCACCCGCCACGGCAGTTGACCCTTGTGCAAAAGAGGAGTTCCCTGAGGCAGTTGAACTAATACCAAAAGCTGCTGAGTAGCTTGCGCTTGCACTTAAGCTAGCACCTGCAACAAAAGAGTTACTGCCACTAGCAATTGAGCTTTGCCCAAAGGCGGTAGAATAATTTGCCGTAGCTTGCGTTGCACTACCAAATGCTGATGCACCAATACCCGAGGCCGTGGTGCCACTGCCTACAGCAAATGAAGAAGATCCGCTTGCGATAGTATTATAGCCGAATGCGGCAGAAAAAATACCTGCACTTGCATTATTCCATTGGGTGCTATTAACCTCACCAGCCCTAAATGCTCCTTTGCTTTTATCAAAATACATTCTGCTGTTTAAAGCAGCACTTGCTTGATCTAACCTATAAGAACCGAACACAAAATCATCGGATGCATAACTAGGGTCATTACTGGCTTTTCCATTAGAAGTTACTCCTGAAGTAGTTTTAAATGGGCTATTAAATTTAGATAAATCAACCGCTTTATCAGCCTCTGCATCATCTTCTAAGGATAAATACAACGTAGAACCTGAAAGAGCAAAGTAATCCACAGTTTGATCATCGGTTCCTGTACCATCTTTCAATGGAGAAAGATCAACTACTTGGGCAGCTTGCCCATCATTTTCTAACGATAGGTATAAACCTCCATTGGCCAATAAAACAAACTCGTCTATCACTTGATCATCAGTACCTCCACCTCCAGGTAATACAACACTATTCCCATTTGAGATTGAAAGTGTTGTACCTGAAAGAGATAAGCTTTGGCTATCAGTACCTGTTCCATCTTGTACTGAAGATAGGTCAACGGTATTCTTGCCAGAAATAGACAAATTAGTGCCGCTCAGGGCTAGTGTTTGTAACTCATTGGTTGTGCTTCCATCAACTTCTGATGTTAAGTACCCATTATTAGCTACAAAGCCATCTACTTCTGCTTCAGTAAGATTAGTATCAGTATCTAGCCCAGAAAGATCAACAGTGTTTTTGCTTGAAATAGACAAGTTAGCACCGCTTAAAGCTAACGTTTGTAACTCATTGGTTGTGCTTCCATCAACTTCTGATGTTAGGTATCCATTATTAGCTACAAAGCCATCTACTTCCCCTTCTGTGAGATTGGTATCCGTATCTATACTACTAATATTAATAGAGTTACCTCCACTGATGGCTAAGTTTGTGCCGGTAAGTGAAATTACCTGTGCATCAGTACCAGTACCATCCTGCAAGCTGGAAAGGTTTACGTTATTTCCATTAGAAATAGAAAGGGTTGTGCCACTTAAAGATAGTGTTTGTTCATCTGTATTTGAACCAGCAAAAGGAGAAAGGTCGATGGCTGTAGCACTTGCATTGTTTGTAATTTTTAAAGTAGAACCCACTAATGATAAGTCCTGAATCTCATTGGTTATACTCCCATCGATTTCAGTACTTAAATATCCATTATTAGCTACAAAGGCATCTACCTCAGCTTCTGATAATTGCGTATCTGTATTTGCCTCAAACCCATCTTGTAAAGCTGATACATCTAATGTGTTACCTCCAGTAATTGTGAGGTTCGTGCCTACTAAGGATAGTGATTGGGCATCAGTATTGGCTTCAAAGCCATCTTGCAAGGCAGAAACATCAAGCGTATTGCCTCCTGTTATGGAAAGATTGGTTCCTGCTAATGATAACGTTTGCCCATCAGTGTTTGCTTCGAAACCATCTTGAATACTTGCTAAACTAACTGCATTTCCATTGGAAATAAATAAATTTGTCCCTGTTAAACTTAATGTTTGTTCATCAGTATTAGATCCTGAAAAAGGAGCTAAATTTATTTCTGTAGCAGTTGCATTATTAGTGATTTTTAAAGTTGACCCCACTAACGACAAATCCTGAATTTCATTGGTAGCATCACTATCGGTGTTATCTGCGTTAGTGATAAAACCTGCATCGTTTACCAAATCGCTCACATTTACGGGTGCATTTATCAAGTCTCCAAAATCTCCACTAAATACATTTTCTGCCGTTTTTGCATGCAAGGCATAAGGTACCGAAACCAATTCTGAAACACCCATGGAAGTGTAGCTTTCACCCCCTTCAAAATCGATACTTAGTTCTACAAACGCTTTGTTTTCCCAATCAATCCCAGAAAAAGCGCCTAACTCAACACTGCCATCGCCAATTTGTAAACTAAACAAGCCATACTGATTGGTAGTAACAGTGTGAGTTTCCGAATAAACAATAGTGCCACCCGAATCGACTGTTCTGATCTGAATTTGTATTCCTAATTTTTGGTTAACCAGTAACGTCCCATCAGCACTTCTGGCAACTCCCTGATAATTAATTTTTTCTGGGGTAGTATTTGCTAAAGCACCAACGGTTGCTAACCAATATAATCCTAGTAGTAATAGTTTTTTCATTATTTGTAAATTTTATTATTTCTTAATTATTCTATACACATTATTGTTCGTAGCATCTGAAAGGCGCATCATGTACACCCCTCCTGGCAAATCCATAAAATCTACCTGTTGGATATGGCCACGAGTATATAAAGTAAATTCGCGTACAGCTATTCCTGTTTGGTTATAGACTACCCCGTTAATTTCAGACGAAATAGTTCCTTTGGATTCAACCTTAATGTTTACATAATTTGTAATTGGATTAGGATAAATTTCAACCTCCGCTAAGAGGTCATTTTCTAGCCCATTAACCAACTCAACTTCCAACGAAAAAGGCTGAATAAAGCCAACACTAACATGGTTATTAGCTGTTTTAATATGACCAATAACGGACTCGCCCATGCTAACTGTTATTTGATTCTCATTGGCAAAATGAGTACCCGAGCTATTGATAACATTTTGCTCAACAGATTGAGCATTTAAGCCCAATGAGAAGCTAATAGCGAGAGCAAAAAAGAGTATTGTTTTTCCCATAATTTGAGTGATTTTTACTCAAATCAAGAAATAAAAAAGCATCTGAATTGGCTTAGTTAAGAATTCGGTAAGGGTAAATCAGAATTCGGTAAGAATAAAAAAGAATTTGGTTGGGTTAAGAAATCAGCTTTAGTAGTTCCTCTTTTTTACGCCTCGAAACGGGTAGAATTGCCCCATTTTCTAAGGTTAAGTACCCCCCTTCAGATTTTACATAGCTACTGATAAAAGAAATATTAACTAAATATTTTTGATGAGTTCTAAAAAAACCATCGTCCTGTAACATTTGATCGTACTCTTTCAAGGTTTTAGAGATTACTAATTTTTCGCCATTTTTTAAATGCACATTGGTATAGTAATTATCAGATTCGCAATAGGCAATATTTTGTGGCTCCTCCAATCTCAACCCTTGCAACGAAGGAAATGCTATTTTTTTTAAGGTACTCCTATTAAGTAATAGTGCTTCTAACTTTTGCTCAATTTGATCTAGCCTATTGGTATCTGTTAATTTATTTACAGCCTCAATAAGCTCTTCAGGGTTTATGGGTTTAAGCAAATAATCGATAGCGCTATACCTAAATGCTTTTAGTGCATACTGGTTATAGGCCGTTACAAATATTAAATCGAACGATAAGCCTTTAACTCCTTCTATTACATCAAATCCTGATCCATCATCCATTTCAATGTCTAAAAAAACCACATCAGGTGCATTCTTTTTGATAGAAGCAATTCCATTTTTTACACCGTTTGCCATATCTGTAATTTGCAACGATGGGCAGTATTTAAGTATAAACGAACTTAGTGTTGCCCTGCTTTTTTCTTCATCGTCAATAATAATAGCCCGCTTCATATTAAAAAATTAATGGAATTAACAATTCTACTTTTGTTCCTTTTGCGTTACCTTCATCATCTTTTAAATCAATAATCGAAATCTTAAATATTTCGCCTCTTTCTTGGTTAAAAAACCGAATTCGATCATTTGTTAAAGCCGTAGATAACGATTTGTGACTAGTCGATTTTTTTAACTTCGCACCCCTTCCAACCCCATTATCAATCACTTTGCAAAGCATCACCTCATCCTCAGTCTCCTTAAAGTAAATATCAATTTTACCACCACTTGATTTGCCTTTCATACCGTGAATAATTGCATTTTCAATAAATGGCTGCACCAGCATAGGAGGCACTTTAACCGAGTGGTCTGCAATTTCGATATGTAACTGATAGGTAAATTTACCTTCAAACCTTAATTTCTCCAATTCAAGATAAAGTGTTAACGTTTCAATCTCTTTTTCTAAATCAATATGCTCCTGTGTACTGTTTTCGAGAATATTGCGTACCAATAAAGAAAATTTAGACAGAAAAACTTCCGCTTGATAGGTGCTGTTGGTAGAAATATAACTCTGAATTGAATTAAGGGCATTAAAAATAAAGTGCGGATTCATTTGTGAGCGCAACATACGTTGTTCAATTTCCATCTTTTTAAGAGCTAATTTATGGCGTTTTTGCTCTTGCTTTTTTCTGTAAAGAATAAAAACGATTATGAAAGCAAACACGAAGAAACCAAACACACCTATTAATATCAACCTAAGCTTTTTGTCTTCTGCAAGCTCAATTTCTTTAAGCAAATTTGCTTCTGTTAACACAGCTATATCTTTTTCCTTTTTTTCAAATTCATACTTTGCCTCCAAACGATCTACTTCTTTCGCTTTTTCTTGCGTAAATAACGAATCTTTAAAAGAGGCGTAAAGTTTGTAATTTTTATAGGCAAGATGCTCATTATTTAAGTTTTCGTAAGCTATACTTAAATTATAAGCTGTTGTTTTTTGCTCTTGGATGTCGTCATACTCCTCATAAAGCGTCATACAAGCGTTGCTCACTTCTAATAAATTCTTCCATTCTTTTGTTCTTGCGTACAAATCGCCCAATAAATTAAGTGATGTAATTCTGCTCCGTAAGTCATCCGAATTTGCAAATAATTCAACTCCTTCTTTTAAAATAACTCTGGCAGTATCTAACTTGTTTAAATGCATATAGATATAACCAATATTCATTTTAGTGCTTGCATTCGCTCTGTTATTTACACCTCCATTGAGCCTATAAGCCTGTTGGCTATATTCCAGTGCCCTATTATATCTTTTAGTTTCTACATATATAGAAGCCAGGTTTGCATACATATTTACCATTGCATTTGTATCGGTTTCGTCAATGGCCAAACTAAGCCCTTGATCCAAATACTGCTCGGCTTCAGTATATTCTTCTTGTGCCAAATGAATAATTCCAAGAATATTATAGCAACCGATTATGGAATTGGCATCAGCGTATTGTAGCCTAAGTTTTAGAGATGATTGTATGCTTTCAACAGACTGAGAATAGTTACGAGCATAGTAGTACCCTAACCCAATACTATAAAGGCAGTTAGCCAATAGGCCATCTACCTTTTTAACATTGCTAGAGGTATAAGAATCACCAAACTTTGCAGCAGCCTCTTCCCAAAAATAAATGGCACTATCAAGTTGATTTTGTTTAAATTTTTTAAGACCTATTGCGTAATTGATGTTTGCAATTTGCAGTGTGTTTGCAAGTTTTACTTCATAAGCTCGTGCCTTAACAAAAGAGCTTATGGCCGAATCGTTATCTGAGTGCAAAATCCCAATCTTATAAAGAATAGATGCACGTACCGAATCTGTTTTAGCACTACCAAACGCCTGTTCTAACGAATCAATTTCTTGCGCCATTGAAAAAGAAGTAACCGATAATAAGCAGATAAATAAAAAGGCATATTTAATCACAAAAATTAAATTAGTTGCTAAAACACGTAAGATACTAATTTGGTAGACTAAGAAAAATTTTCAAACTAATTCTTAATTATGTTTACATAATAAATCTCATTTTTGCTGCATACATATTATTATGCAAGCTGTTAAACTACTTTTCATACTTTCTTTTTTATTCGTTTTTTCGTGTAAAACACAAAAAATAACAAGTACAACTAGTACTCCCCCTATTGATTCGGTTGAAGTGGTTCTTCCAAAAATTGATACTGTAATTATAGAAGAAGTACAAGACTCCGTAGAAATATTTGCCCATCGCCTCTTAAAAGACACCATTATAATTACTGCTGTGGGTGATATGATGCTGGGCACCAACTACCCCAACGAAAGCTATTTACCTCCCAATAAAGGCAAAAATCAATTAGCTCAAGTTGATAGTTTATTAGCTGGAGGAGACATACTTTTTGGAAATTTAGAGGGCGTAATTTTAAACGAAGGCGGTAGGCATAAAAACTGCAAAAACCCTAAAACCTGTTACATCTTTCGCAGCCCTGAATACATGTTATTGCGAATTAAAGAAGCAGGCTTTAATCTAATGAGTGTAGCTAATAACCATGCAGGTGATTTTGGAACAAAAGGCAGAAACAACACAAGTCGGATATTCGATAGCCTTGATATACATTATGCGGGTAACGCAAACCAAGCATATACAATATTTAAGTTAGATGGAATGATCTATGGATTTGCTGCCTTTGCCCCCAATGTGGGCACTCCAAGTATTAATAATTTAGATTCGGCTAAAAGAACTATTCAGCACTTAGATTCATTGGTTGATATTGTTATTGTATCGTTTCATGGAGGTGCCGAAGGAAGTAAACACACCCACGTAACCAAAAAACGAGAATATTTTTATGGCGAAAACAGAGGTAATGTACACCAATTTGCACACGCTATGATTGATGCTGGTGCAGATGTTATTTTAGGCCACGGGCCTCACGTTCCTCGAGCAATGGAAGTATATAAAAAAAGATTTATTGCTTATAGCCTAGGCAATTTTTGCACCTATGGTCGTTTTAATTTAAGTGGCAATAATGCGTTAGCACCTATTATTAAAATTAACATTAATGCGCAAGGTGAGTTTTTAAATGGCCAATTAATAGCCGCTAAACAAATTGGCAGAGGAGTACCAATACCCGACCCAAATGGTAAAGTTATTAAGCTTATAAAAAAATTAAGTGAAGAAGATTTGCCTGAATCTGAAATTTCTATTGATGAATCAGGGAATATTTTTTATCTTCACAAATAATTAGAGAAAAATGCCCTACGTAGAAAAAGAAATAGAAAAGATTTACTACACCATTGGTGAGGTGGCAGAGCGCTTTGGTGTAGCCACTTCTCTTATTCGTTTTTGGGAAAGTGAATTTTCAATACTGCATCCTAAAAAGAACAAAAAAGGCAATAGGCAGTACACAAAAGACGATATTGAGAAACTCAAATTGATTTATCATTTAGTAAAAGACCGAGGGTTT